>Ga0114930_10004322_pt1 | contig 12050 bp, 7 predicted proteins | sample AnhtaG_FD_87300 | JGI IMG/M metagenome (GOLD analysis project Ga0114930, IMG submission 87300) | Deep subsurface microbial communities from Anholt, Denmark to uncover new lineages of life (NeLLi) - Anholt_01485 metaG | ecosystem: Environmental > Aquatic > Marine > Oceanic > Sediment | place... | reverse complement strand
CCGCCGCCGCCGTACATACCGCCGCCGCCGCCGTACATACCACCACCGCCGCCGTACATACCACCGCCCATACCACCGCCGCCCATCGTGGGACTCATTTCATAATACTCGGCCGGCCGGCCAAGCAAAACAGTAACGTCATATACTCGCGTCACCAGCTTGCTCGGAAGTGACTCTTCTGTTGCTATGCTAAGCACCCCATTCTCCACAACGTAACCCAGCTCTGCAACTCCTGCCGAAACCGATTTCAACAAAAGCTCTAACGCCGTCCCCAGCGGCACCGACTCTATCGCATCCATATTGATTGGCGTTGTCTGGTCGATATCCGCGTTGTCGAACAAGTCACGCCAGAGCACAACTATTTTCAGCGGAGGAACAACCGCCCTTTTTAATTCCCCTATCGCCTCACCAAAGGACATCTCAGGACTAAACCCTGAAAGGTCAACCACCTCCTCCAATTGTTTATAGACAGCCACATCACGAGGATCCTGCCCGATAGCCTCATCCGGTTTCCGCTTCGCCACTATCGAACGCCAATCCTTGCCGTAGGTAATCTCTTCAGCGTGCGGAATCCCTGATATTTCCGTCTCTAAGAAAAGACCGGCCCTTTGCTTCCTGACCTCCGCCGCAACCTCCAATTCCCTCCGGAAGCTCACCGTATCCTCAAGCGTTTGTTTCAGCAGCAACGCATAGTCATGCTGCGGCTCTAACGCAAGCAGCATTTCCAACTGACCAAGAGCTTCTTCATAACGCTGTCTTTTCTGATAATCCCTCGCGTTGCCCATCAAGTCCTTTATTCGGGCCTTCTTCGCACGTTCCGTTTGCTCTCTATATCTTTCCTGTGCCTCTTTTGTCAATTTCTCCCTCTCGTCCGTTTCCTCCCGCGCCTTGTCGCCTCTTTTCCCGGCTATTTCAGCCGACAGTTGTTTTATGCGGATACTGTATTGCCTGAAAAGGTCCCCTCCGAGGTCCACCCGGTACTCGTTCACAACACGCTCAGCAGACTCAACCTCTTCTTTCGCCTTGTCGAACTCACCACCTCTTATGTAACGTTGCGCCTTATCATTTGCATCGTTTACAACCATCCGCGTATAGCTTCGTCGCTGATTTCTTCTCCGATTAACGTCATCAATGAAGCTGCCTCCACCTGTCACCGGCTCACCGACACGCTCATCACCTTCCTGAATTACCGCCGGCCCGGCTTCAGCTCTGCTCTCAGGACCAACAGGCAGTCCCTCTTCAACAGACGCAACCGCTCTCTCAAGCAAATCACCCGGAGCTTTCGCACCGGTCGTGGGTAAAGGTTTGACTGCCTTGCGCAAATAATCATCTATCTTCAACACGTATTCTTCTGCTGTTTTTCCCACCGGCGCCGTCAATAACCCATTCCCGGCAATCTTAACAAAACCCTCGCGGGCCTTCTCCAGCTCACCGGCCTGGTAAAATTCTACGCTGCGGTTATAAAGCTCGGCGATCTGTTTCTTCTGCTTATCTAACTGCCCATCTAACTTCTTAAGCGCTTCTGCGATTCGCTTCCGCTTCTCTTCCGCCAAAAACTTACTGTCTTTCACCTTTTCAAGATACGTTTTGGCCTTTACTAATTGGCCTTGCTTAATCAGTTTATCAGCCGTTTGAATATGCTCTAAAATACGTCTCCTTTCAAGTACGGCGATGCGTGCCTTCTCCAGAAGCTCATTTAGTTGCTCCTGTGTGCCGGCAGTTAAATAGTCTTTGTAGTCCAGCGCTCGAAGCAAAGTCCTTTCTGCCTGTAAGTAGTAACCACGCTGATACTGTTCTGTCCCCGTCTCAATGAAACGCTTAGCCACCTCGCGAATCGTTTTCGTCCTGTCATTTTCATTTGACTGGGCTGCTGCCACCCCCGGTAGTGCTGTCGCCAAAACCAAAAGCGATATCAAAGCAGCTAACAGGGATTTTCTACCAAAACGTTCAATTAAAAATCGTACTGTAATCATGAACAAACCTCCTGCCGTAAAAGGCATCACCTTCCCTAAAAAAAGTCCTCACAACAAACAATTTTTACAACCTCCGAGTCTGAGAAAGGTTGGGCCTATGATATACACCAGTTTACAAACAACTCGATTTTTTTGCAAGTCAAAAATTGATTTATCCGGCATTTAGCCGATAATATTTACCTCATAGTCCGGCAAACTCGAAAATCCGGCGAAACTGGGGGAAAAAAAGTCCCCTAAAAAACGCCCTTTTTATGGCCGTAATGAAGCTTTTACAAGAAAAAATGCCAAAAATAGCTGCTCAAAAAAACTCCTGTATGATGCAAAAACCCTTAATATTAGCTGTTGAAACCTCCGGTAGAATAGGCTCTGTTGCGATTGCCCTTGGCAAAAAAATCCTCGCCGAAAAAATTTTTTCCGGCGCAATGAAACACAGCTCAGAGATTTTCCCAGCTATTTCTGGCCTCTTGAAGCCCCTCAGCCGAAAGCCCAATGACATCGAGCACATTTATATCTCCGTCGGGCCCGGCAGTTTCACCGGCCTGCGTATCGCCGTCGCCCTGGCAAAAACTATGAACCTCGCAAACAACGCAAAAATCGTCGCAGTCGATACTCTCGATGTAATCGCCGCCAACGCAGGCGACTATATTCAGAAAAAAAATACGGCCTTAACCCGTCATTCTGAACAAAGTGAAGAATCTCTCGAGAAAATTGCCGCCATTCTCGATGCCAAACGAAGACAATTCTTCATCGCCGCTTACAAACTTCATCCCTCCCAAAGCAACAATACGAAAGACGCAACACGAAACACGATAGCTCTGCCACAGGTATACGATATACGATATACGATATACGAAAAAATTCTCCCCGACTGCCTGATGACCGCTCCGAAATTCCTCGACCGATTCGCCCGCAAAGCAAAACCCATATCGTTACTCGGCGAAGGCCTGCTATATTATAAGGATGAATTCAAAGCCGAAGGCATTCACTTCCTGCCACAAGAATATTGGAGCCCGCTCGCCGCAAAAGTACATCTGCTCGGATACAAAAAAGCAATGGCCGGCCAATTCGCCGACCCACTAACTCTCCAGCCCACTTATCTCCGCCGACCCCAAGCCGAAGAAAAGTGGCAGCAACACAAAACCTAAACACTAAGAACGCATCTGGAAAAATCACCCAACTTCCGTATCTTCCTGCTCGACTATTTCCGCTTTGATTAGAACCAGAAGGTTCTTCTCTTCAATTTGCCCGTCCTCGTTTTCAGTCTTGACTTTCTTGCCGCCGATGAGCACTGTCCCCCCATTCGGCACCGAAACCCGCGCCTCGGTACTAATCACTTCCGTTTCTGGAATTTCGTACGGATGTTTTGCTTTGTACATACGCTTCTCAAACCCAATGATGTTAGAGACCTCGAAAGCCAGCTCCAGGATAATCTGCCTACTGTCGGGCGTAAGTCTTGGCGTCACTTGAATAATCGTACCTGTGCTTACAGAATCGCGCTTCGGCTCCGGCTCCTCCGAAGACCCGTTGGGTTCACTATAGCCCGATATATATTCCGTTTCTGTCTTAACCCTGAGCACAGCTTCTTCCCCCTCAAGCACCCTTACTTTCGGTGCAGCCAGTACCCTCGAACCACGGTAAGCCGCGACCGCTCTCAGAAGAAAACCCGCTTGGAACTCATCGAGCATAAGGCTATGACCTTTCGAAGTTCTCGAAACCGCCGAATCTGAAACAGCATTTGAGTCCTCTTTTCGAAATCCACTCACAACTAACCCCCCGTCAAATGGACCTCTGCTAATATGCCCAACTTCGCCCCCAATACCCCAAATACCATTTACATCCACATCAAGCCCAATATCTTCCAGGAAATTGTCACTCACCATCAAAAAACGTGACTCGATCGCGATCGCAGCTTTCTTCATCTGCTCACCTGCCCCGCCAACCAACCCGGAAATGTCATACACCCGCGTCTCAAGCTTCTTCGGAAGCGATTCTTTTGTCGCTATAACAATTACCCCATCTCTGACCACGTAACCCAGTTCCGCATCACCAGCCGAAATCGACTTTAGCAATAGCTCCAGCGCCGTCCCCAGCCGAACCGCCGGTATCGGGTCCATATTTATCGCCGTATTTCGGTCGATTTCTGCCTTCTCTTCCAAATCCCGCCACAGCACAACTATAACCAATGCCGGCTCAACAGAATTCTTCAATTCCTCCAGCGCCTCCCCAAACGACATCTCCGGCCCCAATCCCGAAAGGTCAACAATTCGTTCTAATTGCTTATAGACATCCGCACCGCTCCGAACCCGCCCCGTTGCCACCCGCCTCTTCTCAGGCCTGATTAGACCCAGCTTCTTCAGTTGTTCAAGCCCCCTGAATGCAACGTGGCTGTCGTTGTACAAGACATTTGTACTGTTACTTTTTTCCAAAAGCGTCTTGTCATAAGCTATCACAGCATTAGGCGGGTCTGCTGCGGTCTTTCCTTTGCCGAGATACTCGACATTTTCCAAGTACCACGCCAAATCCTTCCTATTTATATAATCTTGTTCTCCTAATTCCTCCAAAGTGTCCGGGTATTTTCCTGCTTCCTGGTCGTTTGCATACACAAACAGCGCCTTCCCTAATCCTTTTAACTTCTTCGCTGATTCCAGACGTTCTGTAGTCTCGTCGACAATGCCGAAGTCTTGCAGGTCTTTCAAGTCCAGGAACCTTACACTGAAATCTAAGAACAGAACATTCGTACCATTTGCCTTTTCAAGCAGCGCTTTGTCGTAAGCCACCGGCACCCGCGTCGCCCCACGCACATTTAAATTTTTCCCTTTCCCAACGTACGCAACATTCTCCACTACCCACTTAAATTCCTGCTCCTCATCCATATACGCTTTCAACTCTTTCAAGCCATCCGCCAGACCACCGTCGTGGTCATCCCCGTACATCTTCACAGCAAGTGCCAGTTTATGTAACCTCTCCTCTGATTCGGACCGCTCCCTGAAGATATTACGCTCAGCCCTGCGCCGAATCTGCACCCCCTCCACCACCTCGCCCCAGGACACATCACTTGGCTGCTCGCCGGGCCCGGCAACTTCAAGCTCAATCGGACCGACAGTCAGCTCCTTGTTGAGCTCCTTTCCGCCGTCAAGGTTGTAGCGAAAGACGCGGGTGATGGTGTATTTGCCGGGGTCGGCGTAGAGAATGGGACCTCGCCTTTCTTGGCCCCCATAATTTTTGGGACACACGCTAAATGCGACCGCATCAATAGTACCTGTAAAGCCTGGCGCCAAGGTCACTGTACCCGGGGGATATCTTTCATAATCAGAAGCCATTTCCACACGCTGTTCTCGGCCATCTTTGTCACGGACCCGCGGAAGGTCATCGTAGTGACCTGTTGGGCTAAACGTAACAGCAATTGGCTCCTCGGTGATATTGCGCACAACTATGCTCAGTTCAACATCTCGAAAATAGCTGATTGGCCGTTTACCGTATTCGTACTTGATTCCCGCCTGCAGGCCGTCGACTGGTGCGGACCATACAACCTCGTAGGCACGTTCGGCCGCCGGATCGCCGGCGGTAACTTCGAGCACAAGTGCCGGACAACTGATTCTATTTCGCAACACCATTTCCGCCGGGTATGCGCCCCCGCCGCCTGGATTCCTCCGGTTGAGGTATCCATCGACCTTCACTTGCCCTGCCTTGGGAAGGACCCACAGGTACTCGCTAATCAGCCGCATCCGTGCTCCCGGCCCAAGCCTGTAGTAGCCAACAGCGCTGCCGGCCCCCTCGTGATTTCTTCGAGCCTCATCAACGCCGGCCAATCGCACACCTTCACCCGGTACCACCCGAAACTTTGGCGAGTAAGTCCCTCGGTACACACCCTCGCCCTTTCCTTCGGAGCCGCGAGGGTAGATACGCCACGTGTGCTCGCTGCGGCACTGCCAGATTATTGGATTATCTGAAACGTTCTCAACTTCAAGCGCGATAACCGGTGCTGTCCCCGCAGCAACCGCTTTCACAGGCCCAGCCCATCTACAACGCAAACCCTCCACCGCCGCACCCCAGGCTATTTCTTCTGCCTTAGCCTGCTCCATCTTGTAGCGAATCTTAACGCCCTTGGGGCTATCAGTAAAGCCGGTAATTTGTAAAAGGCCCATGCCGCCCTCGCGAGTCTTGAATAAATAAGTTACCGGCAGCTTACCTTTTCCGCTCATGAAAACCGGAGAACCGGGCTTACCCCATGTGATGAACTGCTCGAAGTATGAAGCTTTTACTGGATCACTCCAGCTCGCCTTATCCACCGGAATGACAATCATATCGAAACAAGCAAGCCCTTTGATGTTGCCTCTTCCTCCCACTGAACCCTCAGCATCCACGCCGGTTTGTTGTAGCCACGTTTCGAATGGGTTCGGCCCACCCGGCGGCTCCTCCGGGGGAGAAAGAACTTCGCCGGTATCAAAATCAATGAAAAAATCTTTCCCAACACTTTCACTGTTTACCACTCGCTCAATTACCGGCCCGAATAAAAGGGGTTGCGTCTTACTCGACGCCTGCGGCTTTTCATGCTTCGTTTTAACATCGGCAGTTTCACTCTTTTTTTCGCTGCGCTCCGTCAGAGCCAGCGTCGTCGGCACCGCTAAGCCGGCTAAGAGTAGAACGGTAACAATGGTAACGAAAGTTGGCCGACGATAAAACTTCTTGCCCGACCTCATAATCGTCTTTATCCGGTCCTCGATATTCTTCACAGGCCCCGCCACCGCCAATGATGGAATAGGCCAAGCAGCTTCGTGCTCCGCAATCAGCGTATTCACAATCGCCCTGCTGTAATCTTTCGCTTCCGCACCCAACCGCGCAATCGCCATCTCGTCGCAGCACTTCTCACGCTCCGCCCGAATCCGCTTATTGGCCCACCACACAAAAGGATGAAACCAGTAAACCGCCTGCGCGATTATCTGAAGCACATTCACCGCCGCATCAAACCGCATTACGTGACTCAATTCATGACCAAGCACTCCTCGCCGGTCCTTTTCGCCGTTGACCTTGCCGAAATTGCCCGGCAGATAAATACTGCCGCGCACAAGTCCCCACACAAACGGCTGACCCACGCCCTCAATAAGCCAGACCTTCGGGACATCCGCCACGCCAATATCAGCAAACAGCTTCTCAATGCCGCTTTGTAATTGCGCCGACAGCGGTTTTCGTTGTCCCCTGAGCCAGCGATTCGTCCGCAACGCTTTTCCTACAGCGACAAGCACAAATACAACTGCCCCAACAATCCACACAAAACCCAGCCCTTCGCGCGCACTAACCTCCGCCAACCTTTCTCTCAAACTTACCACCCGCGGCGGCATACTCAACACGGAAGGTGACACATAAGGCCCGGTCGTTGTCACTTCCACCGCCTCCACCGATATAACCGGCGCCTCAACAGCAGAACTTACAACCGGCTCCGCAACCCCCTGCCCCGGCAGAACCGCCAGTGGTATTGTGTACAGAGCAGGCACCAGGCACTTGGCCAGCACAATCAGCCATAAAAGGTACCGCACGTGCGCGCTTTTGTTTTTCAGCGCTACTGATACTACTGCTGCAACCACACAAAAAACCGCTATCTGCCAGCCTTGCCTCAGCAGATAATTTGTGATTTCGGTCAGCATATTTTCCATTTTCACAGCTCCGCAAAAAAAATTATGGCTTCTTTTTATTTGTCAGTTCTTTTAGGTTTTCGATATCATCTGCACCGATTTCGCCGTGCTCTGCTAAATACTGCATTAGTGGAACCGGGTCCCCCCCGAACAACCTGTCTAAGAAATCACCAACCGTTCTTCTTATAACGTCTTCACTTTTGACCGCCGCTAAGAACACGTGAGCTTTGCCCTGCCTCTCGTGCTCTATATACCCTTTCTTCTCCAGCCGACGCAGCAGCGTTTGAACCGTCGCATACGTTATCTTTCTTTCAGCAGGCAGCCGCTCGCAGACCTCTTGAACCGTTGCTTTACCAATTTCCCACACTATCCTCAGAACTTCCGTCTCAGCCGGGCTTACCGCCGCCAATTCTCGCTCTGTCATAATAATTCTCCTTTTACAATTGTACAATTTACTATATCGTACATTTGTACAACTTGTCAAACAAAAAAATGAAAATTTTTTTATTTTTTGGGAAAATACCCTTGCCAACTTGTCGCCAGTAATACATAATGTATGAGTAGAACTAATACAATATCGCCGTCACAACCTTACGGCAACCTCTGTCAAACGGAGAAAACGTCGCGCTAATGGCTATTTGGATACAAATATCGCCCGGTTCGAACGAACCCATTTATACCCAGCTCACCCGGCAGATAAGCGAGGCTATCGCAAAAGGTCGGCTTTCCGTCGGCGACAAGCTCCCACCCGTCAGAAAGCTCGCCGCAGAGCTCGTCATTAATCCCAACACCGTCGCCCACGCTTATACCGTCTTGGAGCACGCCGGACTGGTCAACACAAAAACCGGCTCCGGAACCTTCATCAGCAACCCTAAGCTCCGCACCACCCACGCCGCAGACATCAATCTCCTCACCCAGAGAATGGATACCTTCATTACCCGAGCACTGAACTTGGGCATCGATGCCCCCGACCTAATCGCTATGTTCAAACACAGACTGGAAGGTTTTGTCAACAAATCAGAAAACGAGAAGAAGATATGAGCGAAACAGTTTTAGAAACAAAAGGCCTCACCAAATATTACGGAAGCACCCTCGCCGTTGACCACCTTGATTTAAACATCCCACGCGGTTCTATCTGCGGCTTCGTCGGCAGAAACGCCGCCGGAAAAACCACCGCCATCAAACTAATGTTGGGACTGCTAAAGCCCACCACCGGCTCATCCACACTACTTGGCTGCGACTCCCAGCAATTGCGACCCGCCATTCGCCGGCGCATAGGCTATGTAACTGAAGGTCACCGCCTCTTCCGATGGATGACAATCACCGCCCTCGAAAAATTCCAGCGCTCCTTTTTCCCAAAGCAGTGGGACGACAGGCTCTTCGCCGATATGATTGAATACTTCCAGCTCTCGAAAAGGCAAAAGATAAAGCACCTCTCGAACGGCCAGCGGGCACAAGTCTCCTTGGCCCTCGCCTTAGCTCCAAATCCCGAACTTCTGATAATGGACGACCCCACCCTCGGCCTTGATGCCGCAATCAGACGACAGTTCCTACAGGGTATGATTGAGCTTATTATGCGCCAGGGAAGAACCATTCTTTTCTCCAGCCACATCCTCGGTGATGTCGAAAGGGTCGCCGACAGAATCGTCGTAATCGACAAAGGCGTACTGAGAGCAAACTGTTCTCTCGAGCAGTTCAGAGCGGCCGTCAAGAAAGTCATATTAACCTTTAAGGATTTTGTCCCCGACGAGGTTAATATCGCCGGCCTATTACACTGCCGACGCACCGAAAAACAGCTTGAGTTAATACTCGTCGGCACAAGTGATGACCGGATAGCTGCCTGCGCCGATACCGCCGGCGCCGAAGAATACAACATCGTCAAAATGAATCTCGAAGACCAGTTCATCGAATACACCGCTCCGAAAAATCACAGACGACTGTTCAAATGGGAGGAAAAATAATATGAGATTCTTAGCATTACTGCGAAAAGAGCTTCGCGAATGTCTGCCCTGGCTGCTGCTCGCCGCAATTATACTTCTTGCTATCGGCGGGTTTATCCTCCGCGACGCGCAACTCCACGAATGGTACCGCCCCTCTCCCAGCCGTTTCCCATCCGGCTCTATCATGAAATGGTACGACTTTACTATACATCCACCGCTGTCGCCGGTCGGCCCCGTATTGCTTTTAACCTCTATCGGCCTCGGCCTCGCACTCGGCGCCCGACAGTTCTGGGTACCGCATTTTACAAGAACGTGGGGCTTTACTATCCACCGCTCACTCACACGCTCTACCATATTATGCGCAAAGTTCACCGCCGCCATAATAGCATTTGTTATTTCTCTTGGCACCGTCTGGCTCGCCCTCTACTGGTACTCTTCCCACCCTGCACTATTCTCGATGCTGCCGGTAAAGCGCGTCTTCATTGAAGGCTGGCTCTTCATCCTCCTCGGCCTCGTGGTCTATCTCGGAACCGCCCTCACCGGCTTGAGCACCGCCAGATGGTACACCTCAAAGATATTCGGCCTTGCCTTTGCAGCCATTGTCATCTTTCCAGTCATCCTTCAATGGCGGCTCGGCTGGGCTTTTGCGCTGATAATTATAAGTGCCCTTATTCTCCTCTCACAAACCATTAACGCATTCTCAGAAAGGGAATTCTAACACGGGACTTAAATATGAAGCCTAATAATATCTCAAAATATATTGCGGCGCCCTCCGGAATCCTTATGACCCTTCTAATCCTGCTCATCGCTGTTTTGTTCCTGCAGGGTATTATCCTTCAAACAGCTTCCGTGCTCACCTATGAAAAACACAGAGCCGCAAAAAACCAAACCGACCAGGACAAAGACCTCACCGAAGAAGAAAAGCGATTTGACAGAATAAGGAATTCTCAAAAAGAGTTCCTCCACGATGGCACAATCCACCTCGTGCACAGACCGCAACGTTCATCTCGCCACAGCGACGAGCCCGAAAAAGTCCAAATCTACGACGCAAACGATAATCTGCTCTGGCAGGGCTTCAAAGACAAAATACCATACCAATATCTATCCTGGTCCGGTCCACGACCTCACCAATACCACCGTTTTACTCACAAATGGATGAAAAATATACAAATGATCACCCCCGAGTTCTCCCAGGTCCTCGAAATACCCATCACCTCACCAGACAAAACCAGGCAGATTTGGCGATACCACCCCAATAAAGACTTTTTCATAGGCTACGACACCGCCGGTCAGAAAATCGGACACATCGGCTCAACAGGATTCACACACTCAAAAGACCACGCAAAACCCTTCGGAAAATTCAAGTCCTTTACCGCCTGGACCCTCCAGCACTCACACAACCCAATACTGCTTTGGCAGACAGCTCGACGCATTTACCAGATAAACTTTGAAAAACAACACGTCCGACTGCTCTTTGAAAGCACCGAATCAGACATCAAAATGGCCGCCCCGCACATGTGGTGGTCTTTCAAACCCGGCACCATCGAGCACGAAATGGCAAAGAACTATCGACCCACAATCCGCTGCCTCACCGAAGACGGAAAACACCATCTGATAATGCGAAATCCCGACCAGACCATCACAGTCACCCCACCCGCCGATTGGTGGACCGATGCCCTTCAGCTCACCGCCACAAAAGACGATATCTTTCTCTGTTGCCGTGACACCGAAACAAGACCGCCTTCTCGTTTCAAACCGTATGATTTTTATTTGCAGTGGTACCGCAAATTCGAAGGCAAGCCCCACAAAGAATGGATAGAACTCTACAAACTCGACAACCAGGCCAACCTTCACCTGCTCAACCGCTTCGAGTGGACCGCCCCTCCCGGCGCTCACCCAAAAGTCTCGGCAATCCCCTTCAGAACACGAATCCAACGCTCCGTAGCAGTCTTTTCAACCCCGCTATATGATTTGGCCTGGTACTTATTGGGCAGAGAGTTCTTTATCAAACACTATCGCGACAAGGATTTCTTCGCCGGCTTTGCGCGAGCGACAGCAGAAATCCGCCCGGCCAGCTCCATATGCAACTGGCTCCTCGGCCTGGCAATGACCGTCTTCACACTCTGCCACGCCTGGCCCCGACGAACCTCCTGGCAAAAACTGACCTTCTGGCTCGTATTTGTGCTCGCATTCAACCTCGCCGGATTATTGACCTACTTGGCCCTTAACCACACCTCCCTTATAAAATGTCCCGCTTGCGGCAAACGCCGGGGATTGACTCAGCCCAATTGCATCCGCTGTGGCGCCCAGCTACCTCCACCCCAGCCACGAAAGTCCGACCTGATATTCAATTAGAGTTTTCTTTACCCCTCATACCAACACCTTAATACTACAACGCTACATAGATTTTACGAACAACGATAATCTTTTGTTATATAAGCAGTTATGTTAGCTATATCAAATATCAAAATGCAAATATCAAAATCACATAGCAAAATGCAAAATGT
>Ga0114930_10004321_pt1 | contig 12050 bp, 5 predicted proteins | sample AnhtaG_FD_87300 | JGI IMG/M metagenome (GOLD analysis project Ga0114930, IMG submission 87300) | Deep subsurface microbial communities from Anholt, Denmark to uncover new lineages of life (NeLLi) - Anholt_01485 metaG | ecosystem: Environmental > Aquatic > Marine > Oceanic > Sediment | place... | reverse complement strand
GACGTTCACGTACACGTCCTTATTCGCCAGGCTGAGCCCGACTCGCTTCTCCAGCACGGCGAGGATAAGCATCGTGCGATTGTAGTCCACGCCGGTCACCATCCTTCTCGGACTGGGGAAGTACGACGGCGCGACCAAGGCCTGGACCTCCACGAGGAGCGGCCTCGTACCCTCAATAGTCCCCGCGACGACCGATCCCGGGCCGTGCTGGGGCCGCTCCGACAGAAGTATCTCCGACGGGTTGCTGACCTCCAGGAGTCCCTCCTCGCGCATCTCGAAGATCCCCAACTCGTCCGTCGAGCCGAACCTGTTCTTCACCGCGCGAAGGATCCTGTACGTCTGATGCCTGTCGCCCTCGAAGTAGAGCACCGTGTCCACCATGTGCTCGACCACCCTGGGACCCGCAATTGAGCCTTCCTTGGTCACGTGGCCGACGATGAAGACCGGGGTGTTTGTGCTCTTCGCGATCCGAGTTAGGATTCCCGTGCAGGAGCGGACCTGGCTCACGGTGGCCGGCGCGGATTCCAGCGACGAGTCGTACATCGCCTGGATGGAATCAATGATGATCGCCCCCGGCTTCAGCGAATTGACGGCCGCCTCCACCTGCTCGATGTTCGTCTCCGCCGCCAGGTAGAGCTTGTCGGACGTCACGCCGAGGCGATCGGCGCGGAGCTTGATCTGCTCGACCGATTCCTCCCCGGACACGTAGAGGGTGGGCCTGCCGTCTCGGCTCAGGTTGCTGGCAACCTGGGTGAGAATGGTGGACTTCCCTATCCCCGGGTCGCCGCCGATCAGAACGACGGAGCCGGGCACGATCCCTCCGCCGAGCACGCGGTCGAACTCGCCGATCCCAGTGCTGCAGCGTTGATCGGCGCCCGTACGGACCTCGGAGATCGGCACGGGAGGATTATAGGCGACGGCCATTTCCCGCCTGGAACTCCCCGGCGTGCGGGTGGAGACCTCCTCCACGAAGGTATTCCACTGGCTGCAGTCCGGGCAGCGCCCGAGCCACTTCGGCGACTCATACCCGCATTGCTGGCATACGTATTTGGTCTGGGTCTTGCGCATTAGAATCGTTCCCTGCACGCTGAAGTGTAACCAAGATTATAGCAGAAATACCGGGCTGCTTCAAATGTGACATGTTCCGTCGACACGTCGGCGGCCGATCAAACCAGGTATAATTACCGGTTTTTCGCAGGATTATTGACAATCCGACAATTTGAGCCTAAAATTGGTAATTAGCAAGTGACGGACGGGCGCAAATCTCCACACGCTCTCGTCCCCAGCAAATGCGGGACAGTGCTCAAGATGGGAATTCACGCACTTCCAGATCAGATGAGTCCTGGGCGAATCCAGCACATCCGACAAAGTAAGGGAAGGAGAGAAAGATGAAAAAGGTACTGATACTAACGTTAGCGGCGATGGTACTGTCCGTGCCTGCAGGGGCATGGGATGTAGACTGGTCTACCGGCTTCGAGCAGCCGACCTACGCCGTGGGCCCGCTGGTTCCACAGGACGGGTGGGTATTGCTCAGCGGAGCCTCGCCGAACGTCCAGAACGTCGGTCCGATCCACACCGGCGCTCAGGCTGTCACGCAGGCCGTTGGCGCGAGCATGGCAGGCAAGAACCTGACGGGTCTGAACCCCGGCGGGTTCGTGTACGACAGCGGCTGGGCAAAGTTCTGGATGTACGACCCGGGCGATCCGGGCGTCCAGACTGACGGCCGCGTAGGCATCCAGTCCTCAGTGGGCGGCTCGAGCGTGTCCACCATGTTCACCGCTGGCGTCCAGACCAGCCGCTCCCCAGACTACTGGGTTTTCCAGTGGAGCTGGAGTCCGGTTTTAGGGAACGGTGCCGCGCCGAGCGGCACCGGCTACACGTTCACCGCTGGCCCGTGGGCTACGCGCGTCTGGAACGCATGGAGCTACGTGATCCTTACCTGGCAGTTCACCTACAACGTCTGGAACGATCCGTCGAGCGGCGGCAGCGGCCTCGTTGAGTGGCGTATAAATCGGCCGCTCGTCTTGGGCCCGAACCTGACGCTGAACTTCGACAGCACGTCGGGCAGGTGGGCGAACAGCTATGACGTTGCCGGCGTAGTTCTGGGTTCGCCGTACGCCTGCGATACCCCGAGCTCGTTCGACGACTACGAGTTCCATTCGCCATTACCCGAGCCGTCGAGCCTGCTGGCACTCGGCGCCGGGCTGATGGGCCTCGCGGGCTTAGCCATCCGCCGCAGGAGATAGTTCAGACAGAAGGTTCCGAACTAATTCGGAACGATCGAATCCGAATACATGAAAGACCCCCAGACCGTCGGGTTTCATGCGCGGCGGTTTTTTCGCGTCTAGTGCAAAACGCTGTGGATTGTTTCCACATCTCCGGCCGCAGCCTTCAGGCTGCGCCACGCAGGCTGAAGACCTGCGACTACCACGGACGGCCAGAATCGGAAACTACCTATGAAATCTTGCACCAGTGTTGCATTAATTTAGTCTCGCGGCTTTAGGCTGTGGGAGGCGACTCCAGTCGGCGAAACCCATCGCGGTATGGAGTCGCCGGCGCTCCATTGCTACTCTGCGAAGTAGCTCGCTACCCGTCCTCCGTAGCAGAGCTACTGCGGAGGGTGGACGTAGCACGAGAGCTATGGCGACGGAGCGATCCCTCCTACAACGGGAAGCTGGACTCTCACTTCAGAGCGCCCTTCGGGAGCGCCGCTTCGCTGTGCTACCGAAGTATCGAAGTATGAGGACCTCGCGATGCGTCGGTAGCAGAGTCCCGAAAGCCTTCGGGACGCCGCTGCCGATGCCTCATAATCAAGTATTCAAGTTGACCAGGTACTAGGGTGCTGCCCCATCTCTCCCCTTCCCCCCGTTTCCATCATATCGCAGGATTAAGCGATCCGCCTGGCGTAATCCAAATGTGTAGGGCAAGCGTTCACAAAGGAGGATACTATGTCCGTGCAGTGGATATACGCGCTGGCGGCACTCGCGACTCTGGCGGCCGGCACCTGCTATGGCGGTTCACTCGATGCAAAGGCGTTCGGCGCGGCGGGCACCGGCGAGAAGGATGACTCAACCGCGATCCAGAAGGCGCTGGACGAATGCGCGGCGAAGGGCGGGGGGACGGTCAGGCTTCCGGCAGGGCGATACCGCCTCGACAAGCCGATCTCCGTACCTTCCGGCGTGACATTGGCCGGCGAGTGGAAAGCCCCTCACCACGCCCAGCTCGCGAAGGGCACGGTCATCCTCGCTTACGCCGGGAAGGGCAAGGAGGACGATCCGCCGCTTATCGGCCTTGGCCCGAGCAGCGGGGTGAAAGGCTTGACCTTCTTCTATCCGGAGCAGAGGATTCCGGACGCCCAACCGTATCCGTGGACCATTCAGGGACGGGGCATGCACGGCAGCGTCCAGGACGTCACGCTGGTGAACGCCTATAAGGGCATTGACTTCGGCACTCATGCAAACGAACTCCACTACATCCGCAACGTATTCGGCTGTCCGCTCAAGGTCGGGGTCTTCATCGATCGGTGCACGGACATCGGCCGGATCGAGAACGTCCACTTCAACCCACACTACTGGATGCGCGCAGAGGTCGAGGGCGTCCCGAAGTGGCCGGACCTCAGCAGTTTCCTGTGGAACAACTGCACCGCCTTCGAAATCGGGCGCACGGACTGGGAGTATATCCTCAACACGTTCTCCTATGGATGCAAGGTAGGGTACCGGTTCTTCGCAAGTAAGCACGGCGCATGCAACGGAAACTTCCTCGGCATCGCGGCCGACTGGGCGCAGACAGCCGTTCTCGTGGAGCAGACGCAGGAGCCGGGGTTGCTCATTACGAACGGGCAATTCGTCGGCGGCGAGGGCGCTGAAACCCAGATCGAAGTCGCCGCAAGTCATACGGGCGTTGTCCAGTTCTCGAATTGCAGCTTCTGGGGTCCGTCGCAGAGGATCGCCCGGATCGCCGGAAACGGAATGGTCAGCATGTCGCAGTGCAACTTCGTCGCGTGGGATCACGGAGGCAAAGGCGCACCGGCGATCGAGGCGGGCGGCGGCGATCTGATTGTCCAGGGCTCGCGGTTCGGCCGCGATTTGAATCAGATTGTGCTTGAGCCAGGAGTCAAGACGGCGGTGATCACCGGCAACACGATGGCCGGGCCGCTCAAGATCGACAATCGAAGCACGGGGGATGTGCAGATTACAGGCAACGTAAGCCGGACAAAGGGGCGGTAGACTCGGCCTTCGAGGCGCAAAGAATGGTAATTCGGCGCAGAGACACCGAGAACGCCGAAGGAGCAGACGGCATCATAGATGCGTATAACCGATCCAGGTCGGGGCTGTACAATGCTGGGGCACGCAGGTCGCAGGATGGTGCGATGTGGCAATTGCCGTAAGACAAGCACTTCGGAGAAGGGACATACCCTCGTCCTGGAGCCGGGCTCACGGTGTTGCTCTCAAACGCCCGCGCGCCCCAAAACAGCGGACGGGACACAGGTTCTCATCTGTGCCCCGTCTCTCTACCTAGATTATGCCATACTTCGCCAAGGAAGCGGAGGAGATAATCACAGAACCACCCGGTACTCCAGGCGCAAAGGGCGGGATGCATGCGCCGAACCCGGAACGCTCGGCCTGGATCCAACGGGTTGACAGGAGGCGGATGATGGATTCTCGGGAACGCATTCTGACGACGCTGACGGGCGGCATACCGGATAGAATCGGGCGGTCGGACAGCATCTGGGCCGAGACGTCCGAGCGATGGAAGAAAGAAGGTCTGGAAGAAAGCGCGAACGTCGGCAAGCTGTTCGACTTTGACCTGTGCGGTCTGCCGTGGATGGACATGAGCCTCAGGCTCCCGACCGAGGTATATGAAGATACCGACGAATACGTGATCCAGAAAGACGCCAACGGTGTAAAACGGAAAGACGTCAAGCGCGAATCCGGGCACACGCCGCATTGGATCAGTCATACCGTCAACACAAGCAAGGACTGGTACGAGTACAAGCACCGCCTGACACCCGATGAGGCGCGCATTTCCGAGCAGATACGCGAGGTCTACGATCTGGGCCGGCAGGATGGCAGGTTCGTCCCCTTCGGGGGCATAGAGGCATATGAGTGCGCGTGGCCGGTATTCGGCCAAGTCAACATCTTCACACTCATGATGGATGAACCCGGCGTGGTTGCAGACGTTTTCAACACGTACACCAACATGCTCATCGGCCTGGCGCAGAAGGTCCTCGATATGGGTATCGACTTCGACGGCGCGTTCTTCTGCGGGGACCTGGGTTACCGAAACTCAACCCTCTTCTCGCCCGCGCACTACGACCGGCTCCTCTGGCCCGCTCACAGGAAGATGTGCGACTTCTTCAATTCGCTGGGGAAGCCGGTCATCCTTCACTCCTGCGGCAAGATCGAGTCGCTGATCCCGAAGTTCATCGAAGCCGGGTTCGCGGCGATCCAGCCTTTGGAGGCGAAGTGCGGGCAGGACGTGCGGGTGCTGAAGAAGCGCTTCGGGAACAAGATAACCTTCTTCGGAAACATAGATATTCGGAAGCTCTCTGGAACCAGGAAGGATATCGAAGAGGAGATCGGCAGCAAACTGCCGATCGCTATGGAGGGCGGAGGGTACATATTCCACTCGGACCATTCCGTCCCCCCGACGGTATCGTTCGATAATTACCGCTACGCGATCGAACTCTTGGAAAAGTATGGAGTGTACTGATGCGTGTCAGTCGGTCTTCGCCAGAAACATCTGTGTGACGTAGAAGTGGCCCTGGGAATCGCGGAACGCCCCCACGCCGATGCTGGCGAACCTCGGTTCCAGGATGTTCGCGCGGTGCCCGTCGCTGTTCATCAGCGCTATGTGCCCGCGGTCAACATCAACTATGGAACAATAGAACAGGTTCTCGCCGATGAGCGCCCAGCTCGGCCGTTCCGTCACCGCGGCAAGATAACGATCGAGGGCCGTTTCTCTGCCCGGAGTGGGGGAATGGTGCGAAAAGTATCCCTTCTCGCCCATCTCGTGGCTGTGTCCGCGGGCCACTCGGATCAGCAGAGGGTCAACGGTCAATTGCCGAAGCCCTCGGTTTGCTCGTTCCTTGTTCACCAGCTCGACGAACTTGAGCTCCTGCTGGGTCATGATGACGGTGTCGTACCCAGTCAACGGACGAGTGGTCACCGTCGTGGACGTAAAGTTGCTGACGGTCATCAGGAGACCGAAGAATAGCGATAGACTGGTCATTTAGCACTCCTCCACTACCACCTCTATCGTTCCATACTTCGGTCCCGATTTCAGAATGGAATTTTGGCGGCAGACCAGCGGACGAAACAGATGGTTCATTGTACAACACTAGGGGCGGCACGTCAAGCTGTTATCTATAGTGCATCCCATGAGACCTGGCAGCAATTGGTGGCCATGCATACCTCCGCTCTCTGCCACCAACATGCCTTGACCCGCTGACCTCCAGATGGTAACATCGGAGCGCCAGAAAAGGCAGGATTGCATGTCGAAGTTGCACAGTTCCCAGCCGGCAGTAGGTGCCGGTCACTCATCCGCAATTGCTCCGACCGGGAAAGGACAAGTTCTATGACGGAACCATGGATGGGATACTTGCGTGCGAAGCTGGGCGCGGCGTTGGCAGCTACGATGTTGATTTCAGCGGGCGCCGGGTGGTGTGCCGCCGCGCAGGACGCGCCCAGATTGTCAAGGGATGGGAAGACCATTTCATGGCAGGCGAAGGAGTACATGCCCATTGACGACGCGGGGGTCTACTACTACGAGGCGGACTCCGTGTCGGGGATTCCCATGCCGTCGCCCCGCGATCCACTGAACGAAATCCTCAGCAGGCACGGCTTTCACGGGATGCTCCGCTGCGACCTGGTGGACTACGTTGACTGCACCCGGACTGACCACAACTTCATAGACGACGGGCGTTCACGCGTTCTTGAACTCCCCGACGGAGAGAAATACCGGCTGACCGCAGGAGACGGGGAACTGTCGTGGTACGCCTACGTGCTGAAGACCCGGCCCCGGCCCGGCCGCCCCCACGTGATTGTCGTCCAGACGATAAACGACGTCGAGCGCTATACCACTGTTACGCTGACCGTCCCGAAGGGCAAGCCGTGGGCCGCACCGTACTCCGGCGAGGAGACTGCTTCCATTGACTGCCAGGAGCCCAATTGCTATAACCCCGATGTGGGCGGTACCGTCTACACCGGTCGGGAATATCCCCTCGACCGCAAGTCGTTCGACTACATGTTCCTCTACTACCCCAAGGCCGGCGAGGTGAAGGTCACCATCTCCCACCAGGCGTCCGAGGAGAAGCACAGCGAAATCAACGGAGCCGCGGTCGCTCGTATCTGGCTCTTCGACATCATTGATCCGATCAGCGAGGTTCTCGTCGAGCCAGCCGTGCCGCCGGACGGGCCAGAAAGGAAGCTCGCGCTCTACGTCCCACACCCCTGGTTCATTTACTCCCACTACGGCACGCCCTACCGGACGAAGGAGCAGCGGATTCAGGGCCTCACGTCGTTTGTCGAGTACGTGAAATTCTGTGGATTCAACCAGCTTCAGCTTCACATCATCAACGGCTCCGACACCGCCGGGCGGGCGTGGTACGATTCGAAGCTTTACAAGCCGTTCGAGGCCGATCTGATTGAGGAGCTCATCCCAATGGCCGCCGAGTCGGGGATACAGGTGCTTCCCATCGTGACACCGATATTCGCGCCCTATGGGAGCAACGTGGGGGATTACCCGGTGACCCCCGATGAGAACGGCTTTTGCAGGCTCTCGCTTCAACTCGACAGAGATGGCAAGACATACACCTCGACGATGGGCAGCCTCGCCCCGGATCCGCTCCGACCGGAAGTCCAGGAGTGGCTCTTCAAGTGCCTGCGGGAGATCCTCGACCGGGCGGCAAAGTACCGGAACGTGCCGGGAGTCGGGTTTCGGGTCAACGGCAAGATCGGGCTGTGCTATGTGGGCAATCAGCCGAACAAGTGCGGTCAGGACTCCGGCTACTCCGAGTGGGATATCTCCGAATTCGAGAACGATACAGGCGTAAAGGTCCCGCGGGTCGGCGTCACCGCTTACGACTGGCTTCGAGCGAACGCCTGGGAGAAGTGGATCGCCTGGCGATGCAGGCGGACGCATGATTTCTGGCTCAAAGCCCGCGACCTGGTGCGCTCGTACCGGCCCGGTATGAAACTCGTGGTCGCGTGCGACCTGCCCAGCGAGTACCCGGGCTACAACATCGAGTGGGTCAATGGCACGGCGCCGCGGGAACTCATGCGGCACCACGGCTATGACCCCGAACTTTTCAAGAACGACGATGGAATCGTGATTCAGCGGGGGATGATGATTGCCAGCGACAGGTATTTCGGCAAATGGGGTCCGCCTCACGGCAGGAATGCGTGGGCACACAAGGCGTTCAACTACGCGGACGGCGTGGTCGAGTGCTACGAAACGCCCTCCGGCCATGCGGTCGAGCTCTACTACAACTACTGGGAGGAGGTTCCGCACCCCGACCCGCAGTACGGGACGAACCTCCGGACGGCCGCGCCCGCCCCGCCGGGTCAGTTCTACTTCGAGCCGGCAACGTACTCCATCCGAAAGGCGAACGTGCATACGATGGCCTTCATGGGCTGGGAGCGGGCGAGTATCGGCCACGAGCACGATCTCAGGCGCTTTGCGAGGGCCTATCGTGCACTTCCGGCGGTCGCCCCGAAGGATTTCGAAGGCCAGGTGAAGGTGCTCAATGTCGCCCCGGGAGCAAAGTACCGCAAGCCCGAGGACCCCGACGTCTGGGTTAAGTGGTTCGGCAGCCGGCTCGCAGTGCTGAACGACACCGGCAGCCGGAAGTACGTGTCCATCACCATTCCGAAGCCCCTGCCGAAGGGAAGCTGCCTGTTCGACCTCGGCGCGGGCAGGATCCTGCGCCAGACCGACAAGCCGCTGCCGAAAGTGGAGGTAAAGCTGGTCCTCCAAGAGCACGATTTGTATGCGCTCGCGATCCTTCCGCTCGCCCAGGCACGCAACTTGGCGGCGAAGGCCACGTCACCTTCACCCGCAGAGGGACCCGGCCAGCTCCGTCTGAAGATCGAGGGCGACATCTACGGCGGGCAGGAGGCGGTCGTCCGATTCTCCCTCCTCAACACGGGGACCTCCACGCTGTCCGACGCTGAGATTGACGTAGACCTGCCGAGGAGCTGGGAACTGCTCCCGGGGGCGGACGGCGAGATGCCCGGGCTGCCGATCATCCGGAGGGTATCGAGGATAAGCCCAGGGAAGTCGGCTGATTTTGCAGTGCGTGTGCGGATTCCGCTGAACGACATCGGAAACGTGTTCTGGGTCACCGGAACGGCCGTGTATCACAGTGCCGGGAAGGAGTTCACGGAGCAGAGATCGGTGGTGACGTCGCCGATGCCGCCCATCGAATTGACCGTCACGCCGGATCACTTTACCGACAAGACGGCAGGCGAGGCGGCGTCCATCATGGTAAGCCTGCGCAACATGATCGCCCTTGCAGTGAAAGCTGATCTCAACTTCCAGCTACCCCAGGGCTGGCAGTTGCTGAGCGACACGTCCCGCCTCCGGGCGGGCCCGCACGGTTCCACATCGCACAAGTTTACGATCGTCATCCCGCCGGGGACGATGCCGGGCAAATACGTGGTGAAGGTCACGGCGGATACGGGGGAGTATGTTACACCCCCCGCCGAGTGCACGTTCGATGTGCCCCAGAGCACGGACGAGGCAGAAAACCCGTAAACATAGGTGGTGATCCGCCGATCGGGACTGACGCCGTTCCGATGCAGCGGCGGGTAGCGTTTCGGGCTTAGTGTGGTGATAAACTATGACGACTGCACCGGACGCCACCGGCGCGCAGCGTAGGGCATCAGTGAGAGAAGGGACCGATCCGACTCCGCGGGGGTTGTAGGCCGAAGAGGATAAGAATTTGCTTGACAAGCTGAAAAGTGTGGTTATAATGGTTAAGCAGACGGCGAGCAATGGCGCGGCCGCATGTGGGGGCCTAACGTGTTTGCCTTTTCGGAAAGGGCGGCTACGTCTTCTGGCTCGGGGCAAGGCTCGCACGAAGGTCTAATGCGACAGGTTCCTGCACGCGCAAGGAACAGGCTGCTTGCACTGACGTTCGTACTCTGTGCCCTCGGTTTTGTCCTCGTAGGTTCCTTCCCGTGGACCTTCCACAGCAAAGTCTCAACGGACCTCTACCTCGTATGCCATACCGTTTTCGAATTCATGAGCATTGTGGTGAGCTTCGCCGTCTTCACGGTCGGCTGGTATGGATACAAGCAGAACGCAAACAAACAAGACCTCGTCATCGGGGTCCTCTTCGCAACAGTCGGCATAATTGATTTCGTGCACACCCTTTCCTATCCCGCGATGCCGGCTTTCCTCTCGCCCAACACGACGTCCAAGGCGTGTACGTATTGGATTGCGGCGCGGCTAACGGACGCAGGCGGATTGTTCGCGGCGGCGTTCGTGGTGGCGAACAGCAGGCGTAGATGGCTGAGACCGTCCATCCTTGCAGTGGGCGCTCTGGTGTTCACATCCGCCTTAGTGGTGGTAGTTTCCCGCTTCCCCTCGGTTCTCCCACCGATGTTCATTCCGAATACAGGTCTGACGCCGCTGAAGATCCATCTTGAGTGGACCGTGATTGCCTTGTACGCTGGCGCGATCTATGTATTCGGGCGCCGAGACCGCGGGGAAGCAAACGTCGTACTCCTACAACTCGCGCTCATGGTGGCAATCTTCAGCGAGTTCAGCTTCACACTTTACAGAACTGCATTCGACACCTACAACCTGCTTGGCCATGTGTACAAGGTCGCCGCTTACTATCTGATATTCCGAGCGCTGTTTCTATCATCGTTCCAGAAACCGTACCACGAACTGGTGAAGGCTCGGGATCAAATCGAGCATTCGTTTTCGCGGATAGGAACGGCGCTGGCCAGCAGCCTGGATTTGCGGGAGGTTCTGCAACTGATCGGCGAGCTGGCTTCGGATATGTTGGGGTCAAAGCACGCAGCAGTCATGCTCATAAGGAACGGGGAGCTGCATATTGAAGCCGGCCGGGGAATCCCGGAGCAGCCAGTCAAGGTTCCCATCCGGCACAGCGTAGCCGGAATGGCCGTGTCAACAAAGAAGGCCATGGTGGTAACAGACGTGGCGAGAATACGCAACCACGACCCAAAATGTCACTGCCAGCGCCTGGACGGGCCGCCCGCGCGTTCGATTGTGTCCGTGCCGATTACCTCAGGTGAGGATGTCCTTGGTGTGCTAGAGGTATACTCTCCGGAGGTGGGAAGCTTCGGGAGCAGAGAAGCGGACTTGCTCTCCAGCTTCGCGCGGCAGGGCGCAGTGGCAATAAGAAACTCGGTGGCGTACTCCCGAGAGCATCAGGTGGCAGAGACGCTGCAGCGGAGCCTGCTTCCGCCCGCACCCACGCTGCCCGGGCTTGACATCGCCGTACGCTACCTACCTGCGGGGGACGTGGCAAGAGTCGGGGGCGACCTCTACGACGTCTTCCCACTGGAGAACGGCAAAGTCGCAGTGGTAATCGGCGATGTCTGCGGGCATGGTCTCGAAGCGGCATCTGTGATGGCGATGACAGAACATATGTTAAGAGCCTTGCTGATCCACGGCATGTCACCCGGCGAGGCTTTTCAACTCACAAATCGGGCGCTGGCAAGCCATTCTCCGAATGTCGATTTTGTGACAGTCTTTGTGGGCGTACTCGATCCAAGGAAGCTCATGCTGGATTATGCCAACGCCGGGCACCATCTGCCGGTGGTGCTTACCCATGGAGCGTGCCAGCCCATGGAACTGACGTCCGACTTGCCCCTCGCGGTGGAGAAATCCACCGAGTACCATACTTGGCAGGCCGATCTCTCCCACGGCACTGGTCTGCTACTCTACACAGACGGTCTGGTTGAGGTGCGGAAGGAGGGCAAGATGTTCGGCGAGGACAATCTCCATCGTTTGTGTAGCGAACTCGCGGGATCATCGGCTGAGAGCATTCTGGATCGTCTGCTGGAACGATGCAG
>Ga0114930_10004320_pt1 | contig 12051 bp, 10 predicted proteins | sample AnhtaG_FD_87300 | JGI IMG/M metagenome (GOLD analysis project Ga0114930, IMG submission 87300) | Deep subsurface microbial communities from Anholt, Denmark to uncover new lineages of life (NeLLi) - Anholt_01485 metaG | ecosystem: Environmental > Aquatic > Marine > Oceanic > Sediment | place... | reverse complement strand
GTCGAACCCCACATACCACGACGGGCTCTCCGAGTGGCTGGACCGCCATTACACCGACTAGACCCCCGGCAGTAGCGCCGTCCACAATGCGCCTTGCGACGGCCAATAGCTGGAGACCATGACTGCGGGAGTGAAAATCCGGGAGTCACTTGGAGCCGAAACAGCCCGGAATTCCTATCTAAGGCGAGTGCAGTCGAGTGCCCGAAATCGCCGAATCCCCTAGTCGCGAACGAATCCCCCAGTCAGCATTGACCCGGCGGCACAACCAAGATGGCAAGATTTGAGCGACAAGAAGCTGGGAAACAATCAGCAATGGAGGGCCCGGTGGGATTCGAACCCACGACTCCCGGATTAAAAGTTAGCTCGACTCGGTCCGCGGTGGTTCGCAGGCGTCCATCTCGTATTCAAGGAGCAGGGTTTCGCGCCGGTTGAGTCCACCGACGGCTGCCGTCATACGTCCACGTTGCCGTCAGGGTTGCCGTCAATTGATGCTCCTCCCCAGCCAGGCGCCGAAGCTATGCCCTTTCCGCGCGGACATACCCTTAATATGTTAGTCTCGCTACGGTATTTTTCAGGTAGGAAGATTTCCGAGGCATCCTACAGAAGGCTCCCCGCGACTTCCTTTGACGACTGCCCCCTTCGGCGCTATGCTTGCTGCGCTAGGAGGGGCAACTTCCGCTGGAGTGATAGCTCGATGCAGCGCGTCATTGTGTCTGAGAAAACCCTGGAAGTCAATGTCTGCTCCGATCTGCTCGGTCAGATTCGCCGCCTACCGGGATGTAGCCGTGCCTTCTGGATGGGCATGAAGCAGAAGCAGGAGGCCTTGAACGGCATCGACGAACTGATCATGAATGTTCCGGCAGGGGTTCATCTGGCTCTCCAGTTCAAGGCGCCGAGACCGACGCCGCCCGATGGCTACCCCTTCTACTTCACGATCAACGAGAGGCAGCATGGCCACCTTCATCGGCTTGCCATGACCAGGCCACAGGCGGTGCATTACGTCTTCCCCCACTACAACACTTTCACGTCGATGCGTATGGTCTCGCCGGATCTCCTGGCTCAGACCTATTTCCTTGCTGTCGCTCATGTGGGAAGGCTTGCACCGGCTCCCAACAAGCGTGGAAGTCATACTGTAGAAAGCTGTCCACCTGCCGTTTTGATCTATTCGGATCTAGTGGAAATGGAGCTTGAGCCTGCAGCTCGTGTCGTTGAACGTATCCTCGCCGACGGCCCGACTGACGCTCTCCTTGATCACCAGACGCTTAGAGGCTGGCTGCTTGGATTGTATGAGGAGGAGCAACACAACCCATGGGCCATTGGTCAGCGGCTGCGTGGCTTCAGTACCGTTTGTGTCGGGTAAGGGCAAGTCATGCTGGTGTGCTGAAGGCGCCTTATGAGTGAACGACTATCGCTCAGTTTGCTCGATAACGCTCTGGACTACCTGCTGAGCGCGGCTGAACACGCCCGGTCAGACCGGCCAGGCAACTTGAAGTACGCATTACTTCACCTCGCCGCTGGCGTCGAATTGCTTCTCAAAGCTCGACTGGAGAAGGAGCACTGGTCTCTCCTGTTCGCTGATGTGGACAAGGCAGCTCAGGACAGACTTCGTTCTGGCGACTTCAGGTCGGTGGACTTCGAAACCGCTTCCAGTCGCCTGCAGAGCATCGCCGAAGTCACCATAAGCGACCCCGCCCGGCGCCATCTGGATCAACTTCGCAGGCTTCGTAACCAGGTCCAGCACTTCACAGTCGACTTAGAGCTGGGGCAGGTCAAGTCACTCCTTGTACATGGAGCGAATTTCTTTCTGGACTTTCTGGGGTCGAATCTCGCTGACGAGATGGCCGGGAGAGAGGAACTGCTGGAAACCATTCATGAACAGTTGAGGGAGGTAGAGGACTTCGTCAAGGCACGGCTTGCCACCGTTGAGGGCGATCTGGCGGATGCCGCGGATGTGATCGAATGCCCCGTATGTTGGCAAGACACGCTTGTCATCGGAAGAGGAGACCCACATTGCCCATTCTGCGGCTTCAGCCGATCGGCCAAGGATATGAGCGAGTACATTGGTGAGGGCGCTATCGATGACAAGTGCCTCAGCTGCGGGGAAAGAACACTTTCTTTCGTTCTTTACCACAACGAGCTTGGCGTTGACTGGTGTATGACGTGCGGGACTAGACAGACGATGTGTCCCGAGTGCGGGCGGGTGTCTGTCGGCGAACACGAGGTCTGCCCTGAATGCGGCTACAGTCGCTGATCCAATGAGCATGCCACCCAACGCCATGGAGCAGGTTTGGGAGCACAGGCGGGTTGTTAGCATGCCGGGCGTCGGCCAAGTCGACTGCTTTTGACGTCTCCTCTCTTCGGCGCTATGCTTGCTGCCGATAGGAGGGGCAACGCCAGATGGAGCCGCAGATCCGCCTCTGCACTCTCTTAGATGGCGCCCGTATCGCCCACAGAGACATGGGCGATGGTGTGCCATTGGCTGCCCCCTTTGGCCAGGAACAAGTTCTGGGAGCTAGGATACGAATCGTACCGCAAATCGGAGAGCTAGCGAACCTTCGGAAAGGCCGCGCTTCGATCACACAGATCTTTGTTGCGAGGGTGAGGACAGGATGACTATTGTCAACATCTTGAATCAGATCAGGAACAACGAAGTTGTCCTTCCCGCGATCCAACGGGATTTCGTCTGGTCCGAGGAGCGCACGGAGAAGCTGCTCGACTCGATCATGAGAGGATATCCGATTGGAATTGTGCTTCTGTGGGAGACCTACCACGACATTCAATACAGAGGTTTCCTTCGCGATTTCAGGGCCGGCTCCGCTTACACTTTCCAGGAGAACCCGCGGAAGAAGAGGCTCAGGATCGTATTGGACGGCCAGCAGCGGCTGCAATCCTTGTTCATAGCTCTTTACGGCACTCGTGAGGGCAAGCCCCTCTACTTTGACTTGCTGAGCGGCGTCGAATCAGACGATGTGGCAGAGGACAAGTTTCTGTTCGAATTCATGGAACGAAGCGAGGCGAGCCTTGCTAATAGGTCACCCGCCAGGGACCTGGATGGGCAGCGTCCCACCTGCTATCACCGGGTGAGGGACCTGTTCGCCATGGACGCGAGGGAGAAACTCGACCTTGCCGAGCGAACGTCGAACCGACTCGGTCTGTCTAGCGAAGAGAAACTCAGGCTCAATCTCAACCTCAGTAGGCTAGACGAGGCGCTATCTAAGGACGAGAACATTCTCAGAGTGTCCACCATAGACGAGGAACGTCCGGCTGAGAGTCCCTATCGCAAGTCTGAGGCGGACGTTTTGGAGATCTTCGTTCGCATCAACAGGGAGGGCACGCCACTTAGCCGTTCCGATCTGATCTTCAGCATGCTCAAGCTCAGTTGGAAGGAGTCGGCTGAAGCGCTGCCTGAGTTCGTCCGCTCCATCAATCAGGGCAACGCGTTCAATCTAGATACGGATTTCGTTATCCGAAGCCTCTTCGCGGTGTCGGACATCGGCACCAAGCTCGATTTGAACCTTTTGCGAAAGAAAAGCAACGTTAAGAAGCTGAGAGCCAATTTCGACGACTGCTGTGCTGCAATTCGTGCAACGGTCGATTTCGTGCAGAACGAATGCTGGTGTCAGAGTAGCAGCGTGCTGGGGGGTTCGAGCACCCTGATACCTCTTGTCTACTACCTCTTCTACACGAGGAATCACGAGGTGCCAAATGACCAAATTGCCAACGTCAGGAAGGCCCTGTACATATTCGGTTTCGCCAGACCCTTCTCTCGTTGGGCCGAGAGCCGGCTCGCAGCTTTCATCCGAACGTCACTTCGGCCGCTTCGGGAGCAACACAACTACGTCTTCCCGTTCGATGGGGCAGTCACCTGGGTGAAGTATTGGGAACGGATCGAGGGCTTCGACGATCTACTTCAGGCCAACAATCTCCTAGCGCTTCATCTCGTACAGGGTTTGACTGGTGCCAAGGTTCAGTACGAGCGAAACGCACCCCAGATAGATCACATATTCCCGAGATCCGAACTCAGGCTCAAGACCTTCGAAGAAGGAATGGTCAACCACTATGCGAACTTCTGGATCCTTGCCAAGGGCAAGAACCAGAACAAGAGCAATCGTCATCCGAAGGACTATTTCAAGGATGTGCCTAGCGACGTACTCCGCCAGGCGCTCATCCCTCGAAAAATGCTCGACTACCGTCGATACACCACGTTCCTGCGACACAGGCAGAACAGCATGATTGCCAGGGTCAAGAGCAGACTCAAGATGTCAGATAGAGATCTCCTCACGGGCGACTGAGTCTCGGGGCCGTAGTCGCGAGATCTGGCCGCCAATGTCAGACTGGCTTTGGCTATAGTGATACATGTTAGGTATACAGGTCCTGGTGCGCGTCGGGATGAACGCCGGAGAGCCGATAGCGGAGGACGAAGACCTGTTCGGGACGGCGGAGATCGAGGCGGCTCGGATCGCGGCGGCGGCCAAGGGCGGCGAGATACTCGTCTCCAACGTCGTCAGGGAGCTGGCCAAGGGGAAGGACTTCTTGTTCGCCGACAAGGGCGAGGTTGCGCTAAAGGGGTTCGATGAGCCGGTGCGGCTGTATGAGGTGAGGTGGCGGGGGATGGCTGGCTAGCCCTTGCGCTTGCCCTACCGTCTCCCGTGATACAATCTCTCTCGCAGCGCGAGGGCACCCTGGCCAGGTTCAGGATAGTGGCCTGAGCCGCATGACCGCTGCAACGTCGGACAAGCAGGGGGGGAAACTTCCCAGTATGCGCCGAGCGCTTCGAGTGTCAGCAATCCCGGTCATTGCCTGGTGTCTCGCGGGGGCAGTGGAATTGAGCAGCTATGAGAATGACTACCTGGCGCTGGCGCTAGTTGTTATTGGCTTGCTTTGGGCGCTTGGCGCAGTGGTCACCTGGCCCCCAGTTTTTCAGCGAATCCGGGGACGTCACCTACCGGGACTGGCGGGCTCAGGAGTGAAAGAGATATCTGCCTCGCCTCAGGAAGATATTGTCCTTTGGAAGCCGGTGGACAGAGCCGTTGTGAAGAGCGCTACTGTCAGGGTTCGTGGGCTTGCGAGGACTTTCGAAAATAACGTCGTAGTTCAGGAACTTCAGAGCGACGGCAAGTGGGTAACCCTCGGCGTCACGACCGCGCAGGGCGGCGGTCTCGGAGCCTACGGCGAGTTCTCCTTGGATGTGTGGCTTGACCCAGGCAAACATCACTTGCGTGTTGGGGACTTTCACCCGATAGGCGGGTCCGACGACGAAATCGACTTGTTCTATGGAGCCAAGATTGAGATAACCGTGGAGCTGCGTTGACTGCCGAGTCGGAGGCTGGCCAGATGCAAAGACAACCTCATGGCCTTCAGATAACGCTTGAGCGAGAAGTCCAGTGGGGCGACATCGCGCCGCTGCTTGATGAACTACAAGAACACCCCGATTTGATCTTCGCCGAAGTCCGCCGAGAGGCGTTTCGTGTCGCTGCTGGTGGCCCTGGGTTTGACATCATTCCCATCCTTCTATACCTGACAGCGTCAGCGCTGGTGTTCGAGACCGTGCGCGATCTGATCTATCCGAAACTGAAAGAAACCTTTCATTCCATATACCGAAAGCTTCCTGGGGTGACCGGTACGGGTAACGTCTACCCGATGGGGATCAAGATCGTCGAGCCAGACGTGGAAGCGACCTACAGATTGCCCGAGGGCCTGAGCGACGTTGCTTTGGAAGAAGCTCTCAGGAGCATCTCAGTGCACTTTGCTGCCCTCGTAGAGAGAAAGGGCGAGTCGCTGATTCTCACATACAATGCGGACGCCAGGAATTGGGTAGAGAACGTCGAAGCCAGCGAGTTCGAAACCTGGGTACGAAAGCGCCAGATGGAAGAAGCCAATGAGCCTCCAGATGCGGTTTGACAAGGTTCGAGCGTGGGGTCTACGAGGCCCGCTGCGGCAATCCACGCAGGCAGTGAGGCTGTACGAGGTGCGGTGGCGGGAGCAGCCCTAGCCGCGCCCGAAGCTTTCCCCCTTTTCGACCCGATGGTCAGGCTTATGCTTGGCTCGCTACGGGATTTTTCCGATTTCGGCATTCTGCCTTCCCGCAGGCCGGCGTCGCCCTGGGGCATGAGGCTAATGCGCTGCTGGAGGATGGGCGGACGGTGACGGTGTACCAGGACCTAGCCCGAAAGCGTTGGCGGCTGCAGGACTATCAAGGATAGATGATGAAGCCTTCTCGTAGCACCTGTTTGGAGGCGTCCCAGAACGGCGGGGCACCTTGCTGTGTAGTCTTGCCCTCTGCAAATAGAAACGCGATCAAGGCGGCTAAGGCCGCGTCCAACTGGTCATGTGTGGGAAGGCTACCTGAAGGCAGGCGAACTCCGGTCGCTTTCAATAGGCGCTTTCTTTGTCTGCGACCTTCGAGGCGCTGCTTCTTTTCAGTAAGAAGGATGCGGACTCGCTTGGCCAAGTCGACCCAGGCCTTACCAGGGTAGACCTCAATCAGAGTTGCCTGATGGGTGGGCTCTATTGGGAAGCCATAGAGATGGAACTTGCCACTCTGATACAGAGCCGCAAACAACTGGACACTGCTCACTACAAAGCCGGAGTAAGGCATGTTCGGTGGCGGAAAATCGTAGGAGCTCCTCCCAGGGGTACGGCCTTCGCGCTCACACTTTCGCATGCGTTCACCCGGCGACCCAGCCGAACCTTGAGGTCCATCGATGGCCAAAATGAACCCGGGCGGTTTCAGTTGATCGGGCAAGAGACCTTTCCCGCCAGGGTCGAAATCCCATTGGTCATATGTACAGGTGAGGGAGCGATCGAGGAATGCAACATCAACCTTTCTGGGCGACGGCCTGAATCCGTCCACCATGTCCAGGCCAACGAATAGGGTCGGCTTCAGCCCTTGCATCACACCTTGAGGTAACATCTCCGTCCTAGGATGGCAGTCTACGCCCAACTCCACGCCCACTCCAACCCCTCCATCGCGGAGGGCGCCTCCCACGTCCAGGAGCTGGCCTTCAGGGCCGGACTGCACCGAACCTACGTCGGCTCTGCCGAGCGCGGCGAGCGAAACGTTTCTTTGATCAACATAGAGAGGCTGGCCCGAGCCCTCGATGTCGATATCTGCGACCTCTTTGACCGGCCCTGAGGCTGTCCTTGCTGTAGCCCGATCGCGTACGTACCCGGATTTGCCCGTGCTACAGCCGAGTGGAACCTAGCCGTGCATTGGGTAGGTCGGGATAGTCGTCCATCCTCCATTGGACGACCAAAGCATAACTGGCGCGATGCGGGAGGCACTACCAAGGTTCATAAGCGCTAGTAAGTGGTAAACTGTCTTTCGCCTAGCAGGTACTGTGGGAGGCCCAAGATCTCATAAGGCGCCTATTGAGCGGTGTTCAGCGTCAACAACCGTAATAGAACGGTCCGCGATGTTCTGGACGAATTCGCTCGGGGAGCGAGCTGCGTTGAGATCGTCTCTGGGTATGTCACGTCAGACGGAGTGGACGAGGTCCGGCCCATCCTTGCTTCTGTGGTCAGCCCCGGAGGGACGGTTCGGATTCTTACATCTACGGAACTGTCGCAGCAGGATACCGAGGCTCTGTGCGGCCTCCAGCATAGTCTACCTGGCATCCGAGTCCGCGTTTTTACGGAGGCATTTCTTCATGCGAAGCAGTACGTGTTCGTGACTCCCGAGGAAGTTCGCTCCCTGGTGGGCTCTTCGAACCTAACGCGCAACGGGTTGGTCGAGAGCCATGAACAAAACACGGCCTCCCGGCACAGCCCTGATGACGCGTACATCCAAGCTCTCAGGCAATCGTTTCAAGAATGGTGGGAGCGATCGGTTTCCGTGGTCGATTTCAATCCCGTAAGACGACCGAGTGTCGTGAGGGGAGGGAAAACGATGCTCGAAGAACAGGAGTTTGCAACCTTCGACGTAGGGACACGCGTCCAAGTTTACGGCGAGCTGGGGGAAATCATAAGGAAGGAAGCGTTTGGCGCGGGCGCGACTCGCTACACCATTCGCCTTGACAGCGGCCGGGAAAGAACAGTGACTTCGCCGCCGACAACTTTGGTGCCTGTGCGCGGTCCTCTCGGATTCTTATTGCGAGGCGAATGCGGCCCTGAGATAGAATGGGACTTCATGACTTGGGCTAAGCGGCTGTCGACGGCCTACAACTTTGACCGCATGGTTAGCCTCAACAACTCACGCGTGAACCTTGAGCCCTATCAAGTCGAGGCAGTCCACAGAGTCATCAGCACATTTCCGCACCGCTTTTTGCTTGCCGACGATACAGGTCTGGGCAAGACGATCGAAGCCGGTCTCATACTGGAAGAACTCGCTGCACGAGGCAGATGCCAAAGAGTATTGGTCGTTTGCCCCGCGGCCCTCGTTCCGCAGTGGAAGAAGGAACTCGGGACTCATTTCGGCCGGCAGTATCAGGTCTACGATGGCTTGGTAGTGCGCCAGCTTTTGCGGGCTCGATCGCCAGAACAGAACCCGTGGGAACTAGAGCCGCGGATAGTAACGTCGATCGACTACGCCAAACGAGACGAAGTACGGGCAATGCTAGACCGCGTCCGATGGGACATGGTCATCGTGGACGAATGTCACAGGCTTGGAGCGCGCCTCGATGGGACCTCATTGGACAAGAGCAAGCGGTACGAGCTCGGCGAGACCCTCGCGGCTACGACTGATTCTATGCTCCTCCTTTCCGGCACTCCCCATAACGGCAACCCGAGTAGTTTTCAGGCGATCCTAGCCCTACTCGACGAGTTTGCCTTCCCTAGTCCGAACCTTGTGGCAGAAGACTACGAACTTGATCCATCTCAGGTGGATAGAGTAGCAATCCGCCGAACGAAGGGCGAAATTCTCGACGCAAATGGAGCGAAGGTGTTTGTCCGGCGGGACGTACAAACCCTCCCAACAAGCTTTGAGACATCGGAGGAGCGCAAGCTCTACCGCGAGATGACCGGGTACCTAGAGGAAGGCTTCGGAATTGCGACCACAGAGGCCAGCCGAACCTATGGTTTTGTGATGACTCTCTTCCAGAAGCGCATGGTCTCAAGTATCGAAGCGGTCCGGCGTTCTCTCATCCGCCGGAGAGACACTCTTAAGAGCTGGAGAAAGAAGCTCAACAGGCTCGAAGCTGCTTTGCCGGCCCGTGAACAACTTCAGCGCATCCGAGACTATTTTGAAGACCCGGAAAGCCTGACCGATGATGAGCGGGAGGAGATCGCGCGTGAGATTGAAGGTCTTCCCTCTACCCTCGATCCCAAGCGGCTGGACGCCGAGATAGCGACTCTAGAGGCCCTATGCAAGACGGCCGCGGCGGTGAAAGTCGACTCGAAGGCCGAGAAGCTCTTAGCATTTCTGGGGGACACGTTCAGCCAGGACGCAATGGAGAAGGTTCTGGTCTTCACTGAATACCGGGACACCTTGGACCACTTGGTGGACAGAGTCAAGGCCAGGGGCTGGAGATTCGCCCAAATCCACGGCGCGATGTCCAACGAGGAACGAGAGGCCGCCCTTGAGGAGTTTGAGAAGCCGGAGACTCGGGTTCTTCTAGCAACTGATGCGGCCGGCGAGGGCTTGAACCTTCATTGGTCGTGTCATCTGATGGTGAACAATGAGCTTCCCTGGAACCCGGCACGCATCGAGCAGAGAATAGGACGCCTTCACCGATACGGCCAGAAGCGAGACGTCCGAGTCTACAACCTGTTTGTCAGGGACTCAAGAGAAGACAGGGTCCTAGAGTCCTTGCTCGAAAAGCTGGCCACGGTGGGCCGCGAACTGCCGGGTGATCCCTACGATGTCATCGGAGTGCTGCTCCAGCAGATTGACATTGCCGCGATGTGCCGGACAGCCCTCACGGAAGATACCCTCATAGAAAAGACCGTGGAGGACGAGGCTCGAGCGATGACCGAAAGGGTCGAAATGATGAAGAAGGTCAATAGCGACCTCTTCCTCGACCTGCGAAAGTACGATCACTCGTCGGCGATGGCGCTATTTGAGCGGGTTACTGAGGCTAGTGTGACTAACGAGGACCTGCGACGACTGGGGGAAACGTTCTTGACGTCGTATGGCGCCTCTCTCAAGAGAACCCGCGACACAGGGGTTCTGGAGATTACATCGGTGCCCGTCATTCTGTCATCCCGTCCAAAGGTGCAAACCTCCTATCGGCGGGCCACGTTCCAGCGGGAGGTCGCTGGGAACTTCAAGCCGGGTGAGGTTGACTTCATCGCGTTTGGGCATCCACTCTTCGAGGCGATCGTTAATCATTGCACCCGCGCCCGAAACGAGCCGGACGGACTGGCGGCTGTAAAACGCGCGACCGGTCCTGGCCTCGCAGATCGACGCGGCGTCCTGTTCCAGTTCGATTTGCGGTACACAGACGGCATCGGTGGAGAAGTCTTCGGCGAGCTCTTTGAGGCACTGCTTCTTGATGATGGCAGCACAGTTGCCATCGACGAAATACAAGTGCCAAGCTTCACATCGACCTCGCAGGAGCGCGTCCGATTGGGAAGTGCCGAAGGGGCCATCGTGACTGCCATATCAGCCATGTTCGAAAAGGCGCAGCAGATCGCGGGCGAGCAGGCTCGGGCCACTGAAGAGCGAGTTCAGGAGGAGCACCTACAATGGGTGGCGAGGCTGAGGCAGGACCTGGACAAGTACGTGTCAGCGCGAGAGGCACTCATCCATATGCGCCGTGCCGAGTCCGAGCGCCGAATGTGGCAGTACAAGCAGGAGGCTCGGCAGCTCCGGCTGGGTGAAGCAAGGCCACCAGAACGTGAAGACATACGTGTCGTAGGTGAGCAGACGCGCATCGACGGGTACAATAGAGACCTTCAAGAGCTACAGCGGAAGGCACACGAGCGGCGCGATGAGCTCGAATCAATGGAGATTGTTGGGCGGGAGCAGCCTGAGCTGATCAATGTAGCGATCCTTCGCTTTGTTGAACCGGAGGAACTCGAAGCTTGAGCGGTCCCTACCGGAACCAAAGCCTATTTAGCGACTACTATCTGCGCGAGCTGGTGCGTGACGATCCGCACTGGAAGGATGTCCTCGCCAGTGTTCCCGCCTTGCGGCAGAAGATCGCCGACATCTACAAGCGCGGTACGCCAGGCATCGAGCAGGTCTCCGAGGCAGAGGTTGAACGGCGTCTCATTCGTCCCGTACTCAACGCTCTTGGACACGTCTACGAGGCACAGCCAGATGTCCGCTCGCCTGAGGGGACGAAGACACCGGATTACGGTTTCTTCGCCAGCATCGAGGACCGCAAGCAGGCAGAAGAGGCCGGCATTGAACGGTATTGGACGCATACGCTAGCGGTGGGTGACGCCAAGGCGTGGGATCGATCGCTGGACCGCCGGATCAAGGGGCCTGGCGATCCGTTCACAAATCATAACCCCAGCTATCAAGTAGACTTCTACCTCCGTGCTACCGACCTGAAATGGGGCATCCTCACCAATGGCCGGCTGTGGCGCCTCTACTATCGTGACCTCAGCTACCGCCTAGACGTCTACTACGAAGTCAACCTCCCTGAACTCCTGGAGCGCGGCGATGAGGAGTTCAACTACTTCGCTGCCTTCTTTGTCCAAGGCGCCTTCCTCCCCGATGACCGGGGTGAAGTCTTCTTTGACCGCGCCTACAAGGGAAGCCTGGACTATGCGACCGGCCTGAGCAAAGAGCTCAAGGACAACGTCTACGAGGCCCTACGGCTGCTCACGGAAGGGTTCCTCAGATTCACGGGCAACGGCCTGGCCCCGGAGGACCTAGAGCGGGTGCGCGAGAGTGCCTTCGTGGTCATCTATAGACTGCTGTTCATCTTGTACGCCGAGGACCGCGGGTTTCTGCCCCTGGAGAATCGCAACTACGGAGATACCTACAGCCTGCGAGCACTGGCACGCGATGTTGCGGAGAAGCTCGATGAAAGGGTAGGGCTCAGCCCTGCCGCTTCCGGCTACTGGTCGCGCCTTCAGGACCTCTTTCGGATGATCGATGGCGGAGACACGGCGCTCGGCATCCCTCCCTACAACGGTGGACTGTTCGACGAGGCGCGACAT
>Ga0114930_10004319_pt1 | contig 12053 bp, 10 predicted proteins | sample AnhtaG_FD_87300 | JGI IMG/M metagenome (GOLD analysis project Ga0114930, IMG submission 87300) | Deep subsurface microbial communities from Anholt, Denmark to uncover new lineages of life (NeLLi) - Anholt_01485 metaG | ecosystem: Environmental > Aquatic > Marine > Oceanic > Sediment | place... | reverse complement strand
TCAATTGCTGGTTTTAGACTTAGGCAGCCGCCCGCCTGGATCATCGGTAGAGATTATGCAAAGCAGGCTTCCCAGTTCGTTGCCTGAAAAAAGATACCCATACCTAATGAAAAATTTTGGGTTATGCAAAGGTCTCAGTTTATTGAACCCTCTTTTCCCGATCCCGTCACATCGGGACGGGGCGGGCTTGATTAATCAAGCCCCTACGGAGCTAAATATGATATCAGTAAAATAATAATGTGGTAGAGAGGATTTTACTTCGTTTACAAGAGAGATTTTCTGGGCTGAAAGCGGGCTGACATGTCCTTATGTCTACCTACTGTAAAGCCAGTAATGATAAGGGTTTGGTAGGTGGAGGTGAAGTCAAAAAGATTGATCCCCTGAAACCCACTTGTACAAATTAGTTTAGAATTTTGTGAAAGGCTAAAAATGCTAAATGATAGGAGGTGATAATTTGAAGAGAAGACTTTGCATCATATTTATCGGCCTTTTTCTTTTATCCTCTTTTAACATGGTTTTGGCAAGCAATGAGAAAGACTCTAAAATGACCGTTGAGGAGAGCATGAAAGAAATTTTAAACTCTATCAGCAATATTATACAAAGCAGTATCAAGCTTGCCGGGGCAAAATTAAAGGAACTTCAAAAGGAGTTAAAAAAAGAGGGAGAATCTATCCAGAGGCAGGCAGAGAAATCCATAGTAAAGCGACTTCAAAATATTTTAACTGATTTCAAAAAACTGGAGGAGGCTCTCAAGAAAAACCTGGACGAGAGGGAAGGCCTTTTAAAAGAAAAAGGTAATCAGTACATGAAAAACCGGGATAACCTTAAAGAAAAAGTAGACCAATTCAGAAAGAGAATAAAAGAGTTCGCTGAAGATATCGGAAAAGAATGCAGATTACTGAAAGAGCCAATCAGGCAAAAAGTTCAGGATATCCTTAAAGAGATGGAAAGGGCTATTGAGAGGATGGAAGAAAGGCTAAAAAGACAGAAACATATTGATAATACAATTTCTATATAGTTCTTTCACTTTAAGGCTACTTTTTCATTATTCAAGTTTTAAATTTAGGGTAAAAACCCTTCCCGTGTCTTCTTTTTTTAGCTGTAACCTGAGCGATTGAGCGGATTGGGCCTCTCCAGGAAAGAATATGAAGCCAAAGCTGAGGCTATTGGGAGGCAGGGATTTGTTTTGCAGGTTTTTATCTTCGAAGTCTTTCATAACCTCTCTGCGTGCTTGCTCCGCTGATCCATAGCCTCCTAAACCACCAAGAGTTGCTCCTGCAGCGGCGCCTACAGCCGCTCCCTTGCCTGCTGCAGCCGCAACATTCTCGCCAGAGACAATACCAATGGCTGCTCCAATTACGGCACCGGCAATACCGGACATTACGCCAGCATAAGCGCCTTCCTTAAAAATCTTTTTGGTTTGAGCGTATTTCGTTACCCTATCATATGCAAATTTATCTGATAAAACGGGCCAGAGGTTACCTTCTCTGTCCAGAAGGAATGTTTGGTTAGCTACAATAGATAGCCCCTTTTTACCTTGGTTATCTACCGCAATCTGAACCGGGAGCATGCCTGCTGATCTGATATCAAAACCAAAGGCCTTTTGAGCTTCCTCTTTATCAATAAAAGCTTTTGAGCCTATTGTGGCACCTGCCACCTGAACAGCATTTGGATAGGCAGATGGATATTTAAAGGGTAGTGGCTTGGCTTTGTAAGAAGTAGCGCAACCTAAACAGACAATGATAAGACCAATAAGCCAAAATATAAGATAATTCTTTTTCATGATTTTTTTCTCCTCCAGTTATTATACTATATAATAAAATATTGATATTAAATGTCCAGATTTTTTATTTCCTAAGAGATATATGTTCATTCGTAAGGTTACGTAATGAGATATGTTGATGTAAAAATATTATTAATCCTAAAATAACAGTGGGGATAAATCCCGCAGCATGAAGAAGGATGGCCATTGATAATGCCTTTTCCTTGCTGAAACCATAGAAGATTAGTCCGTATTGACACGCTAAGTGAAATGTTCCGATATATCCAGGAGCCGCAGGTATTATGACACTAAAGCACAGTAGTATCAGGATAAAAAAAGGGGCTAAGAAGGGTAGGGACAGACCCATAGAAATACCAAGGATATATATCTGAAATATTGAAAGGCACCAGATAGCAAGGGAGTAAAATAGTACCGCTAAAAGGCGGGATGGGCTTCTAACAAAGACAAGCCCATTGCTGAAATTTTTAAGTATATCAACAATCCTTTGTTTTATTTTCCATGGCAAAAAGAAGGCCGCCTTTTCAGCAATATTGAGAAAGGTTTGGGTTTTCCCTTTGAGGCCTATTAGAAGGAGGGTTGATATAATAAAAATAATTAGCAAAACAAGTCCCCCTGTTTTTATGGCCTTTCCTGTTGATTCCCATTCGGAAGGAAAATCTAAATTCATTATAACGAACAGTAATATCAGAAGGATGGTGAAGACATCAAAGAGTCTTTCAATAACAATAGTTGCTAATGACGAGCTCTTGCTTATGTTTTCCATGCGTCCAATATAGTTGGCCCTTATGAATTCACCCAACCTGGCTGGAAGTACACAGTTGGCAGCAAAACCTATAACTGTGGAAGAAAATAGGTTGGATAGGCCTATTTTTTTTATTGGCTCTAAGAGGTGGAACCATCTTAGGGCCCGGATCAGATATAAGAGGACAGTTATCATGACAAGCGGGATAACAAAAGGAAGATTGATTGATTTCATGGAAAGAAAAAGGAGCCCTAAATCTACATTGTGGAATGCAATATATAAAAATGCAACACTGATAAAGAGACCTATAAAGAATTTCCAGTTCATGATTTATTTTGTAACTATTCAGCCACAAAGGCACCAAGGCACCAATTCGAATTTTCAATTGTCAATTGTTTTTGTCCCTGGCCCAGACCTGGCTTGCAATGAGTTAATTTTAGAGATTCCATCTTAGGAACTATTACAGTGATAATATAGTACACCAGTCAAGTCGCGCCAGGGCGGGCTTGGTGCCCTGGTGGCTACCTAAACAAGTGCTTTATTTTTTTCTTTTTGAAAAAATTCTCTTGCCTGCTTGATATCTCGACTTATCTGCTGAGAAAGCTCTTTAGCGCTGGCAAAGGTTATCTCATCCCGCAGGCGGGAAAGGAAATTTATCTTAATCTTTTGCTTTAATATATTGGCAGTTAAATCAAAAATATAGGTCTCAACAGACAAGGTTTTATCCTTAAATGTTGGATTGAAGCCTATGTTAGTTAATCCTTGATAAATCTTGCCCCCTATATCCACAGTAACGACATATAAACCTTCCTTTGGTATAAGCTCGTCAACCAACTTTAGATTAGCTGTAGGGAAGCCCAATAGAGGCCCACCCCTATTTCTCCCTCTAATAACCTCTCCTCTGATTTGGTAATTCCTTCCAAGTAATTGTTTTGCCTCAGATACTTTCCCCTCCATGATAAGGTTACGAATTGATGTGCTGGATACCAAAGTCTTTCCCGAATAAACAGGGTCTATTTGATGTACATTAAAATTGAACTGTTGGCCTAATTCCCTCAAGATCGTGATATTGCCTTCTCTGTTATGTCCAAAGGCATAATCATAACCGACAACTATCTCCTTAATCCCTAATTTATCTATTAAGACATCTTTGACAAAATCTCTGGCTGAAATAGCAGCAAATTTTAGTGTAAACTCTATCAAGAGAAATATATCGATCCCTTGGTTAATTACCAGCTCCCTTTTTTGTTCTAAAAGGGTTAGAAGTGGTTTTATCTTCTCGGGAGACATTACCCTTATAGGATGTGGCTCAAAGGTGATAACCATAGATGTCCCATGTAAATCCCTAGCTCTCGCTATAACATTTTTAAAAATAGCCTGATGCGCCCAGTGAACTCCATCAAAGTTCCCAATAGTGACTACAGGGTTTTGAATATCTTTAGGGAGGTTATCAAGATTGCAAATAATGGTCATAATGTATTAAATGGTCAATGAAAAATTAGAACATATCGCACCTTTGGTGCGGACTCGTAGGGGTTCGATTTATCGAACCCGCAATGACGGGCGTGATAAATGCCGCCCCTACAATGACTTAAAAAGGAAATTCCTATACAATTCAATTATCAATTTTGATGCATTCGTAAAAAGTCTAAACAACATGTCATTTCGAGCGAAGCGAGAAATCCGATGCAAAGCATTGTCCCGAGTGTAACGAGGGATCTCAGCAGCAGGAACGAGATCCTTCTCTTTGCTCAGGATGACTTGCTATCGCAAGTCAGATTTCTCCATGCTGTCGAAATGACAGACCCGCCTGCCAGACAGCGGGCAGGTTCACCGAATACAACTTTTTACGAGATTATCAATTTTAATAAGCCTAAGGCTTATTAAATTGCTAATTTTGAATTGTAGTATGCATGGCCAGATAATTCTCAACAATTTTTAATACCTTTTTTAGCTCTTCAGTTTCTGGAAGAGTTGAGACAATCTCCTCTATATATTTTCGTTTTTTGATTTCCTGGAATGTTGGATAAAAATTTATATCATACACCCAACTAATCTGAAGAAGCTTGAAGTCATTTAGGTTATTGATTGCATTTGAGCTTGATGTCCGGCCTGAATAAAGGTTATCCAGAGACCTATCAGAATATCTAGGGGTATCTGGCAGGCCTAATTCGAGAACCGATTTATGATTATGCTCTTGTTCTTTATAATAATAATTTATAATTACCCTCCAAATGTCCAGCTTATCCGCATCACGGAGTAATCTATAAAAAAAGAGGCAACGAGGGTCTTCATCCTCTGGCAGCTTCCGGAGATTGTGATAAAGGATACCATTTTTAATTAAGTCTTTATCCTCCTCAGGTGAATCATTTAGGATGTGGGTATCTAAAAGTATTTTCACTCCGAGCTCTGCATGATTTTCTGAAAGATCATCCCTGAATGTTCCATATCTTTGATACTGGTAAAAGCGTCCGATATCATGAAAAAGGCCAAGAACCTCGGCTATATAAATATCTTGCTCAGGTAAGTTTAATCCATGACTGATCAATATTATCTCCTGTCTTACTTTTTGAGAGTGCTCCTCTTTTAGACGGATGGCCCAATCCTTTTCTTGATCCTGCCCGTTAGAGTAAAAATTGGATACGTAATCATTAAACCAGGATTGAAAATACCTTATTTGATCTCTATTCATTTTAGATTGCGAAACTTTTTTAAGCCCTCTTTTACTGAAGGTTTTTTACTTTATTTTTTATTTTTCCACAACCTTTATTCCAATGTCTACCATGTTAGGAAGAATCTTTATACCAAAGGGTGGTGATGGTAAAAAATAGGTAATATAGTTTGAGAGTGATGTATAAAAACTTTAGGTGGGAGAATATTTTCAATGACATTGAATGAGAAGGGCTTAAAGGTGTGAAGGGGGATGGGAGTTTAGCTTAAATATTATCTTTAATCCTTCGAGGGTAAGAAATTCTTCTATATAGTTTATGCTTTTGGCTTCGGATTTTATCAGTGGGGCAAGACCCCCGGTTGCAATAACAATAAGATCAGATCCTATCTCTTTTTTCATCCGAGTTACTACACCATCAACCAGGCCGGCATAACCGTAGATAAGACCAGAATTTATACTGTTTATGGTTTCCTTGGCTATTACTGTGTTAGGTTTGGCAAATATCTCAACTCGAGGTAATTTGGAGGCCTTCTGGAAAAGAGCCTCGGCAGAGATGATTATCCCTGGGGCTATTGCCCCCCCTTCATAGACACCTTCAGAGGATATGTAGTCAAAGGTTGTAGCCGTACCAAAATCTACCACAATCAGCCCTGTCTGGTATTTCTGATATGCAGCTACTGCATTGACTATCCTATCAGCGCCAACCTCTTTTGGATTGTCATATTTAATAGGCATCCCTGTTTTTATACCTGGACCCACAATCATTGGTTCCCGATTAAAGCAAAGGAGGCAAAATTCTTTAAGGACACTAAGAAGAGGTGGCACAACGCAAGAGGTAATTATATCCTTTATACGATTAATTTCTAATTGCGCTGGTATAAATAGATTGTTGATTAATACACCTAATTCATCACTGGTCATATCCTTTTCTGTCCTTATGCGCCAGTGATTAATCATTTTATCATCTTGAAAGACACCAAGAACAATGTTTGTATTGCCCACATCTATGCATAGTAGCATGGTAAAAGTACTTTAAGTTATAAGTTATCAGTTAAAAGTTATTCGGGGTATCAGTTGAGGGTTGTTTGTTTTGTATTTCGAGTTTCGAGTTTCAAGTATCGACCTTCATTATGGCATCAATAATAGTTACTGTTTCCCTGGCAGCCTTAACATTGTGGACCCTTACGATATTTGCCCCGTTCATTACAGCAGCAGCAATAGTGGCCATGGTACCAGTTTCACGAGATTCCACTGGAAGGTCAAGTATATGGCCTATAAAGGACTTATTGGATGTACCCACCAGAATTGGTTGACCAAGAGAAGAAAATCTATTTAACCCCTTTATTATTTTAAGATTATCGTCAAAAGATTTACCAAAACCGATACCTGGATCAATGATAATAAGATCCCTTTTTATGCCTATTTTAACAGCCTGCTCCATGGCATTGCTTAAGAACCCTATTATCTGCCCAAAAAGATTTTCATAGGTTGGGTTTGCCTGCATATTCTTGGGCGTTCCCTTCATATGCATCAAAACAATGGGCAAACCTGCCTCTGCAACTAATGGACCCATTTTGGGGTCAAAACGCAGCGCACTTATATCATTGACCATTTTGGCACCAGCCTCAAAAGCCTGGCTGGCTACTTCGCTCTTATAGGTGTCTATGCTTATTGGTATGTCTGTTTCCTGGGAGAGGGCCGCAATCACTGGTATTACTCTCTTTAGCTCTTCCTCGAGGGGTAGGGGATCTGAAAAGGGCCTCGTTGACTCCCCTCCCACATCAATAATATCAACACCCTCGTTGACCATCTCCAAACCGCGCTTAACCGCATCATTTTCGCGGAAATGGAGGCCCCCATCAGAAAAGGAGTCAGGGGTAACATTAAGGATACCCATGATTAAGGTTTTAGAATCAAGTTCGAGACTATGGTCCAACCATTTTAAGGATTTAGTTTTTTTTACCTGGGGGATCAATTTTCCTTTTTATTCTCGTTTTTCTCGGTTGTCTTTTTCTTTTCTTGTTGCCTATTATTTCCTCTATCTCATGGCTATCTAAGGTCTCTCTTTCCAAAAGTGCTTTAGCCAAGTTGTTGAGGGTATCAATGTTATCTTCTATAAGTTTATGAGTTTTTTGATAGCTTTCACTTATTAAATTATTGACCTCCAGGTCAATTTTTCGGGCTGTATCTTCACTATAATCCCTATGTTGGGCAATCTCACGTCCTAAGAATATCTCTTCCTCTTTTTTCCCGAAACTCAATGGGCCGAGTTTTTCGCTCATACCATATTCGCAGACCATCTTTCTTGCTATCTCCGTTGCCCTCTCTATATCATTGCTTGCACCTGTAGTCTGGGTATTTAAGGCGATTTCCTCAGATATTCTTCCTCCCATCAGGATGCTAATATTATTTAATAGGTAATCCTTTGTATAGGTATGCTTATCATCTAAAGGGAGTTGCTGTGTCAGGCCAAGGGCTCTACCCCTGGGAATTATGGTAACCTTATGTATCGGATCGGTGTTAGGTAGGAGTTTGGCCACTAAAGTATGCCCTGCCTCATGATAGGCAGTGGTTCTTTTCTCTTCATCGCTTATAATCATGCTCTTTCTTTCCGTACCCATAAGCACCTTATCCTTTGCATCTTCAAGGTCTGACATATCTATTTTGTCTTTATTCCTCCTGGCTGCAAGTAAGGCTGCCTCATTAACCATATTTTCAATGTCTGCGCCTGTAAAACCTGGTGTTCCCCTGGCAATTACAGAAAGATCAACACCATCTGCAATCCTCGTTTTTTTGGTATGAACTTTGAGTATGCTTTCCCGTCCCCTGATATCAGGCACCGGGACAACTACCTGCCTGTCAAACCTTCCTGGTCTCAATAATGCAGGATCAAGTACATCTGGCCTGTTAGTAGCTGAAATAAGGATGACTCCTTCGTTGGATTCAAATCCATCCATTTCCACTAAGAGCTGATTTAGCGTTTGTTCTCGTTCATCGTGACCCCCTCCTAATCCGGCTCCCCTATGTCGACCCACAGCATCAATCTCATCTAAGAAAATAATACATGGTGCATTCTTTTTTCCCTGGGCAAAGAGATCCCTCACCCTTGAAGCGCCAACACCTACAAACATTTCTACAAAATCAGAGCCGCTAATACTTAGGAAGGGGACACCTGCCTCTCCTGCTATAGCCCTGGCCAGTAAAGTCTTGCCTGTCCCGGGGGCACCGACTAAAAGCACGCCTTTGGGGATTCTGCCTCCCAGGCGGGTGAATTTTTTTGGATCTCTTAGAAATTCTATGATCTCATGAAGCTCTTCCTTTGACTCTTGTATGCCGGCTACATCATCAAAGGTTACCTTATCTTTTTCGTCAGTTACAAGCCGTGCCCTGCTTTTACCAAAAGAGAGCGCCTTACCACCTCCTGCCTGCATCTGGCGCATAAAGAAAATCCATACGGCAATTAAAAGAAGCATAGGGAACCAGGATACAAGGACTGTCATATACCATGGAGATGTTTCATCTGGCCTGGCAGTTATTTCTATCCCTTTATTGCGTAAAATTTTTATTAGTTCAAGATCCTTAGGTGCAAAGGTTCTAAAGGATTGACCCTGATTTGAGATACCAGAGATTTTATCCCCCTGTATAGTTACTCGGCTGACCTCTCCCTGTTCCACCATGGTCAGGAATTGACTATAGCTTAACTGTCCAGTCTGCCTGGTTTCTTTTTTAAAGATTTGAAATAATAAGATCATCATCAGGCTGATAACTATCCAAAGAGTTAAATTTTTAGAAAATGTGTTCAACTATTTTCTCCTTATAGGATTTTTTTAAAAGTGGAGAACATATCGCACCTTCGGTGCGGACCTGCAGGGGTCCGATTTATCGAACCCCTGGCCCAGACCTGGCTTGCAAAGCATGCAAATATAGACTTTGCTTGTGAAATACTACAACGACCACATTATGTTCCAACAATGTCGCTCCAGGGCGGGCCGCAATGACGGGCGTCATAAATGCCGCCCCTACAAGGACTTAAAAAGGAAATTCCTATACTATTAAATTGTAAAAAACTTTTTCTAATTTATTGGTTATTAGTTATTCGGTTGCGCTGCTCGTTTCGTTTGTCGTCTCTTGGTTGAGGCTCTCCTTGCGCTGGCTGAATTTGCTCCAAGCAAGTGATAAGTTATACAATTGGCGGCTGGATTTATCATAGGTATCGATCAATTCATTACAGATATTAATATCAACATAGCTATGGTAAAGATCTCTGGCTTGACTTAGAGAAACTATGGTCTCATTTGATTCTGCCATTGCATCGTCAAGGTATTTTTGAAAACCTTTCTTCTGGTGCCTTTTAGAATGTCCTTCAGCTATTAACCTCGGAATAGCTTTTACTGAGCGGCGGAGTTGATCTTTAAGATCATATTCCTCTTCCTTTGGCAGCTTTGGCAAAATGTGTTTGAACACCACAAGCATTGCTTTATATGTGCTTTGATAAACATCCAAATCATGAAAACTCTTTATTGGCTTTTTTCTTTCATCCATAACCGCTCTACGAATCCCGATACGAGTTGCGCAACCGCAACCATTTTACTTAACCGGAATCTTGCCTGGTAGTGCAAGCTACTAAAGTATCACTACAAAATTAAAATAATTTACTTTAACGTTTTATATTAGCACATCTTATTCAAGTTTACATCTTAAAATTCTTTTTGTCTTCTCATTTACCCTGTACCTGTTGTCAATCCTGATGCCGCAAACCCAGACTATATCGTTCCCGTTTTCAAGAATGGCAATTTTTTTTCTTTCCTCAAAAGGAATCTTATTGTCAATAAAGATATCTTTCAACTTTTTAAAACCATCCATGCCCAGGGGCATAAATCTGTCTCCCACCTTGAAGTTTCTTACCCTTAATGGCCATTGGAGCTTATCAAGGTCAAGGAATGCCTCGCGAGGTGAAGGGGAAGACAGCAAGAAATCCTTTTTAGATATCTCTGTTAATAATATCGTCTGATTTATTTCCTGAATTTGAAATCTCCCCATATTCTTTATATGGTAAGAAAAATCACCAGTTTCAATTTCAACTCCTAAAGAAAATCTAAGCCTTGCATAGATTTTTTTTATTATAAGATTTTCAGGAAGATTAATCTTGATCTGGGACCTACTATTATTTACAAGATCCATGACTGCCTTGATATGTCCGATATCTATCCTCCTGAGGTTTCCTTTTATTCTTTTTATTGCCTGCCTAATAATACGATATTGAAGAGGAATTGAGAAATTTTTAAAGGTAGTAAGGGAAAGGTCTAACGAATGTTCCGAGGAATCAAGAATCATCGTTTGCAGCCCCTTCCTTGCCTCTTCTTCCATAAATTGGTTTTCCTGCCCACATAGTAAAGCAAGTTCACCTAAATGTTCTATGAGCCTTGGTTGATATTTTAAAAGAATTGGTATCAACTCTAAGCGTATCTTGTTTCTTAGATACTTTTTTTCAAGATTAGAGCTATCCACCATAAAAGGTATATCTTTTTGTTTCAGATAGATATGGATTTCATCACTCGTTATATTTATGAGAGGCCTTATAAAACGGTTTTCCCGAACTGGAGGTATCCCAGACAAACCAGTTGGTCCAGTTCCTCTTAGAATATGCATAATAACTGTTTCTGCCTGGTCATTCATATTGTGACCAAGGGCGACCTTTTGGGCATGATGCTCATCTAAAACTTTTGTTAAAAATTGATACCTTTTCTCCCTTGCCTTTTCCTCAATGGATGTCCCATGTGCTTCAGTTAAATTATTGACCTTCCCGTAAGCTAAAGCGAGATTTAGTCTTTTCGCTAAATCGGCAACAAATTCTGTTTCTTTTTCATCTTCCTTTGGCCTTAGCCCATGATCAAGATGGGCAGTGATTAAGCTGGCATTCAAGGGCTTTCGAAGTTGGAAAAGGATATTCAAAAGGCAAACAGAATCTGGCCCACCGGATACAGCTACTACTATCTTTTCACCGCTGTTAATCATTCGATGCTCGAGGATAGTTGAAAGAGCTTTCTTTTCAGTAGGATGTAAGTTCATAACTTAAGTGAGCTAAAGTGCTTAAAATGCCTAAAGTTTAAAAATTTGAACATAACGCACCTTCGGCACGTACTTGTAGTGCAGAGCTTTAGCTCTGCCATTGGGATGCAGGGCTGAAGCCCTGCGCTACGTTTGAAAAAAGGAATTTCCTATACTATTAAATTAAAAAATCAGTAACTTTAGTTTACTTTAGGCCTGCCCGCAACGCTCTCGCTTGCGAGGCGGGCGGGCACTTATAATTTTAGACACTTGATCAAGATATAAAAAAATATATATCCTATTAATAATATTGCAAGGTTAATCAATTCATTAATTATTACTCGCGTCATAAAATAGTTTACGTTTTTAATTTTATTTATTAGAGTCAAAATATTAAAAAATGTAGGGGTTCGATTTACCTGCCCGACATCGCGAGCTCAGTCGAGGCGGGCGGGTCGAACCCGCTTTTCCCGATCCCGTCACATAGGGAAAGGCTTGACCTGCCCGCCATGCGAGACGCAAGGCGAGGCGGGCGGGTGAATCAAGCCCCTACGTTTGATTAATTAATTCTTATATGGGTTATAAAGCACAATGAAAAATGTAAACAATATTATTCTCTCATTAATATATTGACCACTGATAGTGATTTTTATTAAAATTTGTAACGAATCAGGTTCAAAGCTCTAAGTTTCACGCCTGCCCGCCATCCGGCAGGCGGGTATGAATAGCGGAAAGCGACCAACCGTGAACCCTGAACCGTGAACCATGCAACCTGAATAGTTACATTTTTGATAAGTGAAATATCTTTC
>Ga0114930_10004318_pt1 | contig 12054 bp, 7 predicted proteins | sample AnhtaG_FD_87300 | JGI IMG/M metagenome (GOLD analysis project Ga0114930, IMG submission 87300) | Deep subsurface microbial communities from Anholt, Denmark to uncover new lineages of life (NeLLi) - Anholt_01485 metaG | ecosystem: Environmental > Aquatic > Marine > Oceanic > Sediment | place... | reverse complement strand
TGCTGGACAATCAAGTCGCCATCATCACCGGGTCGGGCCGCGGAATCGGCGCGGCCACGGCGAAGCTGTTCGCCGAACACGGTGCGAAGGTCGTAGTGAGCGACCGCGACGCCGAGCCGGCCGAGGAGGTCGTCGCGGCGATCAAGGAAGCGGGAGGCCAGGCCGTTGCGGCGCCGGGCGACATCACGGACCCGGCCTTTCCGGAAGCCCTGGTCAAGGCGGCGGTCGACGCGTACGGGGACCTGCACGTCCTCGTCAACAACGCCGGCTACACGTGGGACGGCACCATCCACAAGATGGGCGACGCGCAGTGGCAGGCCATGCTCGATATCCACTGCACCGCCCCGTTCCGCCTCATCCGCGCGGCCGCGCCCTACATGCGCGAAGCGGCCAAGGCCGAGAAGGCCGAGGGCAACACGCCGGCCCCGCGCTGCATCGTCAACGTCTCGTCGACCTCCGGCATCCACGGAAACGCCGGGCAATGCAACTACTCGACGGCCAAGATGGGCGTCGTGGGTTTGACCAAGACCCTGGCCAAGGAATGGGGCCAGTTCAACATCCGCTGCAACGCTGTGGTGTTCGGCATGATCGAGACCCGCCTGACCCAGCCCAAGGAACAGGGCGCTTCGATCGACGTGGACGGACAGCAGGTCGCGCTCGGCATACCCCAGACCATCCTCGCCATGCAGCCGATGCTGACGCCGCTGGGCCGCAAGGGCACCCCCGAAGAGGCCGCCGCCGGCATCCTCTTCATGGCCGCCCCTATGGCGGGCTACATCACCGGCCACGTGCTCGAGGTCACCGGCGGTTTCGGCATCTGAGCCATTCGGCTGCACGGAGCCTGCCCTGACAGACGCGAGCGGTGCGAAAGCAACGAATTCGCCGCCATCGTCGTATGAGCGGTGGGAGGGATGCGTTGTGTCCGTGATCAATCCGTTGAAGTGGAGGTCACGAATCTCGCCGCCAACCGAATCCGCGACCTCGAGCGGCGCGGCGTCGAGTGGAAGCGGTTCCACAACATCAATTTTGTCAACATCCGCTACAAGGAGTTCGACGCGTCGGAGTGGCCCGTCCGCGATTCGGGACTGCTCGGACCGGTTCGCCTCGCGCCCCTTTCGCGCATCGAGCTCATTCGAGAACACGGGTAGAGAAGGTCCTGCTGAGCGAATTCCACAAGGTCCGCTCCGGCGAAATCGAGGTCGAGAAACCGCCGCCCTTCGAGTCGTAGGTCCTCAAGCCTGGCGCGGCCCGGGAGCCGCTGGAACGCCTCTTCGCCCTCGCATTCGCCACCGTGGCGGTGTTTGGCCGGAGTTCGGCAAGTGGCTCGCCGTTCAGGATGTCCGCTCGAGGCGATACGTTACGCCCTTCACCTGTGGGAGGTGCGCGAATCGGCCATCGCACGGGCGCCAATCGCCGTCCGCCTTGCGGCACGCCCGCCAGGGACCTCGAGGCAGTTCAACGGTCAGCGGCGGGGCATCGGCAGGCGGGGCTTCCTCGAAGGTCACCTCGATGGCTCGGTCCATGGCCCGCAGGGTCAGGACGGCCCGGTGCAGGTGGATGCGGGTGACGGCGAGCTCGGGCCAGGCCGAAGGCAGTTGTGGGTTGACCCGAAACCCTTCTGCGGTGGGCTCGAATCCAAGGAAGCCGTCCAAGACGACCTGGGGTACGAGCAGGCTCTCGAAGAATTCTTTGTCGAGCCCGAGCCCGCCGGCCGTCCCCTCGCCTTGGAGGGTCCCCTCGCGTGTGCCGTCGTAATAGGCGCGGTACCCGCCCGCGTCGGTCACGTCGTCGAACCACTCGAGCACCTCGGCCAACCGCTGAGCGGCGTTGTCGGCCCCGCGGGTTTTCAGGCGCGCCATCAGGTCGTGGTACGAGAATCCGAGCACCGCGCCGCCGTCCTGCACCTGTCCGCCCCACGGAATGGTCTCGGGCCGGCTCCAGAACCAGCCGTAGTAGTCGATGTTCCGCTTGGTCGTCGCGCGCGGGCCAAAGCGCCAGTGGTAGATGTCCTCGCCCTGCGACGTGTCGCCTGCAACCGTGCGTTCGCCGCACACCCAGCGCATGATGGACTCGGCGTGTTCGGGCGTGGCGAAGTCGTAGTAGACGGCCTCGAGGTTCAGGAACGTGAAGCCGTAATCGTGGCCGTGTCCGTCCACGTCGATGCCGCACACGAAACGGCCCGTGGCGTCGTTCCAGAACACCTGGTTGCCTTTGCGCTTGAGGTCGGCGGCGTGCTGGTCCAAGGCCTGCGGATCCAAGGTCAGCACGCCGGCCGGGACGTCCCACTCGGGGTGGGCGGCTACGGCGCGTTCGATGGCGGCCATGGACCCGAGCGCGTCATAGAAGTGGAGGGTCGCGTAGGCGTCCTTGTGCCCCATGGGGAGCAGGTCCCAGTAGTTGTTTCCGATGCCCACGCCTGGGTGGGTGGCCTTGTTCCCCTGGTCATCCCACCGCACGCCGCTGCGGCCGCAGTGACCCACATAGGACGTCACGACCACGTGTTCTTCGACCGTTCGGTACTCGGTCATGACGTAGCGGACGGCCGTCCGCATGCGGTCGATCTGCTCGCGGAGGAAGTTGACGTCGCGGGTCCACAGGAAGTAGTTCGCGCAGCCGCGGACGAAGTTGGCGTTGTTGATGTTGTGGCGGGTGTCGTACTGCGTGAAGAGCGCCTGGATCCCGATGGCGCTGCCGCCGTCGCGGTTGCCGAACTGGATGCGCAGCCGCGTGATCTCGCCGCGCCACTCCGGGTGCTTGAACACCGGGATCATCGTGTAGACGAAGGCGTCGGACTCGACGGGCGGGAAGTACATCCTTCGCTCCGGGCCGAACGCCGGCGCCTCGTTCGTGGTCCACTCGATGTACGGCTGGGCGTTCCCGAGCCCGTTGGCCTTCCAGCGCAACTGAAGAAAAGGCGACTGCAAGACGTCCACCACGAAGGCCGGCGTGGCCGCGCTGGCCCCAGGGCCGGTCAGCGACAGGTTCCACGCACCGTCGTGGATGCCCTCGTCCGCGGCGTTGTCCAGGGTCCAGCCTTCCTGGGTCTTCTCCTCGGTGCCGTGCCAGCCGCCGGGCACGCCCTCGAGGGAGAAGTGCCACCCCCAGGTCTTTGGTCCGCCCTGGGCCCAGAACGGGAACGGCCAGCCCAGTTGATGCGCGATGGACGCGTGCTGATGGGTGGCCACGTAACCCTCGGGGTCCATGATGCGCCCGGCGAGGGCGGTCCGCCATCGGTCGCGGATGGTGTGCATGCGGCGCTCGTCCCTCAGGGCCGGCCACAGGCTGGGACCCGAGATCCACTCGTCCCACAGCGTCGCCAGCGGTCCCGCCGGCACGTAGTGCAGCCACATCAGCCGCCGCAGGCTCGCCATCTCGGCTTCACGCCCCGGCACGATGAAGTTCGGAAAGGTCTCGGGGATCATATCTTGCGCTCCTTGCGCCCCTTGAAGGCCCACAACCAGTCCCACTGCCGCTGCCAACAAACCGCGTCCCATCGCTGTTCCTCCCTCGGTTCTTAGCAGATATTCGGACCCACAGCATGCAGCGCGACGACCCCACGCTTGAAGCAGGGCAGGTGCCGCCTTGGCCCAGGATCGCATAACCCGCAATTGTGCTGCAACGCCCCGTCACAAATCCTGACTCTTGGATTCTGATTCTGGATTCTGAATTCTGGATTCTGAATTCTGGATTCTGACTCCTCCCCTTTGCCTTCGCATGGCGAACGCGCTAGGATAACGCGAGTTGCGGACCGCCCCGGGAGGTAATGCACCGGTGTCTACAAATCCATGTCTGGACTACTTGAAGCGAACCAAACCCGGGGACATTGACGCGGGGTTTCTTGCCTACATCGCCAACCTGAGCGAAGTGGCCCAGAGCGCGCCCGAAGTGGCGCGGGCCATCGTGCAGGAACTCGCGGATCAGCGTCGTTACCTCAAACTGATCGCCAGCGAGAACTACTGCTCGCTGGCCAGCCAGTTGGCCATGGGCAACCTGCTGACCGACAAGTACGCCGAGGGCGTCCCCGGCATGCGCTTCTATGAGGGTTGCGACAACGTCGACACCGTCGAGGCGTACGCTTGCGCGCAGGCGTGCAGGCTGTTCGGGTGCGACCACGCGTACGTGCAGCCGCACAGCGGGGCCGACGCTAACCTGATGGCGTACTGGGCCATCTTGCAGGCCCGGGTCGAGGTCCCTGGGCTCGATGCGCTGGGCATCACCAATCCGGCCAAGGCGTCGCACGAGGATTGGAACAGGCTGCGTCAGGCCCTCGGCAACCAACGTCTGCTTGCCATGGACTACTGCGCCGGCGGCCACCTCTCGCACGGGTACCGCCGCAACGTTTCGGCCAAGATGTTCGACGCCTACAACTACGGCGTCAACCGCGAGACCAACCGGCTTGACTACGACGAGATCGAGGCGATGGCGCGGGACCTCGAGCCCCTGATCCTGCTTGCCGGGTACAGCTCCTATCCCCGTCATGTCGACTTCCGCCGTATGCGCGAGATCGCCGACCAGGTCAACGCCGTGTTCGTGGTGGACATGGCGCACTTCGCCGGGCTGGTGGCCGGCGGCGTGTTCCAGGGGGATCACGACCCCATCCCCTTTGCCCACGTGGTAACCTCGACGACGCACAAGACGTTGCGGGGCCCGCGGGGCGGCATCATCCTGTGCACGTCGGAGTTCGCGGACCACGTGGACAAGGGCTGTCCGCTCGTCATCGGCGGGCCACTCCCACACGTCATTGCCGCCAAGGCCGTCGCCCTGGCCGAGGCCAACACCCCTGCCTTCAAGACCTACGCCCGCGAAATCGTGGACAATGCCCACGCCCTGGCCGAAGCCTGCCTGGACGAGGGCCTCACCCTGTCCACCGGCGGCACCGACAACCACCTCATCCTCATCGACGTGCGCCCCCAGGGCCTCACCGGCCGCCAGGCCGCCGCCGCCCTGCGCGAGTGCGGCGTCACCTTGAATTACAACTCCCTGCCCTACGACCCCGAGAGCCCCCTCATCACCAGCGGGCTCCGTGTCGGCACCCCGGCCGCCACCTCCCTGGGCATGGGCAAGCCCGAAATGCGCGAGATCGCCGCCATCATCAAGTTTGCCCTCGACCACACCGCGCCCGGCCTCATCGAGAAGGGCGCCATTGCCGGCAAGCCCAGCAAGACCCAATACTGCATCGACCCCGCCGGCCTCGCCGAGGCCCAGCAACGCACCCGGACCCTGCTCGATCAGTTCCCCGTCTATCCTCAACTCGACCTGGCGTTTTTGCAGGAGCACTTTGGCTGATGGTGGGACCAGGCGGACGGCGAAGCACGCGGCGTCGCAACTGTGGTGGGCGGGCGCCGATCCCTGTGTCCGGAGCAACGCGAAAGGAGAACGACATGGCAAGATCGGCAGCCCTCACAGCACTCGCATGCGCCTATGCATTGGCGTCCCTCGCGGGCTGCGCCACGGGCCCCAAGGGTCCCTCCGACGAGGAGTTCGTCATGCAGCAAGTCCAGGCCTTCGTCGACGACTTCCTGGCGGGCAACGTGGATAACATCCTGGGCTACGTCTCGGAAGACTTCTCGCACGAGCGCGTGCCGGACAAGGCGAGCCTGGCGGGCTACATCCAGATGGGCAAGGAGTCGGGCCAGGTCGAGCAGATCCCGCAGATGATCGAGGAGCACGACGGCCGCATCGACCTCGAGATGGCCGAGGTGGTCGTCGAAGGCGACACGGCCAGCGTCTACCCGATCGAGGCCAGCGCCGACGCCGGGTCCGTCACCGTAGAGATGGTGTACAAGAAAGACCCCGACGGCGTGTGGCGCATCCTTGCGCTCAATATCGAGGGCATCTGAGCCGCACGTCGCGCATGGTGTGGGTGGTGGAGCAGGCTGCCGCGCCGCCCACGGCGTGTGACGAAGAGCGCAGCGGCCGGTCGCGTTTCGAGGGCAGCCGCGCGCTCAGAAGCGGCTGGTCCGGACGTGGCAGTACGGTTCTTTGCCGGTTTTCTGGTAGTAGTCCTGGTGATAGTCCTCGGCAGCCCAGAAGCGGCCGGCCGGGACAAGCTGGGTTGCGACTTTCAGCCCCTTTTGTTTCAGGAGGTCGATAAGTTTCTGCGCGGTCTGCCGCTGCTCCTCATCCAGATAGAACACGGCGGACCGGTACTGGTCGCCGACGTCCGGCCCCTGGCGGTTGACCTGGGTCGGATCGTGTATTTCAAAGAACAGCCTGGCCAAGGTCTCGTAGTCGACCTTCTTCTCATCGAAAACCACCTCGAGGGCTTCCGCGTGTCCCGTGCCTTTCTTGCACACTTGCTCGTAGCTTGGATGGTCCGCATGGCCGCCGATGTAGCCCACGGTGGTCGAGATCACGCCCGGAACCTGCTGGAAATGGTATTCCACCCCCCAGAAGCAGCCGCCTGCGAAGATGGCGCGCTTCTCCCGTGGCGCGGGCACGAAGTCGAGGGAGATGGAATTCACGCAGTGGCGGGTATTCTTCAGGGTGAGGCCCTCCCCGGCGAAGACGTGCCCGAGATGCGCCCCACATGCCGCGCATAGGATTTCCGTTCGTTGGCCGTCTGCGTCCGGCTTGCGTAGCACGGCGTCGGGGATCTCGTCGTCATAGCTTGGCCAGCCGCAGCCGGACTTGAACTTGTCCTCGGAGCGGTACAGTGCCGCGCCGCACCGTTTGCACGTGTAAACGCCGGGCTCATCGTGATCATTGTACTCCCCGGAGAATGGGCGTTCGGTGCCCTTATGGACAATGACGCGTTCTTCTTCCGGTGTGAGCGGGTTGAGCTTCATGGCTTGGGGTTCTCCTTGTGAACAGCAACTCAACGCCATTGGAATCAGCACCACGAAAATGGGCGACCATGCTGGGGCGTTGCCGAATGGTTTCAGCCTCATTGGCGTTCCCTCCAAAGTCAACGTTCGCGTGTTCGCGTCCGGCGGCGCTGTCGCCGGCATGCCTGCGTTGTCGACTTCATCTTGGTCTTAGTATGGTAACCTTCGGCGGGCAGCGAGGATTCCCCAATCGGCCCCGCTGCGCGAGTCGGTGTCCATGTGGTCGTGGCAACGGATCATCGCACGGATTCCATTTTGACCCAGCGCATGGGGCACTGTACTATGGCGTGGCCTCGCGGCGAGGTTCCGGTCTTGGTTGGCCCCAACCTGATGCTCGCGCGGTTCAAGGGAGGCGCAGGTCAGAGGGGCTCCAGGGAGAATGACGATGAAATGGTCACGATGTGTTCCCGTCGCGCTGTGCTTACTGATGTTGGGCTGCCCGAGGGGACCCGAGCTTGCGCCGGGCGGGCTGACGGCCGAAAACTTCGAGCCGGTGGCGCTGAACGGGTTTGGCCCGGAAGAGCAGGCGGCCGACCACAATGACTACCCGTGGTCGATGGAGTATTTCGAGCCCGACGGCGCCAAGGGCGCGGGCCATGTCTACGTGGGGACGTGGAACCGGGTGCAGCAGTGGAAGGGCTTCCAGGACCACGAGCCGGTGTACCCGGAAATCCGCCGCTATCGGCCCGACATTTCCCCCACAACGTGGGAATCGGTCTTGGATACGCGCGACCTCGATCTGTCGGACCAGGACCGTCCGCACGGTTTCCGCGTGATGAAGGTCTATCGGAACCAGTCCGACGGGCGGTCGATGCTTTATGCGGGAGGCCGGGGCGACACGGTGACGCTATGGCGTTCCGAAACGGGCGATCCGGGCACGTGGGAGCGGTTCTGGATGCTCGAGCGGGAGGGCTCGATCCGGGGGATGGCGATCCACAACGGCCTGCTGTACATGGCCTTCTACAACGACTACGCCCTGCTGAGTGGCGACGGTGAGCCCGGGGCCCTCATCTTGGCGACGGACGGCGCGGATGTGTGGACGGTGAGCGACGACGGCTTCGGGAATCGGTTCAACGTGGGCATTTTCACCATCGCGTCTTTCAACGGCTGGCTGTACGCGGGCACACACAACCAATTGCAGGGCTGCGAAGTCTGGAAGCTCGAGGGCCCCGACCTCGAGCAGGCCCCCGAGCGGATCATTGCCCACGGCGGACCCAGATGGCTCAATGAAGGGGCCATCACCATGCACGTCTACGACGGCCATCTCTACGTGGGTACGGTCGTGAACCACATCCTGCGCATGATAGGCGGGCTGAAGCCGTGCGACCTGCTGCGGATCGACACCGAGGATCATTGGGAGACGGTGGCGGGTCCCTGCTCGATTGGCGGTGAACGGAGCGGCTTCGGCGAACGCGGCAACTCCTACGTGTGGTCCATGTGCGAACACGACGGCTGGTTCTACGTCGGCACCTACGACATGGTCACCGGGCTCACCTATATGCTGACGCACCCCGACTACATTCTGTCCATGATGGGGGTTGACCTCAAGAGCGACGATGCCGACGCCAAGTGCCTTACCCTGATCGACCTGGCCGTCATGCAACCCAACTCGGGCGGGGACCTCTACAAGTCGCAGGACGGCGTGCATTGGTACTGCGTGTCGGTGGACGGCCTCGGCGACCACAACAACTACGGGCTGCGGACGATTAAGTCTGTGAACGGCCGGCTGTTCATCGGCATGTCCAACCCCTACGACGGCCTCGAGGTTTGGGCCAGCCCCACCGCGCCATAGCGCGTGCGAGAAGCCCTGCGTGGCGGTCGGCGTAGTAGGCCGGTGCCGCCGTTGACGGCCTCTATCTCAGCGAAGAGAGATCCTCGTCATAGGCGCCGGGAATTCACCATCCTTCTTGCAGACCCCTTCATCCCTGGCCGCCCAATTGCACGCGGTCAATGCCGAACCACGGGCGGCCGCCGACGCGGCCGTTGGGTTGGGTGTTGCGGATCTCGATGGTATTGTCGCCCGGTTTCAGCGCCGCGGCCGGGATGCTCACGGCATGCTCGGTGAGGCCCTTCTCGTCGAAAGGCACGTTATCGTCGAACACCGGCTGGTCGTTGATGAGGACCTTACCGTGGACGTCGCCGCCGATGGGTTCGGGGCACTTGAGGCCGACGAGCAGGAGCTCGAGGCCGCCCTCGGGCACGGCCTCGAGCTTGAACCACGCCTTCATGCGGTCGCAGGGCTTGGCGCCGGCGCCGTAGACGTAGTTGCCGACGTCGGACACCTTGATGCGGCCGGGGAAGACGTGGAGGCCGTGGCCGTAGCGCAGGGCGCCCCCGCCGATGAAGTCGCGCCCCTCGAGCGTCAGCCCGTTCGCCGGGTCGAGGACCTTCACCTCGCTCGGTTCCATGGGGCCGAGCAGGCCGGGGAGGACGGCTAAGGCGCCGCTGGCGTAGCTGGCGACGAGCGCGTTGGCCGCGTTGGCGTGGCTCGAGGCATGCTGCGTCGACTCGATGTCGGCCCCGAGCAGGTCGGCCAGCTCGCGGGCTTCCTTGAAGGCCTGTTGCGCGGCTTCCCGCTTCCCCTCGCGCACGCGGAAGTAGGCGCGGCACAGCGCGTCGAAGAACTGCATGGTCCGCTCCCCATAGGTGAACAGCATGGCGTCCTCGGCCACGCGGTGGGCGATGCGGTCGGGCAGGTCCATGGCCGCAACGCCGTCGATGATCTCGCGGCATTGGGCGGCGTATTCGAGGATCTCGAGCAGGTCCGGGCCGTCGTCCGTGTCGAACTCGGTTTTCTCATACTTGAGGATCGGGGTGGGGAACAGGTCGTCGGCGCCGCGGTCGAGCCGCCGGCTAAGGCCGTATTTCAACTCGCTGCAATTGCACAGCATCTTCTCCAGGTTCTCATAGAACGCCCGCATGGGCTTGGCCGCGGCGCCGTAGCGGCCATTGAAGTAGTCATCCCACAGGGCGGAGCAATCGACGCTCGGGTCCCAGATTTGGCGGGCCATCTGCCAGTTGGTGAGGGCCTTGTTGCCCCAGTTCTTGGTCGTGCAGTGCATATAGTGGAAGTGGCGCGCGCCCAGCGAGTAGTAGTAGGGAATGTCGTTGGCCATGGTGTGCATGTAGCAGATAGGCAGGCACTTGTAGCCCGACACGTTGTAGTACTCGCCGATGCAGAGCTGGCCGCGGTAGTGGCGGTCCGGGGCGACGGCCCAGCCCTGGAGGTGTTTCATGTAGTTGGCGTTGTACGAGGAACGCGGGTCATTGAAGTTGTACACGTAGCACCGGCGGATCGGGAAGTAGGTGGCGATGCCGGTGTCGTAGTCGAAGTCTTCCGGCAGTGGCCGCGTCGGCGGTTCGAGCACGTCGGCGTAGGCCAGAAACAGGAACCGGACGGGCCGGTTGATGCGGCCCTCGGCCTGGGCCTGCTTGACGGCCTTGTCGTAGGCGTGGATGAACAATAGGTTGCGGTCGGTGCGCGAGCCCAGGGCCTGGCACTTCTCGCACTCGCACCACTTGCCGCCATCGAGGGTCCAGGCGTTCATGATGTTGGCGTCTTTGTAGCGGCCCTCGGCCAGGTCGTCGACCGCGTTCTTCATCCACTCAGCCATGGCGTCCTTGTTCGACGTGCAGAAGTTGTCGCCGCCGTCGCCGTGGATGCGGTCGCTGCGCTTGCCGCCACGCAGGGCGTACCACTCGGGGTGGGCCTCGAAGTAGGTCAGCGTGCCGTCGCCGTTGACGTCGCCCCGGTACTCGTCGCCCGGCGCGTAGGGGTCGTCGGGTTTGCCCTCGTCGCCGTCGAACTTCGAATGGTTGTAGGCATATTCGCCGTGCGGGTCGAGGTAGTAGCTCGTGAGCACGTGGCCGCCGCCGACGAGCATGATGCCCAGCTTGTGCAGCAGCGCCTTCTCTTCTTGCTCGACGCACCAGTAGTTCATCCGATTGCGCGCCATCCAGATCAGGAAGTCCGGGTTGCCCCGGTTCTCCCACGCGTGGAACCCGCGCGTGAAGAACTTAGGCGTCTCGACCACGTCCATCACCGGCAGGCGCTCGAGGGCCTTCTGCGGGACCTCCTCGTTGACCTCCCTCGGCGCGTACCACCGTACGCCCAGGCGGTGCAACAGGTCGTACGCGCCGTACATGGTCCCGATACGCCCGCCGCCCGCCACGACCGTGACCTCCTGGCCAGGATGGAGCGCCGTCTTGATGACGTAGCCTTCCGGCCCGACCTCGTCCAGCGTCGCCTGCGACACGGGCGACTGGTCGCCCAGCCGGGCCACGACCGCGTTCGACGCCGGGCCCCCGACCAGGACCAGGTGGCCCTCAGGCGGCGACGCCAGCGCCGCGTCGTCGTCCACGATGGGGAAGTCGTCTGCGTTCCCCGCCATCTTGCGCAGGTAGTGCTGCAGTTCCGCCGCCGCAAACGCCTGGGTGCAGATGGTGTCGTCCGCGTAGTCCGCATCGTTCCAGTCGACATCGGCCTCGTCGTACCCGGCGGCCCGGGCCGAGTCGTACTCGCCGATGTTGACCACAATGGTGGTGGCGTTGGCGGACACGGCCGCCGGCATAACGGCCAGGGCTGCGCACAAGCACAGCAGCTTAGCTTCAAGGTAAGTCATTATTGTCTCTCCTTCACGCGGATCAGCGCCCGTATTGCGGTGTCTCATGTGCTGAGACACCAGCATAACAGGAGACGGCTGGCGAGAAAAGGAGAAACGCCGCAGGGGAGCCCGCAGGCTGACAGCCGGCACCGTATGTGCAGCGGATGTCCTCATGGGGAAAGGTTGAATATCCATGGACACATTGAGCTCAACGGATCTCTTTACGAGATGGATGCCACAGTGTAAGGCCAGAGTCACGTCCGTTGCGGCAGACTAGCCCCCAACCGATGGCAGATTTGCGGCTATCTTGGGGCCGCATCGTCGCCCGTTTACTTGTCCGGCGGTCGATGTTAGACTCTGGCCGGTCCGCTGGAGAGGAGATGTCCAGCTTCATGGCCCAGGAAATCGCCCGCACGTCTCTGCATACCGTCGACTATATCATTATGGCGGTGTACATGCTCGGCCTGATCGGCATGGGCGTCTATTATCGACGGTTCGCGCAGGAGGGGCTCGAGAACTATTTTCTGGCCGGGCGAAAGTTGAAGGGGTGGCAGACCGGCACGAGCTACGCCGTTACCTGCATGAACACCGACGTGGCGCCCGCCTATTGCGGCATGACCGTG
>Ga0114930_10004314_pt1 | contig 12067 bp, 8 predicted proteins | sample AnhtaG_FD_87300 | JGI IMG/M metagenome (GOLD analysis project Ga0114930, IMG submission 87300) | Deep subsurface microbial communities from Anholt, Denmark to uncover new lineages of life (NeLLi) - Anholt_01485 metaG | ecosystem: Environmental > Aquatic > Marine > Oceanic > Sediment | place... | reverse complement strand
GCGAAGATGTTTAATCCAAAACTAAAGGTAATGGTTATCAGTGGAGATGGGGATTTAGCCGACATTGGTGGCAATCATCTGATTCACGCCGCCCGTAGGAATATAGACCTTACGGTTATATGCGCCAACAACATGGTTTATGGGCAGACAGGTGGTCAGGTTGCCGCTACCGCGGCAAAAGGCGTTTTGACAGCTACAACGACTGCTGGAAACTACTATCGTCCCTTTGACCTGTGTAAGCTGGTAAATGCAGCCGGGGCTACCTATGCAGCCAGATACTCAGTTACTCAGCCCACTTTACTAATAAGCAGTATCAAGAAGGCATTACAAACTGAAGGTTTTTCTTTTATTGAAGTTATATCACCTTGCCCAACTCAATTTGGCAGGCGAAACCGGCTTGATACGCCTAAGGACACATTTAAATTCTTTGAAGATAAACTCATTACGAAAGAGGATGCCGAAGGCTTGTCACCACAAGAACTAGAAAATAGAATAATAACCGGTGAGTTTTCCAATGGGAGCAGTTAAACAGGTTAGATTATGTGGTCTCGGCGGGCAGGGTATTGTTCTCGCCGGAACGATACTGGGTCACGCCGGCATCAATGATAGAAAATGGGTTGCTGGCTCAAGTTCTTATGGAGCAGAAGCCAGAGGCTCTGCTTGTCGGTCTGAGGTTATAATATCAGACGAGCCAATAAGCTTTCCTCATGTAATTGAAGCCGATATTCTAGTTGCTATGTCTCAGAGTGCCTATGATAAGTATATTGAAAATGTGGAGAGTGAAAAGGGAATAGTCATTTATGATGACCCGTTGGTTTCTACTAAGGAGATTAACGGCTTAAAACAGATAGGCATTCCAGCTACCAATATAGCTGCCACTGAGCTTAACAACAAGCAAGTGGCAAATATGGTCATTTTGGGCATAGCGGTGGGAATAACCAAGATAGTTACTAAAGGTGCGCTCATCTCTGCAGTAGAAAAAAATGTTCCCGAAAGGTTTAAGGCTCTGAATCTAAAGGCAGTTGAGCTCGGGCTTAACTGGGAGATGGAATAAGGAAATAAAGGCAAATATAATTCTTTTCAGGAGTGTGAGAATGACTGTTGATAAGTTAGTTGAAGAGTACAAGAGAACTCATCCTAAATCCGGAGAGCTACATGAACGGGCATTAAAAGTCTTTGCTGCTGATGGGACCACTGCCCGTGCTCGTATGATGTCCCCCTACCGACCCTACATAACCCACGCCAAAGGTTCGAAGAAGTGGGATGTGGACGGTAACGAATACATAGATTATGTGATGGGTCATGGGTCCCTGATACTGGGTCACAGTCATCCGGTAATAGTAAAAGCTGTGCAGGAGCAGATGGCCAAGGGTGTCCATTACGGTGATAATCACGAACTGGAGGTGGAGTGGGCTGAGCTAATACAAAGTTTAATGCCCTCCGCGGAGAGGGTTGAATTTTTTGCCTGTGGGCAGGAAGCCAATCTGATGGCAATCAGGCTGGCTCGCATCTTTACCGGGCGAAGGAAAATCCTCAGGTTCGTGTTGAATTTCCACGGCTGGGCAGATGAATTGGCAATAGAGCCTAGCACGCCAGGTGTTGTTGCAAGTGAGGTCAAGTGGATACCTTATGACCTTGACCGGGTAGAGGAAGAGCTGGCTACAGGAGAATACGCTATTCTCATGACTGAAGGGGGCGGTGCTCGTATGAACGGCCAGATTCCAATAGATTTCGACTTCGTTCGGGCGTTGCCTGGCCTTGCCCATAAATATGGCACGGTGTGGCTTCTGGACGAAGTGGTTACTGGTTTCCGAGACACGCCTGGGGGCTTTCAGTCTCTGGTGGGAGTAAAGCCGGATTTGACTAGTCTGGGCAAATGTGCCGCCGGAGGACTGGGAGCTGGTGTCTTAGTTGGCAGAGCCGATATCATGGAGGCCTTGAGTCCCAAGACTCCTAAAAACCGGCAGGTGGCACATAGCGGGACCTGGAATGCCAATCCGCTTACCTGCGCCGCCGGCGTAGCTGCTCTCAAGCTTTATCAGGACGGTGAACCGCAGAAGAAAGCTAGCGAGCTGGCAGCTTACCTGAGAGAGAAAGGGAACCAGCTTTTTAAAGAGAAAGGCATCGATGGTTGGCTTTACGGGCGGAGTATTACCCATGTCTACCTTGGGCCATTTGATTTCAAGCCTGATGAGACCATGCCCCCCACTAAAGATGTGGATAAGATTATGCGAATGGAGACAAAGGTGCGATTGTGTCAGCATCTGGTTCAGCGCGGTATCTCCACGATGTCAGCCAGAATGTTCATTTTTTCCTGTGTGCACACCGTAGAGGATATTGACCAGACAATCAAGGCTCTTGGTGATTCTCTCGATGCCATGATTGCTGAGGGCACTATAAGCTAAACCAACCTCGGCTAAAACAGGTTACCCCTGGTTGGTGATGTTCCAATGTCAATAGGGGTACCCAAGGAATAGATGGGTGATGTGATAGCAGCCGTTCGCAGCAACAGCGGATAAGTCTGAAAGCTGATTGCGGCAACCAACAGTGTTACTGGTGTGCTTTGTCCGTAGTTGCGGAGAAATGGCAGCTCTTTGGTATGCTACTGGGAATTTAGCATAACGGAGGTAGATATGAAATTTGATAGGTTGTTGTCACCAATAAAAATTGGTGGTCTAGAGTTGAAGAACAGAATGGTTATGGCGCCAATGGTTACTAACTATTGTACTCGGGAAGGTTTCGTTACCCAGCGGGTAAAAGACTACTACGAGGAGAGGGCCAAAGGTGGTGTTGCCCTTATAATTGTGGAAGCAGGCAGTATCTCCTATCCTTTCGGGCTAACAACTGCCAAACAGATAGGTTTGTATGACGATAGGCAGATTTCGGGTTTGAAAGAGCTAGTAGAGGTTATCCATAAGCATGGTTGTAAGGTGGCTTTCCAGCTCCATCACGCCGGTCACCGGTCGACGAGAAACATCACCGGTCATCAGCCAGTTTCAGCTTCAGAAATTCAGACCAAAGGCCGGTGGTCTCAGTGGATTGGAGGAGAGCCACCTAGAGCTTTAACTACCAGTGAAGCGGAAGAGTTAGTGGAAGCCTATGCCTCTGGAGCAGCCAGAGCCAAGGCAGCCGGTGCTGATGCTGTAGAGATACATGGCGGTCATGGCTATCTTATCCTAAACTTCCTTTCTCCACTTTATAATAAGAGGACTGATAAATATGGTGGTGGTGTAGAAGGCAGAACAAGATTTGCCCGTGAAATCGTGCAACTAATAAAGCAGAAAGTGGGCAGGGATTTTCCTGTTATTTGCCGGATAAGTGCTGAGGAGAGTGTTGAGGGTGGTCTGGTTTTGGAGGAGGCCAAGGTTATTTGCTCAATATTGGAGAAGGCTGGTGTTGATGCTTTTGATGTTACATCTGGTAGTCATGACAGGTACCAAGAGGTAGTACCGCCGGCCGATTTTGCCCCTGGCTGGCGGGTTTATATGGCTGAGGGAATTAAGCAAGTAGTGGGCGTACCGGTAATGGCCGTTGGTAGAATCCAGAGTCCGGAGCTAGCCGAGGATATTCTAAGGGAAGGGAAAGCTGACCTGATTGGTTTAGGTAGAGCGCTTCTCTGCGACCCCGAATTTCCCAGCAAACTTGCTCAAGGAAAGGCGGATGAGATTAGGCAGTGCATAGCCTGTAACCAGGGCTGCATAGACCGCCTAAGAGTGTTTGACCTGGAGGGGAACGGTCTTTTGACTTGTCTTTACAATCCAATGGTAGGGCATGAGAGGGAGTTTGCCCTCAAGCCGGCGGAGGTAAAAAAGAGGGTAGTTGTGATTGGTGGTGGAGCGGCCGGGATGGAGGCGGCCGTCATAGCTGCTGAGAGGGGACATGAAGTGACCCTCTTTGAGAAGGAGAATGTTCTTGGTGGTCAGATAAGAGTGGCCGTTATTCCTCCGCACAAGGATGAAGTGAGTAATGTAACCAGATATCTTGAAAGCCAGATGGCTAAGCTTGGGGTGAAAGTGGAGCTGGGTAGGGCAGCCACCCCCGAGGTTGTGGCGCAGCTTAAGCCAGATGTGGTTATTTTAGCGGCTGGAGGGATACCTATTGTTCCAGCCATCCCTGGGGTTAACCGAGGAAATGTAGTCACGGCCTGGGATGTATTAAGCGGTAAAGAAACCGGGAATAGGGTGGTGGTGGTTGGTGGTGGTATGGTTGGCTGTGAGACAGCCGACTTTCTCGCCGAGCAAGGTAAGAAGGTGACTGTGGTGGAGATGTTGCCCGCTATTGCCCAGGACATGGAGTTTGTCAGGAGGGGCATGCTCCTGGACAGGTTCGCTGAGTATCCGGTTGAGGTCAAAACGAATGCTGAGATAAGAGAGATAGTGGCTGATGGTGTTATTACTGGCGATGGTGAGAAGATAACTGCCGATACGGTGGTTCTAGCCTTAGGTGTGATAGCCAGTAGAGAGCTTGAGCTGCCTCTTAGCCGTAAGTCTTGGGCATTGTATTGTGTTGGGGATTGTGATACGCCGGGTAATATAATGACTGGTGTTCATCGGGCATTCCACCTTGCTCGGCAGTTGTAGGTGAATGAGGCAGCTATGTTGGTAACCATTTGGCTTTCCCCGGTGACAGGTCAGCCAAGAGCCTATTTGTGAACAAATAAGGAGACAAAGGGAAGCGGAGATTCTCTTATAGAAAGGGGGAACTTGGAAAAGAGTAAATCAGCAGATGAGAGATTCAGAGTGGGGGTGGATATTGGTGGCACATTTACCGATGTGGTTTTTTTGAGCCGGGAAGGGGTAGTACATAGAAAGAAGGTTTCTTCAACCCCTGATGACTACAACCGGGGTATAGTTAGGGGAATAGAGGAAGCTTTAAGTGAAAACGGTTTGAGTGGCACTAACATTGCCGAGGTAGTTCATGGTTGCACGGTAGCTACCAACGCTGTCTTAGAGCACACCGGAGCCCCGACAGGGCTTATCACTACCAAAGGCTTCCGTGATGTTCTTGAGATACGCCGCTTCAGGATGCCGGAGATGTATAATATCGCCTGGTCTAAGCCACCCCCCTTATCACCTAGAGAGCTAAGGTTTGAGGTTGATGAACGTATAAATTATGCTGGGGAAATCATTCGCCCCTTAGACACTAAGCAGGTTGAAGATGTTATTGACCGCCTGGTGGCCAAGGGTGTGGAATCAGTAGCCGTGTGTCTGCTGAATTCCTATGCTAATCCTATTCATGAGCAAAAGATAAAGGAGATTATAGAAAGAAAGTACCCCGATTTGTTCATTAGCATATCCTCAGAACTCATACGTGTAATCAAAGAGTATGAAAGAACCAGCGAGGCAGTAGTGAATGCCTATATTAAGCCGGTAGTGGTCAAATACATGCAGGCTCTACAGGCGACTCTCACCAATCTTGGGGTTAAAGCTCCTCTCCTGATAATGCAGTCCAGCGGTGGCATGATGTCGGTCGAGCTTAGCGCTGAGAAGCCAATGTATATTATTGAATGTGGACCGGCGGCAGGTGTGGTTGGCAGCAGTTTTATATCTAAAAAATTGGGAATTCCAAATGTGCTTACCCTGGACATGGGGGGAACAACAACCAAGGCGTCAATTATTGAAAACAATGAGATAAGTATGGCTCCAGCCTATGAGGTGGGAGCTGGGATTTCAATGGCTAGTCGGTTAACTGCTGGTGGGGGCTATGTCATCCGGGTGCCTTCAATTGACATTGCCGAGATTGGTGCTGGGGGCGGAAGCAAGCTCTGGCTGGATGTAGGTGGGGTCCTTCATGCTGGCCCAAGAAGTGCTGGGGCCGTGCCTGGTCCGGTCTGCTATGATATTGGCGGCACAGAACCCACCCTAACCGATGCCAACTTGGTGCTGGGTTACCTCCCTGAAGAGTTGGCAGGGGGTGTCAAGCTAAAAAGGGATAAAGCCATTGAGGCGCTCAATGAGCAAATCGCTAAGCCTTTGAAGATGGATGTTACCGAAGCAGCTTTTGGCGCCTACATGATTGCTAATTCAAATATGATAAGAGCCATCAGGGCGGTCTCTACATTAAGGGGTAGGGACACTCGTGATTTCACCCTCCTTGTCTATGGAGGGGCAGGACCTATCCACGCTGCCGCATTGGCACAAGAGTTGGACATCAAAAAGGTGATAGTGCCACCAGCGGCCGGCGTTTTTAGCAGCTTTGGACTTCTATTTGCTGAAATAGAACATCATGCCAGCGAGTCCTTCTTCCATCGTATTGATGAGTCAGTAGTAGATGAAGCCAATGAGACTTGGGCAAGGATGAGGGACGAGGTTCTAGCTGAGATAGTAGCTGCTGACTACGGCAAGGATATTAGTATCAAGATAACTAAGGCGATTGACGCCAGGTATACTGGGCAGTCATCAGAGCTGACACTGTCCGTTCCTTGGGATACTCTCAAAAAAGAGCATCTTCCACAGCTAGCAGAAAACTTCAATGAGGAACATCTCAAGACCTATGCTCATAAGCGTGCTGATGAGCCGGTGGATGTGGTTAACCTAAGGTTAGTGGCTAAGGTAATCTTTCCTGCCGAGGTAGAGCCTGAGGCCCTCATGAGTTCAGAGGTTCGTGCCGCGAGAGCGAGTGCTAAAAAGGTAAGAAAGGCTTACTATGGAAAGAATTACGGCTGGCTAGAGACACCGATTTTAGGATTGCCAGACTTGCCTGACAAGCCAACTAAGGGTCCACTGATTATAGAGCTTTATGATGCTACCTGTGTCGTTCCACCTTATGCTGAGGCTAGGTCAGGTAAGTGGGGAACAATAGAGATTGATATTAAAAGTGAGGAGGGCTAAATATGGCAATAAGAAAAGGACTCGACCCGATTACCTTTGAACTGGTCAGAAACTCTCTGAGCACAATAATTGATGAAATGGCTTTAGCTATGAATCGAACCGCTTACTCCCCCCTGGTTAGAGACCTCTTTGATTTTGCCACCGGTATGTGCGATGCCAAGGGAGATATTGTTGCTGAAGGGATGGTTAATCCTATCCATTTCGGCGTGTTCCCTGTCTTCATCAAGACTCTGCTAAAAAGCTGGGCAGGACGTATCTACCCGGATGATGTATTTATGTGTAATGACCCCTATGAGGGGGCTTCCCACCTCCCTGATGTCTATACAGTGAGACCGGTATTCGTGGATGATGAGCTGGTTGCTTTCACCGGTGCCATTGCCCATCAGCTTGACTTTGGTGGCAAGACACCGGGGAGCAATGCCTGCGATAATACCTCTATTTACCAGGAGGGATTGCGCATACCTCCCCTTAAGTATTACGAGCGGGGGGAGCGTAACTTTATCCTTTACCGGCTTATTGAAAAGAATGTTCGCATCTCTGATAAGGTGCTTGGAGACCTGGAGGCTCAGGTGGCAGCTACTGCTCTCGGCGAAAGAGAGCTTGTCAGACTAATCAAAAAGTATGGTGGCTGGAACGCCTTCTGCCCCTACTTAGAGGAGCTTCTGGACTACAGTGAACGGCTCACCCGGGCTGCCATTAGGGAACTGCCTGACGGTGAATATGATTTTGAGGACTGGATGGATGATGATGGCTTTAGCCCCAATCCAGTTAGGTTCTATCTAAAGATAACTGTTAAGGGAGATAGCATCACCTTTGACTACACTGGGTCAGCACCCACAGTGAAGGGGTCAATCAACCTTCCTCTCTCCACAACGGTAGCCCTAGTCAACACGGCGATGAGACTATTCCTCGACCCCTCCGTCCCGGCTAACAGTGGGGTCTACCGGCCACTGACTCTTATAGCCCCTTATGGCACTGTACTCAACACCGGTTTTCCTGGTGGGGTTGCCGGAAGGGGAGCTACTATCGGGCGACTATGGGATGTAACCGTTGGAGCTATGGCCAAAATGCTTCCCGATAAAATCCCTGCCTGTTGGTCGGAATTGGACTTTGGTATCTGCATGGGTGGGGTAAACCGTGATGGGACACCCTTCGTCTACACCGATTTCTTACCTGGTTCCTGGCCAGGACGCCCCTATGCCGATGGGATTGATGGGCATACTCCCCCATGGTTGAATTATTCCAATGTACCCTGTGAAGTGATAGAAAGAGAATACCCCCTTAGCCTGCAGCAATATGGATTTCTACCGGATACCGGTGGTGTGGGCAAGTATAGGGGGGGCATCAGTGTCATTAAGGACTACCGTATTGAGAGCCCCAGTGAGGTTGAGGTTCAGTGGCGCCAGGACAGGGCTTTGTATGAACCGTGGGGGTTGCATGGCGGAGGACCGGGAGGATTTGCCAAGGGTTACCAGATTTCACCCGATGGTAAAATGCGCGCACTAAAGAAGCAAACCTTCTATGCTAACCATGGTGATATACTTCGGGCGGTAATACCTGCCGCTGGGGGCTGGGGCAACCCTTACGAGCGTGACCCAGAAAAGGTTTTACGGGATGTAAGAAATGAACTCGTCAGCGTGGAGGCAGCAAGGCGAGATTATGGAGTAGTGATAGACGAGAAAACCTTAGAGCTTGACTTGGAGGCGACTAACAAGCTGCGCTCAGTGAGGAAGTAATAGATGCTATAGCTCAAGGCGGTACTATAAGCACGTACCAGCCTCTGGGGATTTCTAAGAATCGTGGCCGGTGAGTGCCTGGTGTAAATTGTCAGCGAAAATGGCATAGTTTAGGGTCTAGAATTAATGACTTATTATTGCTTGAAAGCATTACCCCACTAGAAGTCGTAGCCCGGCTCGTTCTTGGAGCTAGCTGCTGACTAAGACCGCTCTGGAAGCACTGAATCTATACAATAAGCCGACTATTTCTTCGTAGGAGCCCGATGTAGTTCAACCGCCCTGGTGACTCGCCCATCGGCCATTTGAACATCCATCTGAATGGAATACTCGTACCTATCATCGTTGAATTCTGTGTGAATGAGCCAGCCTTGCTTCGGCTCCTTAAACAAAGGAAACCGATCAGCTTTGAGTATCTTGATGTTCTGCATGGCTTCACCGTACAAAGCTTTAACAGCTTTCTCTACTATGGGCTTTAACTCAGTTGCATTACTCACTGGCTTGTCCATGCCGCCTCCTTCCTCGCTACTCTTGATTTGCGCCCGCAGGCTTTCCAGGTCGTGCTCCTTTGCTCTAACCACATTTTAACATGTCTGACTGAATATTACATATTTGTGGGATATTATTTTGTCTCTCCAATGTTATAGCTACATTCCGCACGCCCAGGTGTTCGCCTCTATTTTGGGGTATTGCCAAGTAGATAAATAAGGACTAAATTAAAATCCCAACGTGAGGTCTCTTTCACCTTACCACCAAAGACACACCAGGCTAAAACAGAGACCGTAGGAAGAGGTTCGGCTCTTGGTCGGAGGGGTGTATACTTGTCCCTGAGCTCTCTATTTTTGACTTAGGCAAACCATCGCTTCCAAACTTACCTTAGCTTTGCCTCTTCAGACTAAGCAAGTCATCCCTAGCTTTACGGAGCGGGTGATGGGATTCGAACCCACGACGTCTTGCTTGGGAAGCAAGCACTCTACCGCTGAGTTACACCCGCCCAAATCGTATCTATTTTAGCCCAAAAATCAGTAGCTGTAAAGAGGGGTTGCTTGCTTCGCCAAAAATGTGACGCCGCTCTCAGCCCTGAACGTGGATGGTCTCTTTGTACCCAGACCAAAGGTAAGAGCAAAAATTATGAAAGGCTTAAGAGGAAGCTCCCAAATGCAAGAACCTCTAAAGAAGTGCTTGAACTGAACCCAGGCGTTGTAAGTGTTTTCATTTTCGGAGGTCAATATTGTTGATATTTTGTTAGGGAAATTGTAAAATCAGGGTGTCGGTAGACCTAGCGTCTTGACAGGGACAGCTCAGTTACTTAAAGTGTCCGTTAAGGAACACATCATCAGAGCCTTTGAACGAATGGAATCCTTCCTGAGAGGAAGCTTAAGGAGCGTGGGATGAGAAGAGTTGTGGCCAATAAGCGTGTTTTGACAGGAACGCATTTCATGCTTGGTAACCACGCTGTTGTTGAGGGGGCTCTTGCTGCAGGCTGCAACTTTTTTGCTGGGTATCCCATCACTCCAGCAAACGAGATCTCTGAACGCATGGCGGAGCGGATGCCCCAGGTTGGGGGTAAATTCCTACAGAGCGAAGACGAGCTATGCTCGATTTTTTCGGTTACCGGAGCTGCGCTTGCCGGTGCCAAGGCGATGACGGCTACTGCCAGTGCTGGTTTTAACTATATGCTCGAAGGGATTGGGTATGCTGTGTCAGCGGAGGTTCCTTGTGTCATTGTAGACGTTCAACGGTGCCGGGGAGAGAACTATGCTACCCAGGCTGATATAATGCAGATGCGTTGGGGTGCTAGCGGCGACCACGAGATAATCGTCCTCGCCCCCTCGTCGGTCCAGGAACTATTTGATTATACAATCAAAGCCTTCAATCTTGCTGAGATGTACCGTACGCACGTGATTGTAATGTCGGAGACAACCATCGCCCTGATGCGAGAGAAGCTTGTTATCCCACATTTAGACGAAATAGAAATTGTCAATCGTAAGAAACCGGATGTGCCGCCAGAGGAGTTTCTTCCCTTCAAGGCTGGGCTGGACGGAATACCGCCGCTGCCAGATTTCGGGGAAGGTTACCGTATTCTTCATTCACTAAATCCTCATGATGAACGAGGAGGCATCCACTGGGACCCGGATGTCTTTGAGTCAATGTATGAACGGATTGTCGGTAAGATCACGCATCACCGCGATAAGATTGTCCAGACAGAGGATTTCTTACTTGAAGACGCGGAAATTGTTTTGATTGTCTATGGCAGTGAGTTACGACCAGCGCTGGATGCGGTCCGACGTGCCCGAGCCAGCGGCATTAAAGCCGGGTTGTTGCGGTTGATAACCGTTTGGCCTGTGCCTGAGAAGGAGATTCTAGCTGTAGCCAAACGGGCTTCCGCAATTCTCGCTGTTGAGATGAACATTGGTAAGTATGCTGGAGAGATTGAGCGCATCGCTGCAGGGCTTTGTCAGGTTGTCAGAGTAACCAAGAACCAGGGCCTGATTCATACCTCCAGTGAATTATATGCGGCAATTGAGGGAGTGGTGTCGTAATGTTGAAGGTTAACCCTCTCAGGAGATACCTGCGGGAAGGCAGTCTGCCTCACTTCTTTTGCCCGGGATGTGGAGTTGCCCAGGTCATGAACTTTTTCTTGAGCGCAGCTGATGGAATTAAGTTGGACTTCGATAAGCTGGTAGCCATCGGTGGTGTTGGTTGCACCGCAAGGATTCCGGTGTATTTAAACGCTGAGGCGCTACACGGCATTCATGGACGGACGCTACCTTGGGCGACTGGAATCAAGCTCCACAACCCGGAGTTAAAGGTAGTAATCTTTGCTGGAGATGGAGATGCTGTAGCTATAGGTGGTAATCACTTTATCCAGGCTGCCCGTCGCAATCTAGATGTGACCATGATTGTAGTCAATAACCTCAACTTTGCCATGACTGGGGGGCAGGTTGCACCCACTACGCTGCTCGGTTTAACCACAACTACCACTCCCTATGGAAATCGAGAGCAACCTTTTGACCTTTGCCAACTGGTTATATCGGCTGGGGCCACCTTTGTCAGCCGGTGGAGCACCCGCAAGTCGTATCAGGCCATCAAGGCCATCAAAAGAGCCCTGCAACACAAGGGTTTTGCCATGGTAGAGATTGTCTCTCAGTGTCCTATCAACTTTGGTCGACGCGCTCTTGGTACTGGCGATCCCTCCGAGGGTATCCAGTGGATTGAGGAGCGCTCTGTCACCATAAAGGAAGCTCGTGAACTCCCTGAGCAAGAACGCTTAGACAGATTCATTCTAGGAAACTTTGTGGAAAAACATAAGCCGATCTTTGAGGGCAGCTCAATCTATACTGTATAGGGAGGGAAGCGATGCGGATTGGCTCTGTCAACTTGCAGTTTTGCGGATTTGGAGGCCAAGGTATTGTCCTGTCAGCCATTATCTTTGGCACGGCAGCGGTGAAAGGGGCCGGTCTCAATGCGCTCCAGACTCAGTCATATGGGTCTGAATCGCGT
>Ga0114930_10004313_pt1 | contig 12068 bp, 10 predicted proteins | sample AnhtaG_FD_87300 | JGI IMG/M metagenome (GOLD analysis project Ga0114930, IMG submission 87300) | Deep subsurface microbial communities from Anholt, Denmark to uncover new lineages of life (NeLLi) - Anholt_01485 metaG | ecosystem: Environmental > Aquatic > Marine > Oceanic > Sediment | place... | reverse complement strand
CGTTGGGAATCAAAGCCATCTCCGCCGTAGACGCTGTAGACCATCTCTGCCGGGCCAAAGGCCACTCCAGCCGGCACGCGCTCCATCTGGCGCGGGTTCGCAGCCGAGGTGACGCGGTCTATCGAGACCTCGGTCTTGACCTCGGTAAAGGGTAGGTCGGTGCGGATGGCAGATAGCTTCTCGACGCTCTTGTCCCTCATGGGCACGTCGCGGACGATCAGGCGGGTAGGGGTGGCGAAATCACGCTCGCCGGGCACACCGTACACCTGGCAAAGGTCGCAGTTCCGGTATTCCTCGGCCGCCCGCCGCTTATCCCCAGGAGTACGAGCACCGCCGCCGCAGGAGTGAATGTAGCCTTGCCCGATGCGCTGGTTCTGTTCGAGGCCCAGGTACTTTTCCGTCAGCGAGCGCATCTTGCCTCGCAGGCTGGAACCGGGGACATAGGGCCGGTTGGTAAGCGGTTCGCGGATCACCGTCTTATCCACGCCGCCGATCTCGATGCCCGTGTCGGACCCGCCGATGTGTAAGCCGGTCACCGTTTCGATGTCAAAATGCAGGAACACGCGCCCCTGCAGTTGAATGGTCTGGTTTCTCATAACTGTGCTCCTCTCCACCTAATTGCCACCAGAGGCTTTGTGATAAGCCAAGATGGCCTCAAAGAATTCGACAAAACGTTGAAAGTTGTCCTTGTTCCCGTTCACCAGGTCAATGGCTGGCGAGAGAACGGAGACCAGTTGCTCGACCCCTTTGCCTCGTTCCCTTTTGGCGCGGTAGGCCATCTTGGGCTTGAGCAGGATCAGGTTGCGGCTGGCCCGCTGGCTGTTGACCTGCCAGTCGCCCTGAATATTGCGCACCTCGCCAAAGAGGCTGCGGATCTGATTGGTGGCGAGCTGCCGGGCCAAAGCCTGGCCAATCCTCTCTGCCCATTTCACCATCATCTCGGCTCCTTCCGGATCGGTGATGATGAGTTTCAGTTCCTCCTTAGAAGGAGGCTGAAATGATGCACTTGAACGAAATCTACCCATTTTGATCTCCCCTTTCAGTCTGCAAGTCTGCTGGTTTCTTCTTCTAGCAAGCTTATGTCAGCATGTATCAAGCCACCGAGAATAGCGAGTGCATCTTCCCAGAATCTTCGTTTACCCTGACGAATGTACGCCAAAGGCTCTTCATAGTCTCCCTCCTCGACAAAAGGTAAAACGAAACTGGCAGCAAAGTAAGTTCGAGTGATATCAGCCACGAAGCGAATCCAGCCGCCTCGCAGTGCTCGCTCAAGTACACCCAAGCTGAGAACCCAATACAGGCCTTGCTGCGGAGCAAAGAACTCGATAGCCCTTCTCAGCCTCACATTTCTCCTATTTCCATCTAGCCAGGCTGCCAATTCCGCAGTCCCGTCGAACCACTGACCCGGTGCGCTGGCGTCAACCGGCCTTCTATGGCGTTCTCTGTTCCAAACGTGTTGATAGATTCTATGCAACACACGTCCCGTTCGTATGGGCGCAATGAACTCTTCCGCTGCCTTTTCTGAAACGTCCTCAAAGTTGAGAGTTTCCCCTCGCCCGCCGTTAGCCAACTCCACTCCTGTCCCTTCTTCCTCGATCTCTCCCGCCAGGCTTTCCTGGACAAATCTAAGCACCTCGTCTGGCTTTGACTCCGCACCAGCCTTAGCCGCATCTGCTATCACAGGCTCAACAGGGATGTGGGTGCTGGCATCACTGGATATATCACCGCTTTCCTCGAAAGCGGGAGGATAGAATTCGTCGATCCAGGCGGTTGTCGCAGCCTCCAGAAAAGCAGGTACGCTGCACAGATCCCACAGCTCTGGCTCTAATTGGAGAAACTCCATGATTTCTTCAATCTGCTCACCTTCGGCATTGGCACCAAGATAGCTCTGAATCTGTTCTGGGGTCAGAGGTCCCACATCAACAACAAGAGCACCTGACAATCCAGCTACTGTGACATCAGGTCGAGTGGTCAGAATGACTCTGATAGCGGGATGCCTCTCTTGGAAGCGAGTCAGAGCATTTACAAAGCTCCGTTGATCATCAAGCGACCAAATCTCATCCAACCCATCCAGGCATAGTAGCCAATTATAGCCCGTATGGTCCAACATGCTTTCAGGTGCCCTAGGACGTTCACACCAAAGCTCTGCTGTGGCGTTCAGACAATCCATAATCTGGTCATCAAGTGCTTGACCTGGCCTCATCTGCCAACCACGAAGCGACATATACACGGGGATGAGGCTGGTTGGTGCCGAAAACCTCTGCTGTTGAATGTTTTGCTCCGTCTCAAAGCCTCCGCTCTCGGCCCGGTTGTATATTAGTCGGCGAAGAAACACACTCTTGCCCGTCCCTGCCTTACCCCGGATGACCAGTAACTTGGACTCCGTACTGCTCAGGAATTCGTTGACTATTTCGTTCAATGGCTTTTCCGTGGTCGAGGGCAAATCCTGATAGCCTGGTATTCGATTGTACGCCTGGTAAAACTGTCTATCCATCATTCTTCCAAAGTAATTGAGCCACTCGGAGGGCAAAAGGTAGGGAACCTGCGTAAACGCATAGCAATATGGAGCTGCATTCGGTGCGATTTCTCTTGGCTCAATTTCGTGTTTGCTTTCTCCAATGCGTATCCAGCACTGTCCTCTGTTCAGCAAAACATTGTTGCTGCTTTTGAGTGTCTTTCGGAGCTGATAGGGCTTGGGACTGGGATTCTGCGGTATAAGCAGATAAGCACATAGGCTGCCTCTAACCCTACCATACTCTAGGCGACAACTCGCAGCAAGAGCGGGATTGACGTACCCCGCAATGATCTCTTTCAGCATCTGTCGCTCAATCACCTCCCGCCACAGACATTCCTCAAATCTGTGTTCATCCCATTCTCGCCCTTCTGCCTTTCTGCGGGCCCTTTTCCGGTAAGGCTCCAATGAAGGAGTCAGGTCGCAAGGATGTCCATCGTCATCAATTCCCAAGAGCAAATACGCCGGTCTGCCTAACATCCTTGCCGAGTTAGCCAACGAGACAACATCTCTCAGGAACTCGGCTTTTTCCTGATGGTGCCTCAAGTTAGGAATGATCTCTTTGCGGTCCCGGAGTGGACCTTCCTCGAAATTACCAGGCTGAGTGAATAACTCTCCACGAAACTGTTGCGAACGCATTGACGGATCCTTTTGAGATCAGAGACATGGGCCGCCCACGACCTGCCTTACCGCTGGACTTGCCGAACCGCTGATCTTCAGAGTCCGAACGAGGCTACGATCCTATCTCTCCAGCAAATCCACCCAGCGCGCAGCCAGGCCGATCCAACTGACAGCAGCAAAACTCTCAATACCGAGAGCCTTCCCAAGATCCCTCAACTCGTCCCTCGCTGCATCGTGCTGCTTCTCCATCCGGCTCAGTACGTAGGCCGCGTGGGGGATCCAAGGGCCGTAATAGGCTTGAGGCTGTCCGGCCAGGTTCCGATCCCGCCCCTCGCTGGCTCGCTCCTTTGCCTTTTCGTCGTGTTGCTGCCGCAAGATCATCAAGGTGCGAAGCAGGGATCTGGGCACTCCTTTATCCTCGCACATCTCCCGCATCTTTTCTTTCCACTCGGCGGCCCGGCAAAACGTGCTCCAGTCCAGCGTCTGCCCCAGAAACGTGACCGCGTTCTTGCCTGGGTAGTTCTTGGCCTGGCGCTCGGCGTCGCCGGCGGCCTCCGCAGCCTGGTAGAGGGGATACTTGCCACCGATCAGGACGATCCCGGCGCTCAGATGGAGGCCGGAGTGATCGGCAGTAAAGCGCGCAAAGTCATCCCGGACGTCCAGCGCCAGCTCGGGCGCGGCGTCCCAACTGCCGACGAGAAAGAGATCATCGCCTCCCGAATAGATGCTGTATACCCGGTCGGTCTTTGCGCCACCAACGCGATTGTACTTTTCCGCTAGCACCTCGACCCAGCCCTCGAAGAAGAGACCTATGGCAAAGCTCAACGCGGCCACGCGAGAGAGGGTGGCCTGCCCGCCCAAGCCCCGACTGAACAGCCTGCCCAGGTCGTCCACATCCATGCGTAGCACGCCCAGGCGCTCAATGCCCTGCGCATCCTTGGCCATCTCTTCAAATGTCTTGGTACGCCCCTTGGCCTCGGGCGTGACGTTGACCAAAAAGCGACGGCCAACGGCCACCTTTGCACCGGGGTCCAGCTCCGCCAGGACGTCGTCTCTGAGGGCCAACAATACGCTGCGGACGGTGCCGGGCGCTGATTGATCCGTCTCCGTAACCCGTGCCGCCAAGCCAAAGTCAGCCAGTACCTTGTCCCATGTGCCGGCTTCCTGGTTCTCTTCCTCTCCAGGATCGGCGATCGGGACCTGGTCAACGCGCAGCGTCCCGGCCCGGCGCAGGTCCTCCCCCAGTTCCTCTAACGCCAGGCAGGGAGGACACTTGCCTGTCCCCTCAACCTCTTTGGTGCCCGGGTGCTCGCGGTGACACACCAGGCACTCTCGTTCCTGGTTCCCTTGATCGCGCCAGGGCTCGAACACCTGGTGGTGCATCTCGTCGCCCAATTCGCTGAAACGTCTCTCCTTGGCCCGACGCAGTTCCCGCGAGACGGAACCCCACTTGCCGCTGAAGGCCGCGCCCTGGAAGTCGCCGGCACGCAGTACCGCCTTGCCCAAGGCCAGGTACAGGTCGCCGCCATGGTGACGCAGCAGCACGCGACTGACGTATCGCTGGATCCGGAGCAGCTTTTCGGCGCCCTTCAGCGGAGCCAGCAGGTAAAAGTGCCCGCCGCCGCCATAGATCAGGTTGGTGATCGGCAGTCCCAGTCGGCGTAACACGAAGCGAAGGACGGCCTCAGTAAGCAACTGCAGGTAAAATGATCTGCCCCGTAGCGCGCTGGTCGCCCCACGGGAAGAGATAGTGTAAATGAAATCTTGAACGCCAGAGATGTCGCCGCCGATCAACAGGGCCACCGGCGTGTCCTGAACCTGTCCGTGCAGCATAGTCTGGATCGCAGTCTCCTCCTGTCTCGCCAGGCACGCTGCCAGCGCCGCCGTCATCCGGCTATGGTCGTACAGGCTCACGTCGGGCAGCGAACGATAGTAGGCGGAGGGAATGCACCAGGTGTAGCGTTGCATCAGCATCAGCAGGCCGGCTAGGTACGTCTCCAGGTCAGCCTCTGGACCGCTGTGCGCGTCGCGTAGCTTGGCGGCCTCGCCTGCAAAAGCATCCCACAATTCTTTGTAGGCCTGGTGCGAGTGCTTATCCGCCTGATCGGCATCGTCCTCTTGCGTGGGAAAGAGCACGGTTTCGTCCACGCCCAGAGCTCGTAACGGCAGGTAGCGATGTGCTGGTGGTTCCTGCCCATCTGCTTGCACTCGGCAAAAGATAGAGAGCAGTCGACTGGGCTCTCGCTCGCCAGCGTCGCTGCGCTCTCCGGCCGAGAGGCGGTCGGCAAGGGCCACGATGCGATCCTGCGGGAAAACGGGGCGGTGATGCCTCGCCGGGCCACTCAGTCCCTCACGCCATTGGGTTGGCACGAAGCGAGCTGCAAAGTCGGCGCTGTGCAGAGCGTGTTGATATCTGTACTCACCCTGGGCTTCTCCGTCCCAGATGCGCGTTGTGCCTTCCCCAGCCCGCTGCGCGAACTTGCCGATGTCGTGCAATAGCCCCGCCAACGCTGCTTTCAACACCTCTTCTTGCATATACCCCTCCTTTCATCGCTCCACTTTGTCTCTTTTCACCATTATAGCACATTCCCTCACTTCATGCATCAGGACTGTTTCTCATCTTTCAAGAATCGTCCGCGAACTCGGCGGCCGGCTTACCCAGGGCCTGACCGGTGAGCGGATCGGTCTACCTTTGGTTCTTGTCTCGCCAGGGAACACCTGCTCACCGCACAGGTGCGCTCTTTCCATTATATCGCCTATTCTCACGCCTGTCATCGTATGGGGTTGCCATCTTTTATGGCAAACCTTTGCTATTCCATCTCTCCTTGCCGCACGAAATAGCCTGCCAGTCCTGCCACCACCGCGTCGCGCACCGGCGTCCCCTCTGCCAGCTCAAAGAAGGCCCGCCACTTGGCGTAAACGGCCGACACCTGCTTGGTTACCGTGTTCATCCTGGTTCCCCGGCGGGCTGCAATTGCCTGGTTCGACAACCCGGTGGCCAACAGCCGGGCTACATCGCGCTCGGCAGATGTCAGCTCTCCTTTCAGGAACAGCTCGTAGCGCGTGTCCCGTCGCAGCGTCTCCTGCTCGCGCAGCGCCTCCTGGGGCGTCTCAGCCCGCGCCAGGCCCATCTCTAGCGGCGAGCGATCCATCCAACGGATCACCGGTATCGGCACCAGGCTGTACTCGTCCCCCGGTTCCGGGAACAGTCGCCGGCTCCTCACCAGTCCCTCGTCCGACACCAGGTGCCACAGGCGGTCGTGCTCATCGAACAGGATCTGTGCGGTGACCATGCCATAGATGGACATGGGCTTGCGTCCACCGGCCACGTTGAGTTGAACGCGGTATCGTCCCAGTTTGAACCGGCGGACCAGCCGGTACAGCGTGTCAAAGACCCGTTCGGCCTCGGCAGCGGTAGTAATGTCGACCATGGGGCCTCGTTCGCCCTGCAACAACTCCCGCCAGTAGCGGTAGCGGCGTAGACGGGTGTCTGTGGCAAACGCTTCGTCCAGGCGGTCAACCGCCTCCCGGATCTTGGGCGTTCTTGCGCCGGTGTGGACGACCACCACCTCGCTTACGTGGAACCCCAGTCGCTCCAGTTCGAGCAGCGACAGGGTCACCACCTGCGATTCGGTGCCCAACGTGGCGATCAGCACTTCTGGCCGTGCCATAGTTCTGTCTCCCTGTCGTCAGAGGGTATCGTCCTGACAACACAAAAGCCGATCCCCCACCAGGATCGCTCTCTGGATGAGGATCGGCCGTCGTTCGCTCACTGTGTTGTCCTCCTGCTCCGCCTGCGAAAAGGACGAGCGGCTCAACGCGAATTTGTGGGGTAGGCTTTGAGTGGGCGACGGTCCGCGTTGCAGGGTGAGTGAATAATGATGCTTTTCCACGCGGATAGGGGGGCGTCTACGGCGACGAGACATGCGTCATTCCTCTCCAGTCGGCTGGTCACCTCCCACCAGCTCTCCCACGTGCATCAACACAGTGCGAGCCTTCTCCAGTGCCTCATCTGCGTCTGCGGCCACGTACAGCGCCTCTGGGGGCAGACCACTCTCCTCGTCACCGTAGAAGCTGATTTCGCGCTCGGCGCGCAGAGAACGGGATATGGAGGCCAGGCGCGAGAGCACCCTCTGAAAATCCATGGGAAACCGTCCCGTGTGCTGCCGTAGGATCCCGCCCACGTCGTGGATGCGGGGAACGCTGAGCCCTGCCCACAAGAGTGTGCCCTTTAGCGCCACTTCCACTGCTTCCTGACAGCGGCGGACCACCAGATTCCAGGCACTCCGTTCTCTCAAATGCTCCGCCTCTTCCAGGATCACCTGGGCGCGCCGCAAGCTGTAGCGCGCTGCCTCTTTGTTCCTCATAGCACAATCTCCTCCCCCGGTGCAAAGTCCGGCTTCAGGTCCCAGTATGTGACGCTGCCCACCTGCCGTCGCCTGGCTCCCAGCGCAGCCAGGCGCTCGCGAACCTGGGCCAACCTGTCGGCTAGAAAGCGGTCCTGGTCGTAAAGCAGCAGCACCTCACCCGTCATATCCAGGTAGAGGAGGTGAAATTGTCGGGCTTCTTCTAGAGTGCGTATCACCTCTACAAAGTCGGTGTAGACGCCTGCCTGCCACAGCGTCTCCAGGTCGGGGAGCAGGGCTTCCCGCACGGGTTCCACCACCGCTCGACGGCGGAAGGCACCTGGCGGCAGATCGCGGACAACCACAAACAGGTCAATATCCGAATGCGCATTGGCCGTGCGCCGGGCCACGGAGCCAAAGAGGGCCACCGTTACCAGCCGTTCGTTCAACTGATCCTGGAGAAGGCGAGCATAACGCCGGGCAAGAGCTCCAAGCCTGTCGTTCAATTCTCCATGTTCCACCAGCGCCTCCTTGTGCTATCCTTTCTTCCATCGCGCCCGCCATCGTACGGCGCTACAAGTCGGGTGACGCAGATGGCTTTCACGTTTGCCTCGGGTCACATTGTTCTCCGTTTCACTGTGTCGTGCTGAAAAGGCGTGCTACCACAACGGTGGATGTCGCCATGTCCTGACAACAGAAAAGCCGATCCCCACCAGGATCGCTCTCTGGATGAGGATCGGCCGCCAACCGCTCACTGCGTTGTCCTCCTGCTCTGCCTGTGGAAAGGACGAGCGGCTCAACGTGGATCGGTGGGGTAGGCTCTGAGCGGGCGTCGGTCCGCGTCGCGAAGTGAGTGGATAACAATACTTTTCGAACAAGGACGGGGACTGTCGTCCCCTTTGAGCGCTCCTACCCTTGAATCCACGTTGCTCCGGTCGAGCTGGGTTACGACGCCATTATAGCATTGCTCAGAATAGCGTGCAACCACTGACCCCAGGGCGATGGCACGTACTCTCGGGGTCCCAGAATGAGACCGAGCCGCAGTCGCGGATAGTCTCCTTGCCGGGGGTTGTTGGGCGCCAGTGCTTAAGGTTCTCCAACATACTCTGAACAACCTTCGGGTAGGGCCTTTGACTTTGAGTGTCCAAACTCCAAGATTCCGACCTGTGCAGTTAGGATCAACCTTGCGAAGGTTCAGCTCAAATTTGCTTGTCAAAAGCAGTTTTGCCAAGCGAAAATCACTGCGTCCACGCGATACGGCGCAACCGTTCGGCGACCCACGTTCCGTGTGGGCCGCTCTCGGCGAAGCCTTTGCAGGGTTTCCCAAGTCGATTGCACAGGTCCCGCTCGTTGCCGCCGGCCACCTGGTCGGCCAGCGCGCCTATCTCGAATGTTCTTGCCATCGTCTATTCCCTTCCGAGATTGGCCTTGGCCCGCTCTGAGAGCAGGTCGATCAGTCTATCCAGCCGCCGTGCCAACGCCGCCGACGTTCTATGGACAGTCAACCAATATACGACGAAATAGAAACCCAGCAAGATAGTCGCTAGAACCTTAACACCCGTCGTTGAGTCGGGGTCGTCTAGCACGATCAACGTCCACAGTGGCGTAAAGAACACAAACGTCAAGACCTTTACCCATGTCTGCATGTACCACTTTTTTCGCTTTCGGGGACTGGGCATTGACGTACGGGTTTGCACCTGAGGGATAGTTGGTGGAATCAAGTGTCGCCCGCAGTGCTTACACACGATGGTGGCCTCTATTATTTCCTCAGCACAAAATGGACAGGTCTTGGTCTTTTCCGCAAGAGATGGTCGAGATTGGGGCTTGAATGACTGTGTTGATTCGCTAACCACGGGTGCGGCTTGGCGTTGCTCTTGTCCAGCGGAGAGAGAAGCAGGTCTGGGTGACCTCGTTGATGAACTGGTCGAGCGCACAGTCTCAGCCTGCAAGGACGCTCGAGCAGCAGTTATAGCTTCTAGCCCCCGTTTTGCTATACTACTGTCAGGGTTAATTGCCAGTACATTCTCCAGGCAAATGCGGCGTTCCTCATCTGTATCCACCGCGCCACTCAGCCATAACCAAGCCCTTGCGTCTTGCTTGTTTTGCTGAACAACTTGCTCCAGCAAACTGCGCGCTCTTGCGTTTTGTCCAGCCTCAAGGGCAGCGATGCCCTGTGATAGCAGTTCACTTGTATTACTCATAGCATCCTCACTTGCTCTTCCAATCAAAGGCTACATTTCAGAGCCGTCGAGCGTGCGCCGGCCGTACGGCACGTGCGGCCCTCAGGCATTCATTTGCCCAATCCGGCGGCCGATACGTGCGTGAATTGATGCCAGTCTCATCAGACCCATCCTTCCTGGAGCTGAACGTCGCAGGTGTAGAACCTCTACAGGTTATGGGCATAGAACCGGTAGCCCACGTTGGCGGCGATTGCCACCAGTAGGTCTCTGCGTGAGCCAGCAGCACCGTTGCCGGATCAAACCATCTCACCTCGAGCGGGATCAGCGCCTCAAAAAGCTTGACGGCATAGTAGGGGGCAACCCTTTCAGCTCCCCGACAGATGCCCCACCTTGGCCCAGCCGGGTCTGATTGGGGCAATGAGGAGCCAGAGAGAGGCTTTTCCAATTCCTGCCCGGACGGGTGAACCTGCTACCGCTGCGCACGGTCCAGCACGGTACGCAGCCGCGTCAGCGCGGTCCGCACCCGCCGCTCCACATCCCACAGCCCATCCACGTCATCCGGGTCGTCGACGGCCGCCTGGGCCAATCGGGCGCTGGCGCGCAGTAGGCTAAAGGCCGAGCTCTGGACCGCCGGGCCGCCTTTCATCTTGCTCGTCGTCTCGACAAGGTCGTCCACCACCGGCTTCCAGTCCTTGGTGGGTTTCTTGCGCCTCTGCCGGGCCGGTCTCGCCAGCTCAGGCTCCAGCGTGGTGATGATGCGCCCGTTCTGCTTGGCTGCCATATACTCCTCGTTCAAGCTGGACCGGATGCCCCTGCCAAAGTAGACGCCATAGGAGTGCATTATCCCGTCGTAGACGATCTTGCCCTTGAAGGGCAAAAGCACAGCCCGGACCATGACCGGCGGCCGTCGTCCGCCCAATGCGGTTTCCACACTGTCCCGAAGGCCCAACACCCCGTACACTCGCTCGTCGAGAAGAAAGATGGTGTGCTTTTTCAGGTAGCGAAAGACTTGAAAGGTGCCAGAGACAGACCGCTTCCATTTCTGGACGATCTCTAGCTCTTTGGCCGGCAGTCCATCCGGGTTCTCTGCGACGTAGGCATCGATCAACGTGGGATTCTCCCATAGAGCGTCGCGCACCTGCATCCTGTCCGCCGTCGGAAGATCGGCATAGACCTCGATCGAGTCCATATCGGGAAGGATCTTGTGCTGCCGGTTGACATGGATTTGCAGTCCCCACATCAGCTTGAAAAACAAATGCTCATCTTCTGTCGATAGTTTCATTGCTTTTCCTCTTTCTTGTACGCAGGGCATTGTCGAGTTCCAGAGACATCATTGACACGCTGGACACAGAGAACACAGAGAAGACACGCAGACACACAGAGCATTGGTTCTCTGTGTTCTCTGAGACTTTCCGGTGAAACTCCCCGTAACAAAGAGTGACTCGACTAAAAACAGGATGGAGACCCAAAACAGTCAGCGGATTAAAGCAGATTAAACGGATTCGGCGACTTTGAACAATCGTTTGCATCATACTAAACCTGCTCAATCCGCTGCATCCGCTGACTTTCTTCAGTCAAGTCAAGAGTGCGCTCAAAGCGATACATCTGTGGCTCAACCCGACCAGTATATTAGCACTTATTGCCCTGAATGCAAACAACGCTCCAGCAGGTGGCCACGCAGGCATCGTGGATGGCCCAGCTATCGATGTCCATCGACCTTGTCCTGGACAAGCTCCAGGCGGATGACAGTCCGCGTCACTGGTCTTTCGTCGAGCTCGTCGTCCCAGAAACGGGGACTGTCGTCCCCTCAGAGCTATCCAAAGTCTAACTCACGGCTGCGTTGGGAGAACCCTGACCGATAGGAGTGCCTGCTTGACAACAATCGCTTACTGGGGTATGATGTCAGACTGCGGCTTGCGGCGACCTGCAGGCCGCAGTTTGCCGCAGGACCGCTCCCTGGCGATCATACCGGACGCACCAGGGCTCGTGAGCCAGACCTCTCAGCTCCAGGCCTGTTGTGTGTTATACGTAGCCGCACGACAGGGAGCCTGGTTTGTTTCACCTAGGAGCAAAAGTATGCTGTATATTGCCCTGAAACGGTTGTGGAGCCGCCTGGGACTCACGTTGCTGTCCATCTTGGGCGTGACCCTGGCAATCGGACTTGTAGGCAGCATCCCCATCTTTTCCAAAGCGGTAAGCTTTGTGATGCTCATGGAAGAGTTGGGAGAGATCAGTGCCCGCACAGGACGACCGCTTTTCTCCATGCGGGTGTACGTGCTTCCCTCTGCCAAGTATCCACTTTCCCTACAAGACAGCAGAATCCTGGGAGATCACATAGAAGAGTCCATCGTGAACGAGGTCGGACTTCCCCTGATCGCAGAGAGCCGCCACATGGAAACGACGGGCTTG
>Ga0114930_10004312_pt1 | contig 12069 bp, 15 predicted proteins | sample AnhtaG_FD_87300 | JGI IMG/M metagenome (GOLD analysis project Ga0114930, IMG submission 87300) | Deep subsurface microbial communities from Anholt, Denmark to uncover new lineages of life (NeLLi) - Anholt_01485 metaG | ecosystem: Environmental > Aquatic > Marine > Oceanic > Sediment | place... | reverse complement strand
TGACCCAGAGGGGATTAACCAAATTACTAACATAATAACTAACCTGCCTCAAATGGGAGCTACGGTAGTTCTATCATCCCACCAGCTATATCAGGTGCAACAGGTGTGTCATAGCATCGGCATCTTATCCAAGGGCAAAACAGTAATTGAGGGTTCTTTAGACCAACTTGGCCGGGAAGCTCTCACTGGGGGGAATTACAGAATAGAAGTGGAAATCGCCCAACCCAACCCCAAGTTAATAGACATTCTCAATAAGGTTCCGGGGGTGAGAAAGGTAGAAACTGAAGGCAATCTGCTCCTAGTAAACGCCGATTCAGACCTGCGGGCGGAAATAGCTAAAGCAGTAGTGCAAAGTGATACCTTGCTAATTCAAATGAAGATTCAAGAATTCTCTCTAGATGATATATATATGAAATACTTCCACGAGGACGCTAGGTTAACAGAGGAGTAAGTTTAATATATGGCAACTATCTTTCGGAAAGAGCTGGCTGACTATTTCACCAGCATAAGAATTTTCATACTATTTCTTCTGGTATTTGGCGCTAGCGCCGCTGGGCTTTTTGCCTCATTCCAGGGGATTCGAGGTATAGGGACCGAGACCGGTTTTGTCTTCCTAAAGCTGTTTACCACTTCAGGAACAGCGATTCCGTCCCTAACTACCTTCATTGCCCTCTTTGTCCCGATAATAGGCATCGCCCTTGGCTTTGACGCCATAAACAGTGAACGTTCCAGTGGCACTCTAAGTCGTATCCTGTCCCAACCCATTTACCGAGACAATGTCATCAACGCCAAGTTTCTGGCTGGTATAGCTACTCTTTCTATCATGATATTAGCCACGATACTGATAGTTTCTGGATATGGTCTACGTATGATTGGCGTGCCACCAAATTCGGAAGAAATTATCCGGCTCTTCTTCTATATCGTCTTAACCGTCATTTACGGAGCTTTTTGGATGGGTTTGGCTATACTCTTCTCTGTCTTATTCCGGAAGATAGCTACCTCTCTACTATCTTCAATTGGGCTGTGGTTATTCTTTGGCTTCTTTTGGGTCAGTTTGATAGTACCGGCCATAGCTAAGACAACAGAGATATCCCTAATGCTCCAACGGGTTTCACCCCACACCCTGTTTGGGGAAGCTACTACGGTACTGCTCCTCCCAATATGGAGAGGTGCCGGGCTACTTACCGCCGGTGAAGAACTACAGTATATGCTCCTCAATCCCTTATCTTTAGGCCAAAGCCTGCTTGTTGTCTGGCCTCATATCACTGGCTTAATAGGAATAACCGCCGTCTGCTTTGCGGTTAGCTATGTGCTGTTTATGAGACAGGAGATAAGAGCTACCTAGGAGCAAAGAGCAGGAAAAAACCTAGGTTTTCTCGGCTTGTCTTTCCGCAATAATTTTCTGGGTGAGCTGAGGTGGTACTTCTTCATAATGACTGAAGGCTACAGTGAAGCTTCCCCTACCCTGAGTTATTGACTTCAGGTCTATAGCGTAACGCAGAATCTCAGCCAAGGGCACCTGAGCCTCGATAACATTGACTCCATTCTCCGGGTTCATCCCCAGCACTCGGGCTCGCTTGGTATTAAGGTCACCAATGATATCGCCAGTGAAATCCTCAGGAACAACTACCTTCATATTCATTATTGGTTCTAACAAAATGGGTTGTCCCTGAGACAAGCCCTTCTTCAGCGCCTGGGCTCCAGCAATCTTAAAGCATATCTCCGAGGAATCAACCGGGTGATAGCTGCCATCATATACCGTTGTCTTTATGTCAACCACAGGGTAACGAGCCAGTACCCCTTCTTGTATCGCCTCATTGAACCCCTTCTCCACCGCTGGAATATAATTCTTGGGTATGCGGCCACCGACTACCTTATCAGCAAACTCGCTGCCACTACCACGAGGTAAAGGCTCCAACTCTAGTAAGACATGTCCATATTGACCATGTCCTCCTGTTTGCTTCTTGTGCTTATACTCCGCCTTAGCTGGTACAGTAATAGTTTCCCTATATGGAACCTTGGGGGTCTTAAGCTCTACACCGACCCCGAATTTGCGCAGCATCTTTTCTGCGGCCACTCCAAGGTGAGTATCACCAAGTCCAGAGAGAATGGTCTCACCGGTATCAGCATCTCTATGCACCCGAAGCGTGGGGTCCTCCTCAGATAGCCTAGCCAATGCCGTTCCCAGCTTATCTAAGTCAGCCTTGGTCTTGGGATGTACCGCTTGATTAAAAGTCGGTTCAGGGAACTGGATAGGAGCACCTTTTATTGGCTTGTCCTGGCTGCACAACGTGTCCCCGGTGCTGGTAAGGCTCAACTTAGCCACACCACCTATATCTCCAGCCCCAAGTTGAGACACTGGCTCCTGAGTCTTGCCCTTCAAGATAAATAACTGACCTATACGTTCTCCCTCACCATGGGTAGCATTCCACACTTGAGAATTACTATTAATGGCACCAGTGTAAACCCGAAAGTAGGTAAGCTTACCGACATATGGGTCAGCGCTAGTCTTAAACACCAGGGCAGCCAAGGGAGCTGTCTCGCTGGGTTCGATCGTCTGCGGAGACTGCCCGGTAGAATCACCAGCAATAATTACCGCTCGCTCCTTAGGCGACGGCAGATAATTATAAACTGCATCCAGAAGCCAGGTTATCCCTATATTTTGTATCGCCGAGCCAACTAAAACCGGTGTTATTCTGCCACTCAGTGTTGCCTGTCGTAGGCCGTTGCCAAGCTCTTCCAGGCTAAGCTCTTCACCATCTAGGTACTTCTCAATTAGTTTATCATCAATCTCAGCTACCGCCTCTACCAGCTTCTCTCGAAAAGAATCGACCTGATTCTGCAGCGAGGCTGGTATTTCAGCCTCCTTTGCCTCAGAGCCGATAAGGGCTTTCTTCGTCAGCAGGTCAACCGCACCTTGAAAACTATCGTGGGCACCTATCGGTAGCTGGAGTGGCACACATTTGGAACCAAACTTCGCTTTTAGCTCGTCTACAGTCCGGTAAAAGTCAGCATTTTCACGGTCCATCTTGTTAATAAAAATAAGGCGAGGAAGGTCAGCTTCCTCACAGTATTTCCACACTTGTTCAGTGCCAACCTCAACACCAGAAGCAGCACAGGCAACAATAACTGTCCCCTCACTAACCCGCATAGCCGCTTTGACCTCACCGACAAAGTCAGAATAACCGGGAGTATCAATAAGGTTAATCTTGGTGCTCTGCCACTCGCAAGGGAGCATAGTCAGATTAATGCTAATCTGGCGTTTTACTTCATCAGGGTCATAATCCGAAGTAGTAGTCCCATCTTCAACATTACCCAGCCGATTAATCACTCCTGAAGCAAATAGGATTGCTTCAGCTACTGAGGTCTTACCAGCACCACTGTGAGACAGCAAAGAAAGGTTACGGATATTTTCCAGCCCATAGTGCTTCATCTAGTCACCTGCTCTCTTCAACTTATTTCCTCATATTATAATCAGAAGTTGGTAAATACGGCAAGTAATCTTACAAGGATTAACTAGCGAGCGCGCCGTCGCCTAAAGAGGGGAATAAACCATAATAAAGCAATGATACCAAAGAAGGGGAATGGCTGGACACCACCACCACCCGTTTTAGTAATGGCAGTCGGCGGTGCAGTAGTTGGTACCAATTGGCCGATTGTCTCTTCGGTTATTTCATAGGCAGCCAACTCAACATTGATAAACTCTTTGGACACCCAGCCCAATGGATTATTCTTGCCCGTTGCTTCAGCCCATACCCAGCCAGTCTCACCCTCTAGCTCAAAAAGTGCCGTTGCCTTCTTATACTCAGGTAAATAGACCAGGGCAGCGGTATGTCCAGAGCCAACTACTATAGCCGAGCGGTATCCAGCCCCTTTATACATAACCGCTAGCAATACCGCACTATCTTCACAATCACCATAACCAATCCCGTCTTGCTCAATCACCATAGCTAGTTCATCAGCATTTTGGGCAAACTCATCATACTCAAACTGGTCTATATCAGAGGTGTAGTTTACCCTGTCCCGCACAAAGCTAAATACTGCTTCTGCCCTCTGTATCTGGTCTGGGTATTTAGCAGCAATCTGTTCACCCAAACTATACGCCAAGTCAGCATTTTCTCCCAGGCTCTCAAAGGCGATAACTGGTCGGAAAGTGGTCTCAGATATCTGGTAAAAACCATCCTCACCAAAGGCTCTAGTCCGACTGATTTCCCAGTCATCAAACACATCACCATCCTTCTCATAGAAATCAGACGATGGAGTTGCCAAGGCATAACCAGTAGTCGCCAACCCAACTACTAATATTAATATTAAGCTCAGTAAAATCTTATCCTTCAACTAACAGTCATCTCCTTAACTCTATTATACAGGAACTAGTGGAAATGCAGCCAATTTAACCAATAGAGCCGAAAATAGAAAATCGAGATTATTTATTAACCTCACCCCCTTTATCCCCCTCTCCTTCTCAAGGAGAGGGGGAAGAGATTTAGAGAGGGGCGAAGCCCCTCTCTTACCCACACTCCCCCTTCCCTTAATAAAGAAAAGGAGTCAGAGGGATAGGTTTCTAAACAATCCCAACAAAGCTGATACTTGCGTCCACTACTCAGTTTCATTACAATTAGCTGAATCGCCGGATCTCAGCAAAGCGATAACAACTGAAACTCGAAACACTTAAACACTGACCGATTTAAGCCAGCTATGTGTATAAAACATAAACTTATGTCAACTAAACTAGGGCAAATAATGGCGCTTTACAAAGCTGATACGAGCTATAAAAAGTGGCTTATAATTGCTACTTCCCTGTTTGGTATCGGTTTTCTATCTGGTTTGTTTGCTCCGGCCAGTATGGTTAATCTTTTTTCTGAAGAGATTACTGCTCTTGAGGAACTTGCTGGCTTTTTGGCACCACTTCCTCAGCCCATCGTCTTTGTAGTTATCTTTATTACGAACGTTTCAACCCTGCTGGCAAGCTTCATATTCAGCCCAATTCTCTGCCTGTGGCCTATTGTGGTTTTAACCCTCAACGGCTGGCTTATTGCTTTCGTGGCTGCTATAATAGTCCAAGAGAAATCGTTGGGGTTTGTACTAGCTGGTTTGCTGCCTCACGGCATTTTCGAGCTGCCAGCTTTAATTATAGGTGAGGCAGCCGCCTTTAGCTTTGGTATCGCGGCTATACTAGCCTTGTTCAAGAAGGAAAGAAGAAATCTACTACTACCTAATCTCAAACAGAATTCAATATATCTGCTGATAGCTCTTGCTTTGTTTCTGTTAGCGGCTATCATAGAGACATTCGTTACACCACTATTACTGACTTAATCCGCTAAAGGAGGAGAATCTATGTATGAGCTAGGTTTAGTAGCCCCTTTTTGGTTAATTGCTTTGATATGGATGGCTAAAACTATATGGCTAGTCCTCATCTGCACTCTTCTCGCCTGGCTTGGAGTCAGGGCCATGGATGCTCTGACCCCTCATATTCCTAAGCGCCAACGTATCGGAGAAAGCCCAGTGGCCACCGGACTATTCATTGCCGGGTTTTTCATCCTGATTGGGCTGGTCATCCACGGAACTATCACTGCACCGACTGTAGTTGGTGGGCCGTTACTTCAATACTTTTTTGATTTTAGACGGCTGGGATTATTAGCTATGAGCTTCCTAATAAGCCTGCTTGTTGGGCTAGCCCTGTTCTACCTGCTCGATAAGCTAACACCCAAAATACCCTTTGTCAGTATCAAAAAGAGTCCAGAGGCGGTGGGTATCTATGTCTTCGGCTATCTCATTTTCTTTGGGCTGATACTTCATGCGGCGCTGACCACACCGTTATAAGGGATTCTTGATACTCACAGCGGTTAAAAGTGTCACCTATCTATCTGAACGAGAGTAAAAACAAGGTAGATACTAGCGGAGTAAGCCCCTGGCAATGATGAGCCTCATTATTTCCGACGTTCCCTCATATATCGATTCTATCTTGGCATCTCGGAAATAACGCTGCATCGGGGAGTCCATCATGTAACCATAACCGCCATGAATTTGGATTCCCTGCGTTGCCGCTGACATAGCCACATCGGCGGCAAAGAGTTTTGCCATAGCCGCCTCTGTCGTAAAGCGAAGCCCCTTATCTGCAAGGTCAGCCGCCCGATAGGCTAGCAGTCGCGCCGCATCAATGCCGGTGGCCATGTCAGCCATCATCCACTGGAGAGCCTGGAAGTTAGCAATTGCTTGGCCATACTGCTGCCGTGTTTTGGCATGCTCTATGGATGCCTCCAGAGCGGCTCGGGCAATACCCACGGCTATAGCGGCAACACCAATCCTGGCTGAATCCAGGGTCGCTAGAGCTATGCTAAAACCCCGTCCCTCTTCACCAAGCAGGTTTTCAGCTGGTATACGGCAATCTTCAAACAGTAACTCAGCATTATGTGCCCCCCGTATCCCCAGCCTATGGAATTTCTGACCAATGGAGAACCCAGGTGTACCCTTCTCAACAAGAAAGGCACTTTGGCCCTTGTAGCCCGAAGTTTTGTCCTTAGCGGCAAAGATTACCAGGACGTCAGCTTGAGCCCCGTTGGATATAAAAGTCTTAGTACCATTAAGAACGTAGGAATCACCATCTTTTACCGCCAGTGTTTCAAGTTGGGCTACATCGCTGCCGTGATTAGGCTCAGTCAGACCAAAGGCACCTATCATCTCCCCTTTGGCAAGGGGAACTAAGAGGCGTTTCTTCTGCTCTTCATTCCCGAAAGCATTGATACAATGAGCGCCTAAACCCCAACTGGTATCCAAAATGCTAGCCGTGGAAGCACAAGCACGGGCAATCTCCTCCAGGGCTATGCACCAATCAACATGTGTTCCCCCGCTACCACCATACTCCTCAGGTATAGTTATCCCCGTTATCCCAAGCTGCGCCAATTTCTTGATATTGTCAAAGGGGTATTCTTCATCTGCATCTATTCTTTCTGCTATCGGCTCAAGTTCTCTTTGAGCGAAATCCCGAACCGTAGTTTGCAACATCTTCTGTTCTTCAGTTAATTGAAAATCCATTACTCCTCCTTAACAAAAGTTAATATAGTTCTGCCTATGGGTTTCATTCAATCAACCGTAAGCCGGGTACCTCCCGATACTTCTGCTTGATGCGTTCCCTACCTTCCGGGGATACATCCATAGGGCCTGCTTTCCATTGTGTTAGTTGGAGCACTACTCCGTAGCCAGTTCTAGTGCCAACTAAGGCCTCAGGGAAATTCTCGTTTTGCATATCCCCTTTGTCCACTCTTATCCCTTTAGATTCTAAATGTTTGACAAACTCCTCAAGGTTATCAACTTCTAAGCCGATATGCTGAATTCCCTCTCCCCTACTCTCAATGAATTTGGCCATGAAGCTATTCTCATCAGTGGACTCTATAAGGCTAATTATGCTTTCACCTAATTGAACCAAGGCTCCTTTATATTTTTGTTTAGTGCTTTCAAATTTTATCATAAGTTCCCCATCCAAATTCTCCTCAGCGGAGCGGATGGCTTCACCAAGGTTCTTCACCGCAAAGCCAAGATGGTTAATGCCTTTTATTTTTGCCATAGTTCTCCTTCTTTTTTATTCCTCCTCCCAGGCATCCTTACCAATAAGAGAGACGAAGCGGCAGCCACCTAAGTTTTCAATTATGTTCTCTTTTTTGTACCTAGTGATTTTGTATAATTCCTGCGTATAGCGCGAGCCGACCGGAATTACCAATCGTCCCCCAAATGTCAACTGATTGAGCAGGTCAACGGGCACTCTAGGAGCACCGGCAGTAACCACTATAGCATCATAAGGTGCCTCACGCTGCCATCCCAGGTCCTCCCCAGTCACATGTACCTTAATATTAGTGTAGCCCAAGCTACCTAGTACATTCTTGGCTGCCTTAGCCAGTGCCGGCAGACGCTCAGTGGTAACCACCAGTCGGGCTAATTCAGCCAGAATAGCTGCCTGGTAGCCACTGCCCGTCCCCACCTCCAGCACCTTTTCATTGCCGGTAAGTTCCAGTGCCTCGGTCATAAGAGCCACGATGAAAGGCTGTGAAATCGTCTGTTCAAGGCCAATCGGTAGCGGCATGTCCGCATAGGCCATATGCTGACTCTGCGGTGGCACAAAACGTTCCCGGGGTACACGAGCCATAGCTGCCAAGACTCGCTCATCTTTAACTTCGGTGCTAAGGTGCTCAACTAACCTGGCTCTCGCCGCTTCAAAGTCCATAATGGGCACCATCTGGCTAGGGAATAACTAAGTATACCACCACCAGGATAGCCAGCATAATCCCAGCTAGAATGGCAATTCTCCGTAGTTCCGTAGTTACATAAGGATGCTGAACAGAGGGCAGGGTAGGCCTTGGCGTCAGTACTTTTGCTGAAGAAGGTGGTGTCTGAGAAACAGGTCTATCAGTTTGGGCAGTGGCTTGCTGCTGAACACCGGTAACAGGAAAGCCTTGCCTCATCTTTCTTTTCTTACTTCGAGACGGATGCCTCCGTCGTGATTTACCAGGCATTTAAGACCCTCCTTTACCAGCTACTTAGCCCTGGGATGAGACTGCTCATAGGTGCGCCTGATATGTTCTGTGGTAAGATGGGTATAGATTTGTGTGGTAGATATGTTAGCATGTCCCAGCAGCTCTTGAACTGACCTCAGGTCAGCACCACCATTCAGCATATGAGTAGCAAAGCTATGCCTTAGAGTATGAGGAGTAATCTTAGCCTCCAGGTTAGCTGATTTAGCATACCCTTTTATCTTTTGCCAGAAGCCCTGCCTCGTCAACCTCTCCCCACGAGGATTAAGGAATAAGGCCTTCTCATCCTTGTTATGCATTAGCTGAGGGCGGATTCCCTCTATATACTCCTTTACTGCCAAAGCCGCTTGTTCATAAATAGGAATAATCCGTTCTTTGTTCCCTTTACCTAAGCAGCGAACATAACCATTCTCTAAATCTACATCACCCAGGTTCAACGAGACTAACTCACTCACCCTCATACCGCTAGCATATAACAGCTCCAGCATCGCCTTATCCCTTTTGGCTTCTGGTGTCGCTTGCTTGCTTGGTTGCTCAATTAGCAGACGAACCTGACTAAAGGAGATGGGCTTGGGTAATGACCTCCCTATCTTGGGGGAACGCACATCCTGTATTGGGTTGGCTTTAATAATACCCTCAGCCACCATAAATTTAAACAGGGACCTGACAGCCGCTACCTTGCGGGCTACCGTGGTAGCCGCATAATTCCTCTGCCGTAGATCAAGCAGATAGCTCAGCATGGATTGACGGTCAAAACTAGCCCACGGTGGAATAGAGCCACGCTTAGTCGCCTCCTCCTCAATAAAGCTAGCTAATTGATTTAGGTCATTACGATAAGCGGCTATAGTGTTTGGGGGAAAGCCCTTTTCCACCTCTAGATACTTTAGAAAGCTGCCAATCACCTGTCTCACTGTCCTGCCTCGCTACTGTTTATTATGTTATTTTAACATAACTAAAAAGAAAATGCAGCCCTTTTACCTATTCCAATCCCGCTTCCCGCAGGCTGGAAATTAGCGACTCTTTGCTGGGGCAGACCCCCATTATTCTAACCAGCTCTCCAATAAGCTCCTCGTCAGCCAGAGCTAATACAGTGGATTTATTCATATCGTGCCCTCAAAAAGCTATTCCTTACTCTTCATGTCCAACACCGGTTCAGCCCGTAATTCCTCTGTGAAATACCTTCGCTTGAAGTAGAGAGCTACGTTTACCAGACTTATCAGCACCGGCACCTCAACCAGTGGGCCAATTACAGCGGCAAATGCCTGCCCTGAACCGATACCGAACACTGCTACTGCCACGGCAATCGCCAACTCAAAGTTGTTGCTGGCAGCGGTGAAGGCGATGGTTGTCGTCTTGGGATAGTCGGCCCCTATTTTCTTGCCCATGTAGAACGAAACTAAGAACATGAGCACGAAATAGATAAGCAGTGGGATCGCGATACGAACCACATCCAGTGGCAACTGAACAATTATCTCGCCCTTAAGGGAGAACATTACCACGATGGTAAAGAGGAGCGCGGCCAGCGTGATTGGGCTTATCTTAGGGATGAATTTGTTCTCATACCACTCACGTCCCCTTGCCTTGATAAGGGTAAAGCGTGTAATCATGCCGCCGAAGAAGGGGATGCCAAGGTAAATAAACACGCTCTGGGCTATCTGGCCGATAGTGACCTGCACCGCAGACCCCTCCAGCCCAAATTTTACCGGCAGCACCGTTATGAAAATGTATGCGTAAACCGAGAAGAAGACTATCTGGAAGATCGAGTTGAGTGCCACCAGACCGGCGGCATACTCGGTATCTCCTTTTGCCAACTGATTCCACACGATGACCATGGCGATACAGCGCGCCAGCCCTATCATGATAAGCCCTACCATGTATTCCGGGTAGGCTCGCAGAAAGATAATAGCCAAGAGGAACATGAGCACCGGGCCAATGAGCCAGTTCTGCACTAGGGAAAGTCCAAGCACCCGCCAGTTGCGGAACACCGGGCCCATCTCCTCATACCTGACCTTGGCCAAGGGTGGGTACATCATAAGGATGAGTCCTATAGCTATGGGGATTGAAGTGGTACCCACCTGGAAGAAGGTAATGAAGTCGGCCACCTGGGGGACGAAATAACCCATGCCCACCCCCAGGCCCATCGCCAGGAATATCCAGAGCGTGAGGAAACGGTCTAATATTGAAAGCCTACCGACTACGGTTCTTGGTTTACTCATGCTTATACTCCTTTTGAGTATTACAATTTACAGGATTTGGTATTATCTGTTATTGTCCTTGATAAACCTTTCGACCGGGTTACCACCTGTGTCCAAATGGGATTTGAGCTTCCCCTGTTGAGAGCGAGTTATCTTATCATAGACTGCCTTCTTCAGAAAGCGGAGTGCTTCCTTCTCATCCCTGTCCGTTATGACCCGCTCTAACTCCAGTAATTCTTCTTCATCAAGAGCGATAGCAGTTCTTCTGATTTCTAGCATAGTACACCTCACAATGACGTTGAGAATGGGCTACCCTATCATAGACTATCTTCCTTAGAAATCTAAGTGCCTCTTTTTCATCACCGTCAGCAATGATTCTCCCCAACTCAAGAAGTTCTTTTTCGTCTAGAGCAATGGCTGTCTTCTTAATCTCCAGCATCATGCCTCCTCACATCAACCTAAAGCAGATAGGTTAGCAGATATATCCCCACTCCAATCAAAATTACCCCGGCCGCCTTTTTGGCATAGTTGGAAAAATTGCTGATTCCTTTGGATTCAAGCACTCTCTGGGCAAATCCAACGGATATACCGGCACCAAGCACCAGCACCCAGTGCCCCAGGGCATATGCCAGCAGCAGCCCGCCGCTGTAGGCAATATCTTTCTGGATAGCGGCGAAGGTTAGTATTATCGCCAGCACCGGAGTGGCACAGGGTGACGCTACTATCCCGAAGAAAAGGCCCATCAAGAAAGCTCCAAACAGTGCTTTTCTCTTGGGCAAAAATCGCTGAGATACGCCAATATTGAACTTAAATACGCCTAGTAGTTGCAGCCCGAGCAAGATAGCCACTGGAGGCAGGACATAATTCCAGAAGCTACCGACATCGCCAAACAGCCTGCCCATAGCCCCAGCTATAATTCCCAGAACGGTAAAGGTTATGGTTAGGCCAAGGGTAAAGACCAGTGAATATTGAACAGCCTTCCTCTGTGAACCTTCAGCGTAACCACCAACGTAGCCGATGACAAGTGGTATCATCGCCAAGACACAGGGGCTGGCGCTGGAAATAATACCCCCAAGAAAGCAGGCAGGGAAGGCAAGCCAACCCTGGTTCTGAATAATCTCACCTATATTGCTCAGTAAACCTTCCATCTAGTCTATCCCCATCTCCTCTAACTGGGCAATTATTTCTTCCTTTGACCAGAACCCCATGTGCCTTGTTATCTCCTGACCATTACTGTCAAAAAATATCTGGGTAGGTATCGTCATAATTCTGTATTGATTGGTAAGCTCTCGCTGCTCATAGACTTCAACGATTACCACATTCAATTTGTCTCCATATTCTACAGCCAG
>Ga0114930_10004311_pt1 | contig 12071 bp, 11 predicted proteins | sample AnhtaG_FD_87300 | JGI IMG/M metagenome (GOLD analysis project Ga0114930, IMG submission 87300) | Deep subsurface microbial communities from Anholt, Denmark to uncover new lineages of life (NeLLi) - Anholt_01485 metaG | ecosystem: Environmental > Aquatic > Marine > Oceanic > Sediment | place... | reverse complement strand
ATAAATTCTTATTTGTCATCAGCTGAACTGCCAAATAATAATTTATAGAAAAAATATGTTAATCTCTCTGTTGGTGTTCCTGCTAAGCGGGAGATATAAATTGTGTTGGTAATCCCGCTCAGCGGGACCAACACACAGCAGAAAAATGGTATAAAATGTAATCTGAATTCGTGAATATAACAAATATTTCTTGATAAACGGATCATGTGTTTGTATATTAATTTATGTAATTAATTTTCTTTTATTGTAATTTCTTTGTTGATTTGCCATAATATTTTTGGACTTCTAAGTGTCTTAGGGTCATATTCTGAAATATCAAAATTGTATATTCTCAAGACTTAGTAAAAAGAAAAATAGGTATTTCAATCATTAATTGTTACAAAAAAATAAAATAAATATGAATTATTATTATCGGAAATAAAATGGAATTTATATTATGAAAAAAATATGGAATTTTATTAAAAATTGTTGTTTTTGGAAATTTATTTATAATATCAATAGAAAATACGCAGAATTCTTTATGCTAATAATAGCTATTTCAGGTCTTTTGATTGTATGGAAAGAGTTAAACCAAATCACAAATCAAAATGAACTAATCAAAAAATCAATTAATGAATCTACAAAACAATTGGAAGCTTTGATTAAGCAGAATGAACTTACCGAAAGCTCAATTAGACATTCTTTTAGACCATTAGGTATTATTTCTGGAAATCCAACAATAATAGTTAATCTTTCTGGAATTCCAATAATAAATGACATAACTAAATTTAAATTAACAAACAAAGGAAATGGTGTTCTAATAAATATTGGTTATCTCGTTTTTTGGCCTAAAGAGGAAATAAATTTTTATACTAAAAATCTAATAAATAACATTAATGAAAAAAAAATTGATGTTAAAACTGAAAATATAGATAGATTAGACTCGGAAAAAAGACTTAAGCCTGTTATAGCCAATGATTCACATGATATTTTTATTCTAATTAAACCTGAATTTGATAAACCAATAAATGAATTTTATCTGTATTATGTTTTTTTATATAAAGATATAAATCACAATCTTTATGATACTACTTATCTTGCTTTTTTTAGATATAGAGACGAAAATCCTATTGTAATTCCTAATAGTTTTTTCCATCAATATTCAATTGAAGAACATAATGATCTTTACAAATATTTCAAATTACTTGATCATCCTATAGCAGATTATATAGGCAGTGGACCCATAAAATGAACTTTTATATCATGATTATCATGATCACCATGCAATTTTCAGGATATAACTATTTCATTTTCTCAAGGAGTTTTACAGTTAATGTCAGGTGTTCTATTGCGCTGCCGACTGCATCCGAGACTCTATTTCTCTCCCTTGTGAACTCCGTTTCCCAGAGATTGAATTCTTCCTGACCCTCCTCTAACTTTCCCATCTGCGTTATTGGGATGAATAATCTTGGAATCGGCTTGCCAATCAGGTAATATCCATAGGGGTCCTGGTCGTATTTGTCAGCTTCCATCCAGAGAATACTTGAAAGTTCCCTGCTAATCCTAATTGACGACTTATTAATGAGGTTTACTGCTTCCTCTTCCTCGCCGATTCGATGCGAAAGTACATTTTCTCTATATTCATCTAACGTTTGAACGGAACTCTCGAGCTGCCCGACCTTTCCGATGAGGCTGTTCAGCTCGATTGATTTGATATTTTCCGATAACTTATTTAATGATTCAAGGTGTGACTTCAATGTTCCTGCAAGGTCGGATAAATTATATGGAACCAAATCCGAGTTGCACAGCCGCAATATCAGGATCGCAAAAAAACGGAGGTGCTTTTCGTAAAGCTTTTTATCGATCTTATCCATGGTATCTTCCTCACTATGGAGCCATGGACTTAGAGAAGCCCAATTCAATCTTCTAAGCTCTTCCGGAGTATATCCCGTTGAAAAGCCGAAATATGGGACTCCGACTCCAAAAAAGGATTCGTCCCCGCCTTTGTAAGCCATACTCCAATTTCCTTCCTCTCCCCAGAATTCTTTAACGAGTCTCATTTGAAATTCCCTGACTTCAGGTACACCTTTAGAGCCCGGGACGCTTGTCCCTATTATGCCGGGATTATCAATATTGACGTATCCAATGCAGTGTTCAGCTAATTCATCCCAGTTAGTGTCAACAAAATATGTGGAACCTGCGGCTTCGGCGATTTCATGCCCATCCCAAAAGGCAAAAACAATTTTCCTCTTGAGCTTATCCTTGTGCTTTGCGAAGACCCTTGCCAATTCAAGCATCAGGGAATTACCCGATGAGTTGCAGATAGCTGTTTTTCCCCAAGCCTCAAGATGACCTCCAACGAGGATGAATTCCTTGGGTATCCACAACTGCGTGGCGGGTCTTTCTTCGCCGTTGAGAATGCCAACAGGCTGATTCGCAAAAACCCACTCCCTCGTTGCCTCTGCCCGAAGCCAAACAACGACCTTTCCTTTTAAGCAAAGTTCCTTCAAGTATTCCCCCGCTGCCCTGGTGATGCTGATGACCGTTATCTGGGGAATCTTCTTAAAATTCTCAGGCGTGGGATTGCCCCATACGGATTTTACAGCACCCATCTGGATGACCGGATTATCCGATGTTCCCCAGTTCATAATAATTAACGCCTTCGCCTTCTTCTCAAATGCAATCCTTGCTTTTTCGGGTCTTGGGGGCGACCAGGTCATATCGGTGAGGACGATTTTATCTTCTACTTCGATGTTCTCGTAATCTTCATATCCTCCCGCACCGGCATATACGAGTTCACCGGTTAATCCCTCCTCGAGGGTAGAAGAGATATGACAAACAGGCTTAGTCTCTATAACGCGTGTTTCAGGGTAAATAACCCTGAGCGCCGCGTCCTCAGGATAACTATGATACATGGGAAACCTATCGATCCTGGCATCCAGACCATACTTTTCAAGTTCATTTCTAATATACTCTGCAGCTTTTTCGATGCTCTCGGTTCCGGCGAGCCTCTCGCCTACCTCTTCAACGAGGAAGGTCATGTGTTTATAGGATTCATCAACCGATAAATCCGCTATTATTTCCTCCTGAACTCCCTGCATTTTGCCCCCTCCGGAATTCTTTTTCCATTCTTGTCCGTAGACATCGGATGGTGTTAAAATTTCATACGTGGAAAAATTAATAAAAATTAAGGCGATGGCAATTAGAATTTTTATTGCTGCATTTCTAATTGTAAGAATTCTGGATAAACTTAATTTAATATACATGATGACCTCCTGTGAATAAATTTATATAATGGGAAAAATGTTGAAAATTTTCCCGCCTGGATTGGAAAAGAATTCACACGAATTTATATCGGGAATATTTCCGGAACGAATAGAAAAATCAGTTTGTTATCGTTGTAAGTTCACTTGAAAGAGGTAAAATACTTTCAAATTCAAAATCTTCTATTTTCAATTTTACATAAGTTAATAGTGTTTGTCAAGAGAAATTTGTAATGTTTTTCATAAATCCGGACAATTGAGCGTTAAAAATAATTTGTTTTTTCTCTGGGAAATATGTATACTATTTCAAAAGCAATAAGGAGAAGCCCGTATGATTCAACGAAAGGATATTTCTTAAAATTGGTAGAAATTTTTTTAAATTCCACTAAAAAAGTGTTAAATTACATATAACCTTGATAATTCAAAAATTGGAATTATTGCCTTTTTAAATGATTGATTTCATGAGAAAAATTGCGATTTAATTACAAAGACAAAATATCAAATCCCCCTTAATCCCCCTTTGAAAAAGGGGGAAACTTTAGTTCCCCGAGTACTCGGGGATAGGGTGAGGGTGACAAATTAATCCCGAGTACTCGGGACTTTGAAATGGAATTTTATGAATTATTCAGGATGAATGAAAATCGTTGTGAATGAATCAGGTCAATTAAAAAATGAAAATTGTCGCTTTAAAATGAAACAATTGTTATCTTATTGTAATATATTACTAATACACTCATACATTAAAATATCAAAAGGAGAAGCCTATGTTAGAAGCTAAAGATCTTACAAAGCGCTACGAGGATGGTCTTTTAGCACTTGACAATCTCAATCTTGAAGTAAAAGAGGGGGAAATTTTTTGTCTGTTCGGTGCAAACGGCTCAGGGAAAACTACTGCAATTAACCTTTTCCTGAACTTCATCCCCCCTACTGAAGGGACGGCTTTCATAAACGGCATCGACGTCACAAAAGAGCCGTTAAAATCAAAACAGTACATTTCTTTCGTGTCTGAAAATGTAATGCTTTATGACAATTTCACTGCATTTCAGAATCTCGATTATTTTGCGAAACTCGCAGGTAAACGTTCATTATCAAGAGACGACTACCGCCGCGTACTTCAGAAAGTAGGACTGGAGGAATCAGCTTACACCATGCGCACGAAAAATTACTCCAAAGGCATGCGGCAAAAACTGGGTATTGCCATCTTAATGATAAAGGATGCGCCGAATATTATCCTTGACGAACCGACCGCCGGTCTCGACCCTAAAGCGGCAGCGGAATTTCTCGATTTACTTCTGGAGTTCAAAGAAAACGGAAAGGCAATATTCATGTCCACGCATGACATTCTCCGCGCTAAATACATTGCGGACAGAGTCGGGTTTTTGAAAGAGGGCAAACTGGTTATGCTGCGGACACGCTCGGAACTGGAAGGTGAAGACCTTAGTAAGCTCTATTTGCAGTATATGCAGGAACACGTAGAAGTGCAGTGATTAGCTGTTAGCTATCAGCGTTCAGCTGTCAGTGTTCAGCTATTAGCTTTTAGCTTTTAGCTTTTAGTTATAGTAAGATTGCTTTTTACAATTAAAGATATTAAAATTATAATAATCAATACAAAAACAGGAGTAGAGCAATGCTACGTGATATTATTAAAAAAGAGATTTTAGAAACAATTACCAGCCCGAAATTTGTTTTCACGTTTTTGCTCTGTACAATACTGATACTGCTTTCAGTAGTTACAGGTATTAATAATTACAAGGCGGAAAAGAAAGAATACGATGCAGCCTTCAGATTAAACCGGGAAAACCTTGAAAGTCAACCGTCTTATATGACATTAGCGGGAATAGGCACTAAGATAAATAAGCCACCACAGGTTCTTAGCACAATTGTAAGCGGAATTCAGCAGTCTGTCGGGAGGGTTGCAACGGTCAATATTGCTTACGATCCTAACCTCATTGATTCAAAATACAGTAGTAACCCGGTGTTCTCTGTATTCGGTTCGCTTGATTTAACGTTTATTGTAAAAATTGTTTTATCACTATTCGCCATCCTTTTTACGTTTGATGCAATTGTCGGAGAAAAAGAACGGGGAACGCTAAAGCTTACGCTTTCAAATCCGGTTCCAAGAGACCGCATAATACTCGGCAAAACAATAGGAGGATTTATTAGTCTTTTACTGCCGCTCATTATACCATTTATGCTGGGGATTCTCATCTTATTGGTTTCCGGTATTGGTCTGGCAGGAGAAGACTGGGGGCGCCTGAGTTTAATATTCCTGATGTTTCTTTTATACCTGTCTGTATTTTTCACTTTGGGACTTTTTGTTTCTGCACGTACTCAGCGTTCGTCTTCGAGCTTTCTTATACTGCTTTTCATCTGGGTTACTTTTGTAACTATCATTCCAAAAGCTGCCGTGATGACCGCAAGCCAGATATACCCGATACCTTCAGTTCATGAAGTTACAGCTGAAAAAGATGCATTTCTTCAGGAGATTCAAACTGAGGCAATGGAAGAAAGGCAAAGATATAACAGGGAAAATCCCTTTAACGTGCCTCAGAGCGACCCCGAATATCAGCAAAAACTAAATGAATACCGGGAAAATCTTAGGGTATATATTGAGGAACTGCAGCAGGACCTCACACGAAGAATCGATGAAAAGAATTCTGCTCTGGAAGCGGATTATCAGTCTAAAAAAGATAAACAACGCCAGTATGCAACAAATATTTCACGTATTTCTCCTGCTTCCGCACTCATGTTCGGTTCGATGAGACTGGCAAAAACAGGTATAAATACGCATGACAGTTATCTCAAAACAATCAAAGATTATAAACGTGATTTTACTGTATGGGTAAATGAAAGAATGATGAAAACAATTAACATGCAGACAGGACAGCAGGAAGGCGATACGGATTTGTCGACAATGCCCCACCATCAGTTTCATCCGGAAAGGTTAAGTGATTCACTCAAAAGTGCGCTCCCCGATTTTATTATAATGATTGGGTTTATTATTGTTTTCTTTGTCGGTGCTTATGTCTCATTTATCAGATATGACGTCCGGTAATAAAAATGCTCATTGTATCTTGAATATAATTTTCATACATTAAAAACGGAGGTATAAATGATACTTGTAACAACTCCCGAAGTACCCGGACGCGAAGTGTACCAGACATTGGGTCTGGTGCGGGGAAATACAATTCGAGCAAAAAACATTTTCCGGGATATCGGTGCCGGATTGAAATCCATCGTTGGCGGTGAACTGAAAGACTACAGCAAAATGCTTACGGAGGCGCGTGACCAAGCTACAGCGCGCATGATAGAGGAAGCCGAGGAGCTCGGCGCCAATGCAGTTGTGAATATACGGTTTGCCTCTGCTGACGTTATGGGCAACGCCGCCGAAATTCTTGCGTACGGAACCGCGGTAAAGGTGAAGTAGAAACATATTTTTACATCAAACAGGCTTTTAATCGTAAGATATCATACATATTTGAACTTACATTAATTTATTTGCGTTTTGATTTTTGATAAACGTGTAATGACAAAACCTATGGTAAGAGGAGGGTGTATGGCTGAACAGATTGTTATTACGGATGGGAATTTTGAGGAAGAAGTGCTCAATTCCGACATTCCGGTGCTTGTTGATTTTTGGGCAGAGTGGTGCGCGCCATGTCATATGGTTGCTCCTGCTGTTCAGGAAATTGCAAATGAGTATGAAGGCAAATTAAAAGTCGGAAAGGTCGATGTTGACTCGAATCCACAGGTGGCATCACAACTTCAGATTCGAAGTATACCATCTTTGATATTTTTTAAGGACGGTAAAGTTGCCAATCAAATTATCGGCGCCGTTCCAAAAAGTCAAATAAAAGATATGGCAGATACCGTAGTGTCATAGACAGAAAGGCGGTTTCGTGAAATTATTTGACTCCAAATTTCGAGTTACCATTTTGGTGCTGGCGGCGTTTATTGTTATCGGTGCGCTTGTCTACAATTCGCAGATACAATCTGTAAATTCAACGGAAAATCCGGAACATGAAACGGATTCTACTAATGGAATAACATGGCTTGGATTTAACGAAGGTTTGTCAAAAGCGGCTAAAGAGAAAAAACTTGTGCTTATAGATGTGTATACCGATTGGTGTATCTGGTGTAAGGAAATGGATAAAAATGTGTACACTGACAAATCAGTAATCGACTATATGAATAAACATTATGTTCCAGTAAAGCTTAACGCCGAGTCAAAGAACATTATTAAATAAAAAGATAAAAATTATACGCAACAGGAATGGACAATAAATATGGGGGTTACCGGACTCCCGGCTACTGTCTTTTTAGAATCAAATGGAGAACCGATTACTTTGCTGCCCGGGTATGTTGAACCGAAAATGTTTCTCGATGTAATTGAATATATCGGCACAGGCGCCATAAAAAAGGGAATTGCCTTCGACGAATGGCTGAAGAAAAAAGGTGCAAATGAGCAATAACTAAATTTGCTCATTAACATTCTTGTAAATGCATTTGCATGTAATATTTAAGAGTGGGCATCTAATTGCCTGCTCTTTTTTTATTGCTTATAGAACTCCGGCAAATTTTGCATAATTTGACTTTTATATTTCTCGCCGCGTAGCGACCACTTCGGAGCAAAGAGCGCAAGGTTTTGAAATTAGAGAAAAATGTTAATAGTGGAAAAAATTTTGGGGAAAATACATTTTTGTCTGTGATACATTATAATATATGGGCTATACATGGGAGTGTTATTCACCTTTGCCAGCGAAAATACTATGTATATCTGTAGAGACGCATGGCGATGCGTCTCTTTTGTCAAGATCATGATTTTTACTTGAGACGCATCGCCATGCGTCTCTACATAGTTTTCCACAATAGCGGCAGAATCCGGCGGAGTCTTTCGGTCGTGCACGAATATGACAGGAAAATCATTTATATGAGGCATTATTCGGATTAACAATACTTCGCTGAAACGGAGTGTCTGCCATTCAGCTTGGGTGCCCGCAAGAGACCTGCGAAATACCCGCGTGGATATGAATGCGCTTATGGCGCACCATGCAGCGAAAAACGAATACTACATCCCCATATAATACCATGCTGGTATACAAATCCGGAAAACCAGATGGGTGTATCCGTGGCGGTATGTGTCGCATACACGGACGTCGCCGGAAGCCACCAGGGAAGCCCCCTGCCGGCAAGAAAATAATCCGACTCGGAGCGCTTGCCAAGTTTATAGAACAATACCCCGCATCCAACCATTAACGCAAGAAATGCAATAGTCCACATCCAGTCCCACGGTGTAAATACAACCTGTCCTTCGGGCATCTTCGTCTCCTCCAGTGTCCGGTGAATTTATTATGAAAATTTTAACTATTTATAGTATTTTCATTAACTTAGAAAAGTGTGTTGGTGAAAACACCAACACACAGCAAGAATTATCCCGCTCAGCGTGATTATTTCTTTGCGTTCTTTCACATGACCGCTTCGCGGTGCGACTTTGCGTGAGAATTTTTAGAACTATTATGCCAATTTTCCCACAAACTCATAAGCGTTAATTTATTTTTTTATTTCTCAACAATTTTGTATTCGTAGACGCACATTTCTCCCCACGAGTCTATCAAATACAGCCTATCCTGAAAAATTCTCATCCATCCATTTATTTCAGGCATAGGAAGTCTACCGAGCAGAATTCCTTCGCTGTTAAAAATATAATACTCCCACAAACCACTCGGAAAATTATTTTCATCCTTTTCTTTTTTTATAGTAGTAATCCAAATGCGTTTTTTATGGTCAATTCCAATATTTCTCGAAACCTGAGGAAAATCAGGCATATGCGTTACAAAAATATCTCCTGCAATATTTTCTCGTTTCCTTACAGTAAATTTATACGATTTTTTATAATCGATTGGATATTCAATTTTAATTAAAAGTTTTCCTTCAGGTGAATATTTTCTGATTTGATTCTTACGTACGAATGTCAAGTATATATTATCATCCGAATCTATTTCAAAATAATTTTTATTCGCCAACCGTGTCACCTGATTATCATTGAAATCGATGGGTTCGCCAAATTCTTTTAACAGATTACTCTCAACATCAAATACACCGATAAGAGAACTATGTGTAACTGGTTTTAAAGGTTTATTGTCTACATATGAAATTGGGAAATTTTCATAGGATATGATAATATTCCCGGAATTAGAAATTCTAAACATACTCCCATATTCAGAAAAACTGAATCTTTTCACAAACTTTCCTTCAGGCGTTATTATATTAAAAAGATCGAAAGTCAAATCTTTAACATATATTTTACCATTTGAATTTAAATCTATATTAAGAGGTTGGGAAGAAAACTCACCGGGTCCCTGTCCTTTTCGACCAATTGTCGACAGATATTTGCCATTAGAATCAAATTTCTGAATACGCCAATTGCCATAATCAACTATGTAAATATTACCTGTACTATCCCTTGCTATATCCCAAGGCATGTAAAATAAGTAATTTTCATCTTTACACTCGATTTCTCCGATCCGCTGCACAAATTCAAGCGCGACTTTCAGTGTATCGCCCCAAAGAGGCGCACGGTTGTGGATGTGTTTAACACCCTCGACGATTTCGATGGTGTATCCACTTTCATCCTGCTGCCCGCACATAAATACATACGGCAGAAGAAAAATAATAACCAGTAAAGCATAAGGTTTGAGTTTCATTTCATAGCTCCTATTTATAAGAATATTAAGCTCCCTGTTGGTCCAGCTTAAAGGGTGTGTTGGTGATCCCGCTAAATGGGACCAACACACAGCAGTAATGTTCATATATATTTTTTATTGGATCCCCGTAGGAACGCGCCGAGGCACGTTCAAGATATCCGGTACGTTAACAGGATATATACATGTCTTTAATGTATATTGATGAACAGACCCCAAAAAAAGGGGCAAGCTAGGAATGTCTGTTCTACCATTTCTTGTTATACGTTGGTCTTATGACCAATGCACGAATTACGCTGTCACTTTAGTGATGGCTTTCGCCATTGGTGATCCCGCTAAGCGGTACCAACAGAGAACAATCGCCATTATACGTATTACCCAATTATCATAGTAACTGGATTTACGAATTATTCAGGTTAAACGAATGAACCGGTCAGGGTTTAAAATATTATTCGGATCAAACTGTTTTTTGAGTTTCCTCATTATTGTTTCGCCGGGAAAACCAGACCATACCCCGAGTAATCGGGGCTTTTTCAGCCATACCGGCGCATGTTCCAGTGTACAGAACCCGCTATGTTCTTCCGCAAATAACCGGAGTTTTGTCACAAATTCTTTAACTTCATTTTTGAATGAATCGTTACTATCTGTCGTGAACGGTATCAAAATATAAACAATGCCACTGCCGAAATAACTTAAAATTTCAATAGAAAAGTTGACATGGTTTTTTGTATCTTGCAAAAAATTCAGCAGATTAACTACTCCCGTTTTTGTTGCGGCTATTTTACAAACTGCACCGCTATATTCTGCAGAGGGATAATCACGAAGAGTATTTCTCGCCTGTAATGCTGCATCATCAGGCAGCACATCATACATAAAAACGTGATTCTGTTGACATACCGTCTTAATCTTATCCACCTGCCAATGTACCGTGTCTTCCAGTTCATCTACACCTATGACAAGCAGGTACATATCGTTATTAATGTCTGTGTTTATTTGTTCTGTGATTTTTTCTGCAAGCGCCCTGTTGAGAATAATCATAAATGTAGGTGCAAAATACGAATTCAGAATTTCAAAAGCGGCATCGACCGCTGAAGAAAGCTTGTTAAATCCGGCTATTAAAGTGCTCCGTTTTTCGGGCACCGGATGAACCCTTAATGCAGCCTCAGTGATAACACCGAGCGTACCCCATGAGCCGATTAACAGCCTTGTCAGGTCGTAACCGGCGACATTTTTCGCAACCTTGCCTCCTCCCTTCACCTGTGTACCGTCAGCGCGTATAAAGTGCAGCCCGAGTGTCATGTCGCGGGCGACTCCGCATGTATCACGCAAATATCCGTATGCATTTGATGCTAAAATGCCCCCGATCGTTGTCTTCTCAGGATGCGGCGGATTCAGCGGCAAAAACTGGTTGTGTTCTGCCAGCATTTCGTTCAATTTTGACAGCGTCATCCCCGCACTTGCAATTACTAAAAGTTCAGCAGGTTCATACTCTTTGAGTGAATTCAGATTGCGTACATCAAGTGCAATATCGTAGCGTGCCGGTAAGTTTCCGGTCGTTATTTTTGTACCTCCACCCCAGGGAATAACCCCTGCACCGGATGAATGCGCCGACCCCATTATTGCCGCAATTTGTTGAGCATCGGATGGTGTAATAACCAATTCCGGTTTTTTATCATCCACGATATAAGGCTCATAAGACCCTTCAAATATTGGAGTTGACTCGCCTAATTGTTCTATAATCTGTGCCCGAAGTAGATGTAAACTATCAGCATCCATTACTTATTTTTACTCAATATTGTCCGGTTAAAAAATAATTAGTTTAACGTAACTATATTACTGATAAGAAGATACGTCATCCAAAAGATTTTTTGACTTTTAACGTGACAATAAATTATATTGCACAGACACGAATGTCTATGCTACCAGAAAAAATGTTATTAGTTTTCGACGTTTTAGTTCTCGATGTCTTTCCCGGAGTTCTCGATGTCTTTCCCGGAGCTCTCGATGTCTTTCCCGGAGTTCTCGAGGTCATTCCCGGAGTTCTCGATGTCTTTCCCGGAGTTCTCGATGTCTTTCCCGGAGTTCTCGATGTCTTTCCCGGAGTTCTCGATGTCTTTCCCGGAGTTCT
>Ga0114930_10004310_pt1 | contig 12072 bp, 9 predicted proteins | sample AnhtaG_FD_87300 | JGI IMG/M metagenome (GOLD analysis project Ga0114930, IMG submission 87300) | Deep subsurface microbial communities from Anholt, Denmark to uncover new lineages of life (NeLLi) - Anholt_01485 metaG | ecosystem: Environmental > Aquatic > Marine > Oceanic > Sediment | place... | reverse complement strand
GATGCATCGAACTGGGTTATGTTTTTGATTCCAGACTCTCCGGCACATAATTTTTTCCAGCTTTCCTCTACGCCCACAGCCAGGGGAGTTACAGCTCCCATACCTATAATAACAATTCTCCTTTTCACTTTCTACTCCCTACCCTTCATCCACCTTTATCCCCATCTCCTCCTCTTTTTTGGCAATGGCAAGCCTTGTCTTTACCACTGTGTCAGGTATAAGGCTTATTGAGTCAATACCACACTCTACAAGAAAGGTGGCAAATTCTGGAAAATCACTTGGTGCCTGACCACAGATCCCTATCTTTTTTCCCCTTCTTCGTGCAACATCAATAACCTGTTTTACCATTGTCTTTACTGCATCATTTCTTTCATCAAAGATGTGGGAGACAAGGTCACTGTCTCTGTCAAGGCCTAAGGTTAACTGGGTGAGGTCATTTGAGCCAATAGAGAATCCATCAAAGATATCAGCGAATCTATCTGCACTAATGACATTGCTGGGGATCTCACACATCACATAGAGCTCAAGGTCATTTTCTCCCTGAACAAGGCCAAACTCTGCCATGGTATCAACTACCTTTTTTCCCTCTTCAGGTGTCCTGCAAAAGGGGACCATTACCTTTATATTGGTCAGTCCCATCTCATCTCTTGCCTTAAGAAGTGCCTTGCACTCTAAGCCAAATGCCTCCTTGAATTTTTCATCATAGTATCTGGATGCCCCTCTCCAACCTATCATTGGGTTGCTCTCTACTGGTTCATAGAGATGCCCTCCAATGAGGTTTGCGTATTCATTGGTCTTGAAATCAGAAAGCCTTACGATAACATCATTGGGAAAGAAACCTGCTGCAATCCTGCCAATGCCCTGAGATAGTTTACTGATAAAGAATTCCTTTTTATCTCCGGGATAACCAGCAGTCATCTCATCTATTCTTTTAACGATCTGTTTAATTTCAGGGTCATCCCTTTCCTTTAGCTCATCATAATGTATTAGGGCAAGGGGATGGATTCCAATGTGGGAGTTTATGATGAACTCTTCTCTTGCAAGCCCGACACCTTCATTAGGGATCTGGCCATCCATGAATGCCCTCTCTGGGATGCCCACATTCATCATGATCTTTGTCTTGGTCTTGGGGATGTTTTCAAGATCAAGCCTGTCAATATCAAAGGCAAGCAGTCCCTCATAGATATAGCCGGTTTCACCCTGGGCACATGATATGGTAATGGGCTGTCCGGTGGAAAGCTTCTCTGTTGCATGCTCTGTTCCAACGATACAGGGAATCCCGAGCTCTCTTGAGATTATAGCAGCATGGCAGGTGCGGCCTCCCTTGTTTGTTACAATACCAGAGGCTATCTTCATTATTGGCTCCCAGTCAGGATCTGTCATGGTGGTCACAAGCACCTCACCGGCCTTAAATTCCCCTATATGGGCGCTATCTTCTATTATATGTGCGGTGCCCTGGCCGATTTTGCTTCCCACTGCCTGGCCTGTAAGGATAACAGGGGCGGTTTCTTTTAGAACATAGGTTTCAATGGTTTTCTCTTTTTGCTGGGAGTGTACTGTCTCTGGTCTTGCCTGCACTATAAAGAGCTCGCCTTTATCTCCATCCTTTGCCCATTCAAGGTCCATCGGCTTAAAAAACCCTGCCTCTTGAGAGTAATGGTCTTCTATGATACAGGTCCATTGTGCAAGGGTGAGGATCTCATCGTCTGTGAGAATAAAGCTGTCTCTCTCCTGTGGTGTGGTGGAAATGTTTTCCACTGGCTCATTGGGGTCATCGGTGTAGATCATCTTTATCTCTTTGCTTCCTATTCTTTTTCCCACAATGGGCCTTTTGCCTTGCCTTAGGGTTGGCTTAAATACATAGTATTCATCAGGGTTGACCTTTCCCTGTACCACATTTTCTCCAAGACCCCAGGAGCCAGTGATAAAGACCGCATCCTTAAAGCCAGTCTCTGTGTCAATAGAGAATATAACACCGGCAGATGCCTTATCGCTTCTGATCATCTTCTGTATTGCAATAGACAGATACACATCAAACTGGCCAAAGCCCTTGTCATGGCGGTAGGAGATGGCGCGGTTTGTAAAAAGGGATGCAAAGCAGCGCTTGCATGCATCAATAAGGGGGTCTTCTCCCCTGATGTTAAGGAAGGTCTCCTGCTGTCCTGCAAAGGATGCATCAGGCAGATCCTCTGCTGTTGCAGAAGACCGAACCGCCACATCAACTCCTTTTGTATAGCGTTTCTCCATCTCTTGGTAGCCATCTAATATGGCCTCAGTGAGATCAGGGGGGAACTCAGTATTTCTTATTATAGAGCGTACCCGCTTTCCCCTTTCCTGCAAGTTTTTCATATCATGGGTGTTCAGTCCAGCCAAGGCATCTTTTATGGCCTGCTCTATCTTGGCCTCTTTAATAAGATACCTATAGGCATAGGCAGTTATAGCAAACCCCCCTGGTATATTTACCCCTTTAGAGGTAAGCCTTTGATACATCTCTCCAAGGGAGGCGTTTTTGCCTCCCACAAGGGGCACATCACCTATGCCAATCTCATCAAACCAAAGGATAAGCTTTTTTTCTCTTTCCACTGCCATAATAGTCTCCTTATTGATGGTTTAGGTTTTTGTATATCATTAAAAAAAGGATGTTGTCAATTTGCAAAAAATGGTTTAAAAAGTGTGCATTGATTTCCATAAAGGCATGTCCAAGGAATTGAGGGGTTGAGGGTTATGAATTGTGTGGTGGGATATGGCATTGACGGATTTTAACCCTGGCCCAGTCCCCTGGCCTATAATTTTAGTAGGTTGATAAGAGCACATTGGGCCTTACAGACTTAACGGTTTGATTTAAGCACGTCGCGCCATGGCGGGCTTTAGCTCACTTTAGGCACTTTAGGCACTTAATAATGATAACCAAGGATAACCCGGCAATTTTGGTTATAGATATGGTCAAGGATTATCTTGATCCTCGACGTAATTTAAAGATAACCCCCTATGCCAGGGCAATCGTAAATCCTATAAAGAATCTTACAAGTACATTTAGAAAGAATGGGTGGCCTGTTATCTTTGCTACAGACTCTTTTAAGGAGGATGATTTTATCTTTAGTGCCGGAATGGAACCGGAATCACTATCAGGAACAGAAGGTGCTCAGCTCATTGATGAGCTTGAGAGAAAACCTGGTGACCTCTGGCTTCCAAAGCCCCGTTTTTCTGCCTTTTTTCAGACTGGATCGGCAGAATACTTAAAAGAAAGGGAGATTACCATATGCGCTGTGACTGGAATAGCCACACCTGTTTGCGTGCTGACAACTGCCCTCGATGCCATATGTTATAACTTTAGGAGTGTTATCGTCTCTGATTGTTCAGCGGCAGTATCTGAGAAGATACATGAGGAAACCCTAAATTTATATAGGCGGACAGCTCTTTACCCTCTTCTTAAGGTAAGTACCTCATCAGAGCTTCTCTCTGATTTGGGGGTTGATTAACAGTTAGCGTTCAGCATTTAGCCGTCAGTTTTCAGTAGTTGTTGTTTGTTGTGTTTGTTGAGTTCATTTTAGGCACTTTAGACACTTATAACCCTGGCCCAGACCTGGCACGCGAGGACTGAGTTTAATAGCTCCCGCTTAGAATTATTAAAGCGGCATTAGCTTTTTACAATCACGTCGCGCCAGGGCGGGCTTTAGGCACTTCCCCTATGATAAAGCCATGGCCGATAATTGAATCAACCAAAGGCCCTGACATGAGACTTTTTTCTATTAGAATAAACCGCTGCCGTTCTCCAAGGACAGGCCAGGAGCACAATTTTTATATTATTGATTTTCCAAGCTGGGTGCAGATTATACCCATTACACCTGATGATCGCCTTGTCATGATCAGGCAATACAGGCATGGTTGTGGCCAGATTTTTTTGGAGTTACCCGGGGGATTGATAGATAAAGATGATCTCAGCCCTGATAAAACTGCCAAAAGAGAACTCTTAGAAGAAACAGGATATCTTGCGAAAGATCTTTCTCTTTTAACAAGCACTTACCCACAACCCGCAGTCCTGAACAATATAGGACTGACTTATCTTGCAAAGGCAGTAAAAAAGGTGACCGAACCTAACCTTGACCCGGCAGAGGATATTGAGGTATGTTTAGTTGAGCTCCAAAGGATTCCGAAGATGATCAGGGATGGAGAGATTAATCATGGCCAGACTGTCATGGCCCTAAGTTTGTATTTTTTGCTTAATAAATAAAATGTCCGAAGATTTAGATAGGAAGGCTAATATCTCTCTGTTTAATATTGACAATTTTAGTTACTATTTTGTAGTTATAATGTAGCTATAAAAATCTGAGAAAAGGTGAGAAATAGATAAGCTTAAAATGGAGGAATGATTATGGGAAAGGTTGGAATTATTGGTGTTGGACAAAGCAGTTTTGTCAGAGGATATCCAGGTTCAATCAGAGAACTTGCCTTTGAAGGGTTTAAGGAGGCCATGGAAGATGCAAAGACGCAAATAAAAGATATTGATGCCTCTATAGTTGCCTCAGCTCCTGAATATGATAAGCAGAGATCTCCTGCCGGGGTGATTGCTGAGTATCTTGGCCTTATTCCTCAGCCTACATTTTATATTGAATCAGTCTGTTCTTCAAGCAGCTCGGCTCTAAAGGTAGCCTATTCAATGATTAAGGCAGGCTTACATGATATTGTTGCCATTATAGGTTTTCAGAAGATGTCAGAAATCTCATCCAGCGAGTCCCAGGAAAGGATGGGGAGAGGGGCTGATATTCAGTGGGAATCTCCCTTTGGCACAATGATGCCAGCCTATTATGCCATGTATGCCAGGGCCCATATGGCTAAATATGGAACAACAGGGGAAGATCTGGCTAAAATAAGGGTTAAGGCAGCTACTTATGGTCAGATAAATGACAAGGCTGTCTACAGAAAACCTGTAACCATGGAGATGTTCACTGATCCTGAAAGCAATATGTCTGCCACTGTGGCTAAACCATTAAGGGTAGGAGATTGCTGCGCCAATGCAGACGGTAGTTCCTGTATCATCGTAGCAAATGAGGAAAAGGCCAAGGCCATGTGTGATAAGCCTGTTTGGATACTGGGGCTCGGTGCAGCATCTGAGGCGGTTAATATGGCAGGCAGAGATCTTTTCACTGGCTTAAATGTAGGTATTGAGGCAGGAAAACAGGCATATAAAATGGCTGGGATTACCCCAAAAGATATAGATGTGGCTGAGGTACATGACTGTTTCACCATTGCGGAGATGATGGCATATGAGAACTTAGGGTTTGCAAAGCCTGGTGAAGGGAAGGATCTGATTGCATCTAAGGAGACGTATAAAGAGGGAAGCATCCCTGTTAATATAGATGGGGGGCTTCTGTCTAAAGGACATCCTATCGGGGCTACAGGAGGTTCGCAGATTAGGACAATAGTGCTTCAACTCAGGGGAGAGGCCGGAGAAATGCAGGTTAAAGATCCAGAGATTGGTCTTACCCATAATATTGGTGGTGTTGGTCTTTATGGAAATGTAACTATACTTGGGAGATGAGAGAATGGCCAAAAAAGAAGTAGATGATAGATTTAAAAAATTTGGTACAGTAAGCTTTACAGCTATTACCAAGACGAATGATTTTATAAGCTATCTTGAGAAAGGAAAAGTAATGGGCACCAAATGCAAAGAGTGTGGGGCTATTTACTTTCCTCCGAGATCGGATTGCTCTAAGTGTTTTAATAGCAATATGGAATGGTTTGAAGTAACTGGAACTGGAAGACTGTTGAGCTTTAGTGAGTTAAAGTATGGGCCGGTGGGATTTGAGGATGATCTTCCTTACACCATTGCCCTTCTTGATTATGGTGACTACAAGGTCTTTGGTAGAATATCAAAGGATATGCCCTATGAAGATTTAGATGTGGGAATGGAGCTGAAAACCGAGTTCAATACACTGCCAAATGGTCAGCTTAGTTATGCCTTCAAAAGGCCTTAAGGAAATCCTTTAATATTTAGCGTATTATTTCAGCCACAAAGTCACAAAGACACTAAGATTCTAAAATGATTCATTATTTCTTATGCACAGTAAAAGGTAATATCTGTAAATTTTTTTGGGAATTAATCTTCCTTTTTCTTATAAGATTTTGAAATTTATATCTTTATCTTAGTGACTTAGTGGCTTAGTGGCTAAACTGTTACTCTTATATCTCATAATCGTAGTGCGCTCTTTTCTCCTTTATTTTATCCTTTTCCCTTATCCAGCCACCTTTTTACCATACTACTTAAGGCACCGGGAAATATGATGCCTGTCTGTTCTATTGCAGGGCTATGACATCTATATAGGCAAATTTTAAAGACAGAGGAAAATTAATGAAGAAAATTCTGATGATTGATCCCGATAACTGTGTTGGATGCAGACAGTGTGCCCTTAGTTGTTCCTTTAATAAAGAGCATCTCTTCAGTTTGGCAAAGGCAAGGATAACAACACTCTGGGCATATAAAATAGATATGAATGTTCCCATGATGTGTCAGCACTGTGAAAAACCCCTTTGCCTGGATGTATGTCCTATGGGGGCGATATCTCGCAGTGAGGAGAGTGGGGCCATAGTTATAGACCCTGATAGGTGCATTGGTTGCAGGATGTGTATGGTAGTATGTCCCTTTGGTGCCGTTACCTGGGATGAAGATGCTAAATGTATGATAAAGTGCGATCTATGTGATTCTGATCCGGAGTGTGTTAAGCACTGCCTTTATGGTGCACTAACATGGTTACCGGCAGATGAAGCAGCTATATCCAGAAGGCAATTAGGAGCAGGCTATCTTGCTGAGGCCTTGATCAAACTAAAGGAAGACTGATTAAAATTCTTGTTAGGAGAATATCGGATGGATTACTTTGGCTATGCAGGTAAAGAGCTTTATATAGATCTAACAGATGGCGTAATTGAGGAGAAACCTCTAAACCTTGACATGGCAGTTAAATTTCTTGGTGGTATGGGTATACAGCAAAGGTTGCTATATGATCTTTTAAAGCCAGGAACCGATCCCTATTCACCAGAAAACCCAATTATCATTGGATCGGGACCATTGACTGGCACTGGTGCCCCTGGGAGCCCAAGGGTCATGGGCACTACAAAATATCCAGAAACCGGAGCTATTGGTTCAGCAGGCGGGGCTATGAGATTTGGATTCATGCTTAAATTTGCCGGTTATGATCATATCATAATAACAGGGAAGGCCAGCAAACCAGTATATATAAAGATTGTTAATGATGATGTCGAAATTTGTGATGCAACTCACCTCTGGGGGAAAGATATTGTCGAAACCACCGAAAATTTATGGGATGTGTATGGAGATTGTGGCGTGATTGCCATGGGTCAGGCTGGAGAGCACTTAGGAAAACTCGCCCAGGCTGCATGTGATCTTGGTTCCTCGCTGGGTAGAGGTGGTTTAGCCGGCATCATGGGGAGCAAGAATCTGAAAGCCTTGGTGGCCAGTGGTACAGGCTCGATAAAGATTGCAGATGCAGAAAGGTTCAAGAAGGCACGGGAAACCTTATTTGAGGGGGCCAAGAGATATGCCTATCACGGTGATATAGTAAGGTACGGTATCATGCAAAGCTGGGCTAATTATAGAGTTCAATTTGGATACACTAAAAACCGTACGCTTGTGCCTGATCTAAAGATAATCGATAAAGGGATTGGTTTTGAGGCCTATAAAAAATTGGGGAAAACGGCCTTTGGATGTCCCTCCTGTTTTATTGCAGATAAAGAGATTGTCGAAATGCACTCAGGTAGATTTAAAGGTCTTAAATGGTCAACGGCTGCATATCTAAACGCTGCAATACTTTCAACCAGGTTAGACCTCAAAGACTCCGGGGAGGCAGTAAAATTTGGAGAAGTAACAGATAGATTAGGGATAGATCAACTGGGATTTAGCGATTTGCTTGACTTTATTTTTACCCTTCATGAAGAAGGAACTATAGGTAGCTCTGATGTGGGCGGTCTACCTTTAAAGAGGGGAGATATTGATGTTGTCCTTACCTGGCTTGAGAAGACAGCTAACAGAGAGGGCTTTGGCAATGTGATTGCAGATAGTTGGCAGGGATTGATGAACGCCTTTGGTGAGGACTTAGTAAAAGATAAGACCGCAGTTATCAAAGGGAGGGAGGGTATATGGGAACCCAGGATTTCAGGTCTGGGGACAAATGAATTTGCACAGTTAACCTATCCCAGGGGGCCTAATGCTGAATCTGGTGGATCAGGTCTATATGCCCTGAATCAACCTATTGAAACTGTCAGAAGGCATGCACAAAGAATGGGCATGTCTAAAGAGGCAATCGATAGATCTTTTGACTCCCCCCTGAAGATTAATATAGGAAGATTCGTCACATCCTCCGAACACTGGCTCGCCCTGTTTAATTCTTTAGGCATCTGCAACAGGCATGTAAATAACAGGTTTTATCATATAGATATAATAGCGGAACTCTATTCAGCGGCAACTGGCATCGATCAAAGTCCTCAAGAGCTTATTAAATACTCTGAAAGGGTCTGGAATTTATTTAAAATGATCAACGTCAGGGAAGGGTTTTCAAAGAAAGATGATGAGCCGCCCGAGGTGTGGTTTCAGCCCATGGTAACTCATGAAGGGAAAGAGCTCTATATGATGGATTATTACAAGACGAGAAGACTTACCAGAGAAGATGTGGAACAGTGGCTTAGGGATTATTATAATGAGAGGGGCTGGAATATTGAAACAGGTATTCCCACAAGGGAGAAGCTCGTTGAGCTGGGACTTGAAGAGATGGTTCCGGGTTTACAAAAATAGTAGTGAAAACAAGGAATTTACAAATCGTTATTATAGGTAACGGTGTTGCAGGAAACAGTGCTGCTTCAGCTATCAGGAAAATTAGTAAAGAGGCTACCATTACCATGATCTCCCAGGAGCCCTTTCCCGAATATAGTCCTTGTGTTTTGTCAAAAAGATATATTTCTGGGGAAATGAAAAAAGAGGATGTTTTTTTAAAGAACTTTAAGGACTATTCAAGGGATAATGTAAAAATTTTATTTGGACAAAAGGTAACAGGGCTTGAGACTCAAAAAAAGAAAGTGATTTTAGAAACACGAAGTGTAGGTTATGATAAGATGATAATTGCTACGGGTGGTAAGCCCTTAGTGCCACCAATCCCAGGTGTGGATAAAGAAGGTATTTTTGCTTTGAAATCTCTGGGGGATGCTGAAAGAATCTATAATTTTAATGGCAAAAAAGCAGTAGTCATTGGAGCTGGGCCCATAGGAGTAGAGGCAAGTATAAGTCTAAAGAAAAGGGGCTTAAAGGTATCCTTGGTCGAACAGTTGGAACAGGTTTTACCAACTATCTTTGATCAAGAAGCATCCTTGATTATCAGAAAGATTATTGAGGATTATGGGATCGATGTTATAACTGGACAGAAGGCCATTAGATTTAATGGAGATGGCCACATTAGGAGTGTTGTTACTGAGGGCAGAGAAATAGGATGCGATATGGTTGTTTTGGCCTTGGGAATAAGGCCTTCTATGGAACTTGCTCAAAAGGCAGGGATGGAAATAGGCTCACTTGGTGGTATAAAGGTCAATGTCCAGATGATGACAAATGCTGAGGATGTTTATGCCTGTGGTGATTGTGTGGAATCAAGAGATGCCATAACCGGTAAAGATATTTTATACCTTCTTTGGCATAATGCTAAACAACAGGGTGATATTGCTGGTTATAATTCAATTGGGATTAGAAAGAATTATTCCGGGGCAATGAATATTAGTGTGGTAGATATTCTTGGGACTTATGCTGTATCGATTGGCCATACTATGGAGAGTTTTAAGGGAGTAGGCCTAAGAATAATTGAGGACAAAAGGAATGGCTATCACCGATTGTTGATTGCAAATGGGATCATAGTAGGTGCTCAAATTATAGGTAGGACAGCTGATATCGGTCCTTTAATTAGTGTGATCCTGAGACGGGATAATTTAGAGAACATTAAAAGAATTATAGGAGAGGGAAACCTTCTTTCAAAATACCTATGGTGTTACATGTTATATCCATATATAAAATAGTGTATTTTTCTCAAATAAAAAAATATGAGCAAAAACCTTGCATCTGCTCAATAAAGCGTGGAAAATGTAGGGTTGGCCTGCCCTGGCGCGAATTGCCTGAAACCTGCTTTTGTCACTGTAATATTTCGCAAACAGAAGTCGTAGAAATCAAACATTGTAAATCAGGCCTGCCCACCATCTGGCAGGCGGGTCTGGGCCAGGGGTTTTATACCCGACCTTAAAAAGGTGGCATATAAAATGCCACCCTACATTTGTATGTTGGTTCAGGTTTTATAACATACAATAAGTCCACAGGATATTGAGCAATTACAAAACGTTAAATAACAATACAAAAGGAGAGGAAAAATGGATTTTGAACTGAGCAAGGAACAGAAGGATATAGTGAAGGCAGCCAAAGAGTTTGCTGAAGGAGAGTTTCCTGATAGGGCGGAAGAGTTTGACAGGGATGAGTCCTTTGATGAGGCGATCTTTAAGAATGCAGCTGAACTGGGTTTTGTGGGGATATGGATAAAAGAGGAATATGGGGGAGCAGGTATGGGTATTTTAGAGAACTGCCTGATATTTGAAGAGTTTACTGTTGTTGACCCGGGCATAGCTATAGCAGTTCTGGCTACATGCTTTGGAGCGGAAGTTATACAGGCCTTTGGCTCTGAGGAGCAAAAAAAGACCTATCTCCCTCCCCTGGTAAAGGGTGAGGCAGTTATGGGAAGTGCATTGACAGAGCCGGATGCCGGATCCGATCTGGCGGGCGCTACATCTACAACTGCCATCATGGAAGGCGATGAATATATAATCAATGGCTCAAAGATGTTTATTACAAATGGAGACAGGGCAAATTACCTCCTTTGCTTTGTTCAAACCGACCCGGATCAGCCAAACAGACACGAGCGGCACAGCATGATCATGGTGGAGACCGATCGAGAAGGATTTGAGGCAAGTCATTTAACCGGCAAGCTTGGTATTCGGGCATCTGATACAGCGGAACTTTCTTTCAATAACGTAAGGGTTCCATGTGACAATCTTATAGGAGAAATAGGAAATGGTTTTATTGAGTCTATGCATCTCTTTAATCTTAATAGGATTGGTGTAGCTGCCCAGGCAGTTGGAATAGCCCGCTCTGCCTTGGAGGAAAGCATAAAGCATGTGAAAAAGAGGTTTGCCTTTGGTGCCCCTTTATCATCTTTCCAGGCTATCCAGTTCAAGATTGCAGATATGTTTACCTGGATACAGGCAGGAAGAAACCTGGTCTATGAAGCAGCCTGGAGAGTGGATCAGGGCACTATTGACCACAAGCTTATTGCTGCTGCAAAATCATTTTGTGGCCAGATGGCAGTTAAATGTGCTGATATGGCCCTTCAGATGCACGGAGGTTACGGTTATCTGGCTGAATATAAGGTCCAGAGGCTCTATAGGGACGCCAAAATTACAGAGCTTTATGAGGGGACAACAGAGATCGAAAAGATCATAATGGCCAGAAATCTACTAACTTAGAAAAAGGAGGTCAGTGAAGATGAAAGGTATTGTATCTTACGGTGGTTATCTCCCCTTAAACAGAATAAATAGGGACATTGTTTTTAAGGGCATGGGCTGGCTTCATCAGGCTACTTATATGAAGGGAGAAAAGTGTGTGGCCAATTTTGATGAAGATAGTGTAACCATGGCCGTTGCCTCTGCCATGAACTGTTTGGAGGGATTTGAGAGGGATTATGCGGATGGTCTCTACTTTGCTACAACCACTTCACCATTCAAGGAAAGAAGGTGTGCTAATATAATAGGGACCGCCTTGGACCTGAAAAGTCAAATCAGAACCGCTGATTTTACCGACTCCACCAGTGCCGGTACGTCTGCATTAATTGCAGCAATTGATAGTATTGGTGCTGGCTCAGCAAATAGCATCCTTTTATGTGCATCAGACGTCAGGGTTGGTAAACCCGGTAGTTCTCAAGAGCTTAGCTTCAGTGACGGTGCAGCATCTCTGTTATTAGGAGATGATGGGGTAATTGCAAG
>Ga0114930_10004309_pt1 | contig 12074 bp, 5 predicted proteins | sample AnhtaG_FD_87300 | JGI IMG/M metagenome (GOLD analysis project Ga0114930, IMG submission 87300) | Deep subsurface microbial communities from Anholt, Denmark to uncover new lineages of life (NeLLi) - Anholt_01485 metaG | ecosystem: Environmental > Aquatic > Marine > Oceanic > Sediment | place... | reverse complement strand
TCGGTGGGCAGGCCCATTATGAAGGAGCCGCGGATCTCGAGGCCCGCCTCGTTGGCCCAGGCCACGCCGCGCCGGATCTGGTCGAGCGTGATCCCTTTGTCCACGACCTCGAGCAGCCCCGGGTTGCCGGACTCGAACCCGAGGAAGATGTTGTAGCACCCGGATGCGACCATACGATGCAGCATGTCGCGGGTGATGGTGTCCACGCGGCCCTGGACCGTCCACGTCAGGTCCAGGCCGTCCGCGTCCAGCAGGTCGCAGAACCGGCGGATCCATCTCTCGTTCAGACAGAAGTTGTCGTCCCAGAACAGGACTTCCCGATAGCCCAGGTCGCGCACGAGATGGCGGAGCTCATCGACGACGTTCTCGGGGGATCGCCGGCGGTAGGGGGAGGCGTACTTGCCGCCCTGGTAGCAGAAGCGGCACTTGGCCCAGGGGCAGCCGCGCGAGGTCATGGCCGTGGTGGCCGGCGTGCGCCGCGCCTGGTTGGGCAGGGGCACATAGCGATGGCTGCTGAAGACGTGGCGGGCGGGCTGGGGCAATTCGTCGAGTCGGCGCACCGGCTGGGCCGGCGGCGTGCTGACGGGGTTGCCTTGTTCATCCTTGAACACGATGCCGCGCGTCTCCGCGACGGGCCGTCCGTTACCGAGGCAATCCACCAGTTCCGCGAAGACGTGCTCGGCCTCGCCGGGCGCTACGAAATCGACGCTCGGGCAGTCCGCCAGGATCGTCTCATGAAACGCCGTGGCGTGGGGGCCGCCGAGGACGACGGGCGTGGTGGGGTTGTGGGCCTTGATGGCATCGGCCAGCGCGTAGGATACGTGGGCGAAGGCGGTGAAACACGATATTCCGACGATGTCGGGTTCCTCGGCGAAGATGGCGTCCACGGCGCCATGGACGTCCAGTTCCCGGGCCTGCGAGTCTACCAAGGCGACCTCATGGCCGTGGGCTTCAAGGACGGCTGCGATGTAGCCCAGGCCAAGGGGGGGCAGCGGACGCAGTTTGCCGCGCTTGATCTTGGCGGCGCCGGCCTCCGGGGAGGCGCTGAATGGGGGAACCACTAGGATGACTCGCATGCGCCATCTGTCCCCGGGCTGTGCATGGTCGGGTCGCAGGCTGCTGTTGCACCTGCCCCGGCACGCTTCACGTTCATTGGCCGGAGTGTACCACACAGACTTGGTCATCCGCAGGGGTCCCGCGGCGAGGCAGGCTTTCCTCGGGGGTGCCTCAGTTGCTAAGATGCCCTGCCGGAGGAAGGGGAAAAGGGAAACGCCCGGCGCAAGGCCTCGAGAGGACGGTACGTGAAAGCGGCGCAGTGGCTGGCCTTGATAGCAAGCGCGCTAGCGGCAGGGGCCGCGGCCGACACCGGCTCGTCTCGCAGCCGCGAGAGCGCCCTCGCGCGCCAGGTCGCCTTCCTTGAAGAGCAGCAGTTCGTTGAGCTGTCCGGCGGGAAGGGCCGCGAGACCCGGGAACTGTGCTACACGGCCGGCAAGCGTGCGTTCACCGCCACGTTTGCGGTGCCGGCTTCGGCCGTCCTCGAGACCGCCATCGGCGTGGACCCGCTCGCGCGCGACCTCGCCGTCACACAGGCGTCGTTCGACGTGTCCCTCGCCGTGGGGAGCGCAGAAGCGCAACTTATCTACCACAAACGGATGCCATTGCCCGAAGACCCTCGGGCGCGATCGGGTTGGACGCAGATCGAGATCGACCTGGGCCCCTATGCCGGCCGAACGTTGAGGCTCACCTTCGCCAAGCGCTCGGACGGCCAGGCTCGATCCTGCGACGGGCGCCGCCTGACGCCGACGGACTTCGTGTACTGGGCGAAGCCGCAGGTGCGGCCGCGGCGGCTCGAAGGCAAACCGAACGTCATCCTTGTGTCCCTGGACACAGTGCGGGCCGACCATCTGGGGTTCATGGGTTACCACCGGGACACCAGCCCCAACCTGGACCGCTTGGCGGCGCAGGGGTGTTTCTTCAAGACGGCCGTGAGCCAAGCGCCCTGGACGACGCCGTCGCACATGTCGCTGTTCACGTCCACCTATCCGCGCGTGCACGGGGGCGACCAACGGTTGGAGGACTTCCCGCGGCGCTGGAATCGCGCGCTGCCGACGATGGCCTGTCTCCTGCGCGAGCGGGGCTACGTAACCGGGGCCTTCACAGGATGGGGATCCATCTCTCCCCGGTTCGGGTTCATGAAAGGGTTTGACTTCTATGTGATGAGCGGAGCCCCGCGCACCGACGTGGCGAACGTCTTTGGCAAAGCGCTGCCGTGGTTGCGCCAGAACGCCGGCCGCACCTTCTTCCTGTTTGTTCACACCTATGAGGCGCACTCCCCTTACTGCGACCCGTACTTCACGGACCGCGAGGGTATTGAGGAGTCGGACGAGATCGCATGGCGAACTGCCCTGTACGATGGCGACATCCGGAAGGCGGATGCCTTCGTGGGGAGACTGCTGGACGAGCTGGATGCACTCGGTCTGGCCGACACGACGCTGCTGATTGTTACTTCAGACCACGGCGAACATCTCGCCGGAACGCGAACCCCGCCCGACGCCCGCATGAGCACAGGGCACGGGTTCAACCTTTACGACGAACTGCTGCTGGTGCCCCTTGTCCTACGGGGGCCGGGGATGCCTCGCCGCGCCAACGGCGTCGGGGGGCAGGTCCGCCTGATCGACGTGTTGCCCACCGTGCTCGACTATGTCGGCTTGCCTATGGCGCCCAGTTTTCAGGGCCGGAGTCTGAGGCAAGCCATCGAAAACGGGTCTTGCCCGGACCGTCCGGCCTTCAGCGAGGGGGTCGGTCTCGGGTTCCCGCGGGAGAGCTTGCGCCACAACGGCCTCAAGTACGTCCACCGTCTGTCTGACGAGCAGCATGGCGCGATCTGGATGGGCAAGCCGCCGGAACATGAGTTGTACGATCTGGCCAGCGATCCGGGTGAGCGAAGGAACTTGGCAACCGACCGGCCGGAGTTGGTCAAGACCTATCGCGGCCTGCTCGAGTCCCTGCTTGTCGGCGTGGCACGGTTCGCTCCCAAGGAGCCGGCGGACGCGGCGGGAATTGCGAAAGAAGACGACCCGGAGCTGAGGGATGCGTTGAGGGCCCTGGGCTACTTGGAATGAGGGGTGTGCCCGGCGCTTCCGTTGTCTCCTTCGTGCTGTCGCGGGGCATGATCAACGGGCTATGCCGAGTTCGTGACAAAGCGCCAGGAAACGCGCTTTGCGTATCTTGCAGAGGCGAACACTCGCCGAGGTCCTGGTGTCGTGTGCCCGCGAGAGCAACGTCTTCATGCCGGCGTCCTTCGGCGGCCCTGCCCCCGGTTTCGACACGATGTTGACCACGTACTCTCCTTCCAGATCCCCCACCTTGTCGTAAACCCGCTGGACGGTACTGGCCGCATAGACCCTTTTCATAGAGAAGGCCAGGTACAACGGGACGCTCGTCTGCCTGAGATCCTTGTGCCACGCAAACACTACGTCTTCGTAGCCGGTGTTCGCGTCGATGAAGTCCGCGATGGCCCGCTTGCCGTTGTCCTGTAGCGTGGTGTTGAACTGCGGCAGGATTCTTGGGTGTTCTTCATAGACGTAGCCCCCCGCCAGAGCCATCAGAAGCAGCGGCAGCAAAGACCACCTCGCCGGGGATGCATACGGTCGGCGCGTCACGAGCGCCTTGAGCCGGCCTGGAGAGAAGACGGTCACATCGGCGTTCAAACACGAGAGGACGAGCACGGGCGCCAGCACGAAAGGCACCGTCGCGAGCGGCACGGAGAACTTCAGGGCCGCGAAGTAGTGAAAGGGATGGGCGCTGTGGTTTTTCAGGAGGAGCAGGTGAAGAAAACACGGCATCGACAACATGAAGGTCAAGCCCAGGGCGCGCGACATGTTCTCACTGGGCCCTTTACGACGGATGCGCCGCAGGCAGGCATAGGCCAGCACCAGCACGAGGCCGATCAGCGTTGCGCAAAGCAGCACGACGCCGATTTTCCCGTAGCCTCTGAGCATATGCCACTCACAGAAACGAAGATAGGGGTGCAGGGAGAACGGCTTTCGGCTCGTCATGCCGGTCCGTACCGCGAATCGTTGCCAGAGAGACTGAAACTGATCCAGGGACCACAATTGCGCCGCAAAAAGCAGAAGCGCCAGGCCGAAAGAGAACCAGAACGCGACGCTGCGTTTCACAAAGGGAAGGAACGGCCTTCCCATCCCTCCTCGAGCCACACGCTTCAGGTACACGCACAGCGCGACAAACGCAAAAAGCCAGTCCGTGAGGATGCCCAGAAAGGCGACCAGGCCCTGCAGCACGGATAGCAGCGTAAGCAGCCTTCTGCCAGTCAATCCATCACGCACGACCTCGAGGAACACGTACAACACAAAGAGAAGGATGACGGCCTGGTCAGTGAAAAATCCCATTAGGTGGTGGTAGAGCGGGGCCGGCAACAGCAGTTCCAGGAGGATAGGCGCCAAGGACAGCACAAAGGCGTCTGGGTACCCATAGTGCATCTGTCTGAGCAAGACGAACACGGTCAGTGATAGCAGCACGGCTATCAGGAAGTGGTTGAGGAGGTTGAAGGCCATTAGGAGTGAGACCGTGGGCTCACGGCCCACAAGAATGCTGAAACCGTGGAGGGGCACAATGGCCCCCGGGGGATACGAACTCTTGATCCCACGCGACGCCAACGTGGGAAACTCGATGGAAGGAGGGTTGTAGTACAGGCCCGCCCGTTGACGCAGCATGCCTTCTCGATACCACTGTTTCGAGAACAGAAGCATGGCCGCGGTCAACTCCGCATCCAGCGTGCCGGTCGTGCCGAACCACGGCCGCCTGAGACGAACGGTGTACGAGAAAAGCGCCGCTGCAAAGGCGCACAGCAGCACAACACACACAGTGGCGGCGAATGCTCTGTTTGCGAAGACGCGCATAGGCGAACAATACCCTCGATATAGCAGCACCCGGCCGAGCACGTCCCTCTTCGAGGCGCACTTCTCTCGCATTCACTGCGATATCCTTCAGGGCGCGGTCCACAGGCTACGAGACCAGCCTGCCGAGTGTCAACCCTCAGGGCCTGTGAAGAAATGAGCCCAGAGGCGTTGTGGGCCCCGTCCTGCACCGCGCCTACTCCAAAGGCCCGTCCGGGAGGGCGAGCGTACCCGCGAGCCGGATTGACGGCACAACCCGGGCCTGACCGCACAGTCCCGCCCGGCTCCCGTATACGCTCGCCCTCCCGGACGGGGCTCGCCGCGTCTGTTCGTACTCGGGCGTAGCGCGGGGGCATCGATTACGATTACGATTACGATTACGATTACGAGCACGAGCACGAGCACGAGCACTCGCGCGGGGGCCCACCTGGCCGGGCGGAAAGAGACGCCAGTGGCAACCACAAAAGCACCAAGACCACGCTTTGCCCTGCGAAAGGCTGCGTATTATGCGAAAAGATATGCAACTGGACCGCCTTTTTCCTCAACATGCAGAGAAGATCGGCGAACAGCGATTCCGCATTTGTCGGCGAAGAAAGTGGTTGACATGCCGTGGCGATGTGGTGTATCATCATATCGTTGAGGTAGAAGCTTCCTAGTCATGGAGGAAGGAGACGTGACATTCCGGATTCCGCGGCGGGGAGGGCTTGGGTGTGACATAAGGGTACTGTGTGGGCAGTGGCTTGGCGCCTAATGGAATGGAGGATCGAAAAGGTCATGAAAATGAAGAAAACGAAAGTTGCGTTGGGAGTGGTGGCTCTTGCCGCAGTGTTGATGTTGTTCACCGTCAGCGCGAAGGCGCAGCCGACAGTAGAGCCGTCGACGGATTACTGCGCCGATTATCAAGCGGTTCTGGATAGCCCATACATCGGTCTGATTCCCCCAGAATTCGCGTGGATAATTGACTTGTTTGCGCCGCCGTTGTCGGATGTGAACGGTTTGTCGACGATCAACGCCGCGGCGGACCCCATCGAAGTAGACATAAACGGTAACGGGTTGCGGGACTGCGGTTGCGAGTTGGGTATTCTTGCCGCGGTCGCCGCCAATCCCGCTCTGGACCTCAGTGCGACCGGCGGGATCACGTATACCATCTTCTACGACGCGTGGGTCAGCAATGATGCCACGTTGGCAACGTGCGTTGGAATGTACTGGCCGCTGTTGACCGGCATGGTCACAGGTCTCGGTGAGATTCTGTCCGGCTGGCTGATCGTAGGCGATGGGTCTGTTGTGGTAGACCCAGTGGATTTCTACACGGTCGAGGGTTTCGGCGGATTGGTCGCGGGTCTCTTGATGATCCTCGGGGAGGAAGGGATCCTCGAACACCCCGAGTTGGCTGGCCTCGAGAACTACACGCTGCTGCCGCAGTACCTTGCTGCTGACGGTGACGCGGACGGCGATGGGTGTACCAATAGGGAGGAATACGATGCGTATGGCCCGGGTTCGAAGGCGGATCCCGACTGTGCGCTGTACGTGGCTAATGCCTTAGACCCCAATGTTTATCCCGCCGGATGCGAAGGCGAGGGCGAAGGCGAGGGCGAAGGCGAGGGCGAGGGTGAAGGCGAGGGTGAAGGCGAAGGCATGATCACCGGCGGCGGCTACAAGGAGGAGGGCGCGACGCTCAATCTCCAAGTCGTCGGCCCGACGTACGTGTCGTACCTGTGGAAGAAGGACGGCGTGGCCATAGGCGGCGAGACGGGCGACTCCTATGTTAAGGCGGACGTGACGCTGGCCGATACGGGTTCGTACGCCTGCGACGTGGATGACGCCAAGGCCATCATTACGTTGGGTCCGGTTCCCGTGACCGTGGTGGCGGCGGGCGCGCTGCCCGTGGCGGCCGTTGGCGGGCTCGCCCTTGCGGCCATGGCCTGCGTTGCCGCCGGCGCCATGGCCATTCGCCGACGCAAGTAACTCCGTAGCTAGATAGATGGACGACCCGGGCCTGCGCCTTTGGGCGTGGGGCCGGGTTTTTTCTGTGGCAAGACAGCGACCCGCCTCGCCGTGTGCAACCGAAGGCCGGCATGCACGCCCAGTTGGGCCCGCCGGTGGCGTTTGTCTGCACGGCTTCGGCCTTGGCCTCGACATGGCATGCCGGTGCGGTCACGACCCCGTCTCCTTTCAGGACAATCGGGGCCGAGCACACGGTCGTGCGCGAAAGGCTTGCTTTGGCGCTGCCCAGGAACTAGAGTGGTGTTCGGGTGGCGGGAGGGATGGCTCACGCCGCGGGCATCTGGGCTGATTCGATAGGAGACAATACGGTGCACCAAGGGAAACACACGTCGGGAGGACCGAGGCAACCGGGCCGGGATGAGCTCCGCTCGCGATTGAAGGCTTTAGACGAGCAAGACGGGCAAGACGTGATGCTCGACGAGTTGGATGACCTCCTCGAGGCCCTTGCGCATCCCGGCGAAGACCTTGCCTGGCTGGCGGCGCATGACCTGGACCCGGCGATCTCGTCGGGGGCGGCAGCGGCGCTGCTATACGTGGTTCAAAGCGAGACCTTCCCGCCCGAAGCGCGCGAGCGCGCACGGCGCGAGGCCGCGCCCGTGCTGCTCAAGGCGCTCAAGAGCCCGGGCATGCCGGATTCACGGAAGTACACCGTGGGTCCGCTGTATTCGTATTGCGCGGACGAGGAGATGCCTGCGGAGGAGTACCGGGCATTCTTCCGCGATTTCGATGCGGTGAGCCGGCAAATGTTGTCCGAGATGGTCGACGCGTTCTCGAGCGACCCACAGAGCGTCGAGCGCGTGCTGGCGGGGATGGAGATGGCCGTCGATGACGACATGCCCCCGGAGAGCCGGTTCACGGGCGCCATGGAGTTGGCGACCCACATGCTCGAGGTCAACCCCGCGGCCGCGGCCGCGGTCGTCAGCGGGAATCTGATTGTCGGGTGTGAGGAGGGGCTCGAGGCCGCCTATCATGAGCCGGCGTTGAACATACTGGAAGGCACGAACTGCCCGCAGGCGGTCTGGTTTCTCGAGGAGATGGGCCGTTGGCCGAACCTGGGCGAACTGGGTGAACAGGCGGCCCGTTGCGCCGCGAAGATGCGGCTGAGTGGACTAGCGCCGGCGCACGAGCTGCCGCTGGCTTTTTCCCACGGCATGGTCACGGCCCCGGACGGGATGGGCTCGCGTCAGTTGGCGTTGTATTTCCGCACGCCGGAAGGGGGTATGGACGCGCTGGGCCTGCTGCTCAACGACATCGTGGGCCTGAAGGACGCTTTCTGCGTCTACGACGAAGGGGCGGACCTTGAAGAGGAGTTGCGGGATCGGTTCGGCGACCTGCCGATGACGTTGTGCAGCATGGAGCTTGCGCGCGAGTTCTTCGGCGATGCGTTGGCGCGTCATGAGGCCCAGGGCACGTCGCCCCCGGCCTCCGCCTTTGTGTACCGGCCCTATCTGGGGCCGGCCCCCATAGCCGCCAAGCCCCGCACCCCGGATCTGTCCACGTATCGGTTGGCCGATCTCGAGCGCACGCCCGCGTTGTTCAAGGACTCGGGCGAGTTGGCGGAGGCGCCGGGGTTTGACCTGTTCTGGTTCGCGTCGGACCCGGCGTACGAGTACGTGGCGGCCAACATGCCGAAGAAGGCGCGCCGCTTGTCCAAGAAGAAGTTCGAGCAGTTCTTGCACGAAGTGGCCATCGAGGAAAAAGAGATGCTGCTGTCGCGGATGGCCGACATCCTCGAAGTGGAATCGCTGGCGGGGCGCGGCACCCGCCGCATCAATCGCATTGCGGCGCAGACCTGGGTGGGGCTGTCCGAGGACGTGGCGGCGTTTGCGGACGCACCCTACGTTCGCCGGTTGGGCGAACTGGCCGTCGAGGCCATCATTACCAACCTTCGGATGGGGTTCCGCAACGCGGCGGAGGTCAACGCGGCCGCGCTGGAAATGGACGACGAGTTCGGATACGAGGGGCCCTACGACGAGCCGCTCGAGTAGGGCGGTCCGGGCTCATGGAAAGAACTCGAGCGCGTCGAGGGGTATGGCCCCGCGGACGCGGACCACGGTGAGCGCGTGGTGCCCGTCGGCCAGTTGGCCGGAATCCCAAAGCGGCTTCGACCGCTGACGGCCCTCCGCCCGGAAGTCTACCTGCCCCCTGCTGGTCCCATCCAGGAACACCTCGGCCACGCCCAACTCGGGCCCCGTCGGCACCCACAGACGCGCCCGCCCACCCCGGAAACTCCATTTCGCGCGGGCGCCGTCGAAGTCGCCGACGAAGCCGGCGTCCCAAAGGAACCCGTCCGTGCGGGGCGACCAGTCGCGCTCGCGGCTTCCCGCGCCGAGCAGTCCCTCCATGGGCAGTAGGAACCACGAAGCGGGCTTACCCGGGCCGTTGATGGCGAAGCGGTCGACATGGATGCAGGCGCCTTTCTGTGCCACGAGGCCGACGCCGCCGCCGGCTGCGGCCAACGCGCCGTCGTAGAGCCGGTGTCCGTTCCAGTGTAGCTCGGCACGTTCGCGCCCCTGCACCAGCGCCACGGTCTGCTGGGTCGCGCGGTCCGTCACGTCGCCGTCGGCGAGGGTCTCGCCGGCGCCGTCACGTCCGTAGGTCCGGATGCGCCAGGATGCGCCCGCCACCTCGAGGCAGGCCATGTCGCGCCAAGTCAACTCGGAGATGGTCGCGCCGGCAGCAGGACGGTCCGGGCCGAGCGGTCCATTAAAACCCCAGACGAGGCGCCAGTCGCCGTCGGTCCGGAACGAGGTCTCCAGGCGGAAGACCGCGTAGCGGCGCAGGACCAGCGCCAAGGCGGGGCCGTTGGGCGCCGAGATCCAGAAACCGCTCCGGTAGGGCTGGTCCCACGGGCGCTGGGCGAGGTTGATCGTGCCGACGCCCGCCTTGTCCCGAGAAGGATAGAGGATGCGAAACACGCCGTCGCCCTCGACCAGGCCCGCGAAGGTTTGGCCCCAGATCCCGTGGGCTTCCCAGGGATTGGGCTCGGCATGGAACAGCGACCCCGCCTGCCACGCGGTCCAGGCGTCGGGCTCGTGTGCGCGTTCGAGCGGGGCGCGGTAGATGACCTGATAGGTGCGGTTGGCGGCCACGGAGGTCAGGGGGGCGTAGACAAAGCCCTCGTGGACGAAGGCCGGAAAGAACTCGATGGGCTGAGGCTGCCAGTAGGGCTGCTGCGGCGCGCGCAGAAAGCTCGGGGGCGTGTAGGGGCCTCTTGCCTCGGGGGCCGTCATGGCGATAAGCGCCCACATGCCCCCGCCGTTGCCCGGCGTGCTCATCGAGGCCAGAATGAGCCAATCGTTTGCGCGGCGAACGAGGGCGCTGGCGTAGACGCGCTTGTAGCCCGGCGGGATCAACGGCTGGGCCGACTCCGCGTGGATGGGTCCCGGGTCGCGGACGAACGGGCCCTCCGGCGAATGCGCAAAGGCATATGCGATCCCCCCGTCGCTGTTGTCCGGCTTGGCCCAGCCGTAGGCCATGTGATACCCGTCTTCGTCGGCCACCACCGTGACGTCGCACGTGGCACCCGCGGCCGCGCCGTCGCCGTCGAACGCGTCCCGGTCGCCTTCGAGCACCAGGCCGAGGTCTTCCCAGGCGGCGCCGTCGTCGGCCGAACGCAGCAGGCGCGTGGGCCCGGCCGGCCAGTAGCCTTTGGGGTAGAGCGACACGTAGGCGTACAGCCGGCCCGAGCGCGGGTCGCGGAACAGCGAGCCGTTGACGGGCCACTCGTATGGGGGAGCGCCCTGGTAGATGGGATTCCCCGCGTGCCGCTCGAAGGCGTCGTAGGACGGATCGCCCACTACCGGGTGCGAGAGCCACAGATCTCGATACTTGGGGTCGGCCAGATCGATCATCGGATCGCCTGCGGTGGCCGCACACAGGACCATGCCCGCCACGGTCATGCACGTTGCCATGTTTGCTCCTCCAGAGCTGGCGCTCGTGCTCGTAATCGTAATCGTAATCGTAGTCGTGCTCGTGCTCGCAATCGTAGTCGTAATCGTGCTCGTGCTCGTAATCGTAATCGTAGTCGTAATCGTGCTCGAGAACGAGGAGCAGGGACAACGAGAGACGATGACGAGCACGATGGCGATTACGAGTGGCGATTACGAGTGACGATTACGAGCACGAGCACGAGCACGATGGCGAGCACGAGCATGAGCACGGTGGCGATCCCTGTATTGCCCGGTTTCTTGTAGCTTGACGTAGGTTCTCTCATGCTTCGGCCCGTGAACGCTAAGGTGGTGAACTATGGCAAGGACAAGGGGTTGCAACCCCTTGTCTTTGACGTGTCGGGCTAGAACAGTGCGCCTTGGTCCGAGGCCGGCGGTTCGAGGCCGAAGTGTTTGTAGGCGAGGGGCGTGGCCACGCGGCCCTGGTGGGTGCGCTTGAGGAACCCCATCTGGATAAGGTACGGCTCGTGGACCTCCTCGAGCGTCTGCGGCTCCTCCCCGACGGCCACCGCGAGCGACGACAGCCCCACCGGGCCGCCGCCGAATTTCTCGACGACGGTGCTCACGATCTGCCGGTCCATGTCGTCCAGCCCGAGCGCGTCGATGCGCAGCATATCGAGGGCGGCCTGCGCCATCTCGCGCGTGATGACGCCGTCGCCTTTGACTTGGGCGTAGTCGCGGCAGCGGCGGAATAGGCGGTTGGCGATGCGTGCGGTGCCGCGCGCCCTCGAGGCGATCTCGAGCGCGCCCTCGGGCTCGATGGCGACGTCGAAGATGCGGGCGGAGCGCAGCACGATGGTCTCGAGTTCCTCGGGCGAGTAGAACTCGAGGCGGCACGTGTCGCCGAATCGGGCGCGCAGCGGGGGCGTGAGCAGGCCGGCGCGGGTGGTGGCGCCGATTAGCGTGAAGGGCCTGATGCCGATCTTGAGCGAGCGGGCCGTGGGGCCTTTGCCCAACATAATGTCGACCTCGAAGTCCTCCATCGCGGCGTAGAGCGTCTCTTCGACCGCGTGGTTCAGCCGGTGGATCTCGTCAATGAACAGGACGTCGAAATCCTCGAGGCTCGTCAAGATGGCCGACAGGTCGGCCTGGCGCTCGATGACGGGGCCCGCGGACGCCTTGATGTCTACGCCCATTTCGTTGGCCACGATGCGGGCGAGGGTGGTCTTGCCGAGCCCGGGCGGGCCGCAGAACAGCAGGTGGT
>Ga0114930_10004308_pt1 | contig 12074 bp, 6 predicted proteins | sample AnhtaG_FD_87300 | JGI IMG/M metagenome (GOLD analysis project Ga0114930, IMG submission 87300) | Deep subsurface microbial communities from Anholt, Denmark to uncover new lineages of life (NeLLi) - Anholt_01485 metaG | ecosystem: Environmental > Aquatic > Marine > Oceanic > Sediment | place... | reverse complement strand
CGCTACCGACAGGTAGAGGCCAGCCTGGGCGAGAGCGCGGCCCTGAGCAAAGCGCGCGCCGCGCTCAAGGGCGCGCAAGAAGAACTGGCCCGCTGGCGGGCGACGCTACTCGACCGGGAACTCGAAACGGAGAGCGTCAGCGAAAAACTAAACGCCGACGAGGAACGTCTCTATAGCGGCCGGGTCAGGAACCCCAGAGAACTGAGCGATCTGCAAAAAGAGACCGAATACCTCAAGCGGCGCAAGGCAAATCTAGAAGACAGACAGCTCGAGGCTATGATAGCCGCAGAGAGGGCGACCACCCAGGCCGCCATCGCCAACGAAGAATACGTCGTCGCCGAAGCCGCATGGGAGGCCAAAAACGCAGAGTTGAGCGCTGAATATGACACGCTCAGGCGCGAACTGACTCGCCTGCTGGCCCAGCGCAAGAGCGTCGTCAAGCACATCGGCGGCGACGATATGGCCGAGTACACAGCCATCCGCCAACTCAGAAAAGGCACCGCCGTGGTCGCCGTGAATGATGGCATGTGCCGGGCGTGCAACGTGCAGGTGCCACGCCGAGACCTGGAGAGAGCCCAGCAGACGGACGAGCTTTTCCACTGCAGTGGCTGCGACCGCATCCTCTACGTGCCGGAAGACGGATGAGCGAAGGATCACAGAAGCCCGGTTCTTGGCGAGAACGGGGCTTCTATCGCGCCAAAACAGAGATCTCTTCCTCCAGGATCAGTCGCCCGTCGGGCATCGCTTCTCCCGACGCGGCGACTACCGGCAGGCGGGTCTTGTCTCCTGCGGCATACACACCCACTGCCAGGCGGTAGGGTCCTGCCGGCACCCTTGCCAGTGAAAGTACACTCTCGTCGCTCACCACCTCGCCCACGCGCCACCAGCGGGTGGGATACGTTCCGGTCAGCGGTCTCGCGTCGGACTGAGCGACGATGGTCTCGCTCGTTGGGTCAAACAGGTGGACAAACACGACGCCATCGACAGAGATCGGCCGCAAGGCCTGCCAGTGCAGCGTCAGGCGCAGCGAGGTAGCCTCCTGAGCCAGGTCATATCCCAGCAACTTGAGCTGATCCCCAAACGTCGCGTCGACCCGATGCTCCATCGCCGGCGCACTCCAATGGTGTTCCCGCTCACCCAGGGGCACGATCGCCGATCCCGCCGCCGGAAAACCGGCCTGAGAGCGATCGTACAGTACCACGCTGAGCGCCGCCGCCTCCCCTGCCCTGACCCCGTCCGGAATGGGGAGCCGCAAGCGATCGGTCAACCATTCGCCCACGGGCCACGCCGACGTGGGCCAAAAGCCATAGCCCGGCCCCTCGGCAAAGTCGCGCTGCGCCAGGGATCCACCATTGGCCGAAAGCATATGTAGCGAACAGGTATAGTTGACCGGAATGGCCATCGTAGCCTGCCAGGTCAACTTGATCACCCAGTTTGCGTCCTCAGCCTCGACCTGGACGTTATCGCGCAACAAGATGCGTTTCCCAAATCGCGCCAGGATCGGATCGCCTTCCCGAGCCGGACGTACATTGTTTACCCACACCGGGCGCAAATAAGTAGTGCCCAGCGTATCTGCCTGTGCGTTGACCGCCCTTACCTCCTCCTCGCCGTCGTACACCCGCAGCGACAGATAATAGGGACCGCTTGCGGCGTCGCCGGGGATCGACAGGACGTGCGTGGTCTTTGGTGCCTCGATGTGTGCCCTTGCTTCAGCCAACGACGGTGGTGCCGGCATCAAACTGGGATGCGCGTCCGCTGGCGAAACCAGAGCAAGGCCAGCGATCAAGCCACCGTCGTGTTTGATCCACCTCAACGTGACGGTCAACACATGCCCTCCGCGCACCGTCTCGTCATAAGCGTAGGAACTCAGTCGCACCTGCCCGCCAAAATCGATGCCGTCCGGATTGTGATGTAGAAAGGGCATGCGGTCGAAATCCATGCTCAGATCGTCGCTGGATGGCAGCCCCCGGGCGACAGAAAGCATTCCTCCCAATAGCACCAATGCGCCGACCAGCACCAGAACCCCGGCGAGCGCCGTCGAGATGTACGGCCAGGGGATATTCCTGAGCGCGCGGCCCAGTGGCCAGAATAGGACCAGGACAGCCAAGCCGGCCACCAAAGATATGCTATCAGCGACCCAGCGCACCGCCGTGCGTTCAAAACGCAACATGATCGTCTGCTCGCCGCGCGGCACTCGAATTGAGATCAGGCCACTACTGGACAGGGGCTCGATCTCGACGCGTTGGCTGTCTAGTCGCACCGGGTCAGCCCCGTGTACTGTGTCGGCCCGATACGCGCGCCAACCGGGAAAATAGAGTGTATAGAACGCCAGGTGCGCTCGCTCGGAGGCAACGATCACCCTCCAACGCTCGGACCGCGCATCGCGCTCCAGCAGCGTTGCCTGCGCGATCTCTCCTGACAACGCCACCGGCGCAAGGCTGCGCCCGCGATGGAGCGTCACCGCTGAGGCCAAGGGCCTTGGCTCCACATTGGCAGGCAAGTACTCGCCTCGGATCGTCGTGCCGATATTGGTCGTGAACGACTCGAACAAGGCCATTCGCTCTGGGGTCACGTCGGACTCATCGATGGGCAGATACTCAGGACGCAGGTCTCCTACCGCAGCAGATATCAACAGCCCCACGCCGACTACTGCCAGCCACCAGGGCCTGGGCAGTCGTTCCACGATCTGACCGACGATCAGCGCCCCGAAAAATGCCTGCACAGATAGGAACCGCCAAGGGAACTGGACGATGGGCAAAACGGGCACGCGATCCCACAGGAACCGCGAAGCGGGGAGGATCATCAGCGTGCTCCAGGCAAACCCGCCTACCCAGAACACGCCCAGTGGAGAGGGGCGCATCGTTCGAGATCCTTCGCGCCGCAACCAACTAGCTCCCTCCACGATCACGCCCAACACGATCAAGGCCGCTTGCACCGTGCCCATTGCAAAGGGCGTGTTTTCCTCTGTGATGTCATAGTCAAAGAACAGAGAGGGCTGGATCAGGGTGGGTCCGAGAGCTTGTGTCGTTGGCCGGAGCTGTGCAAGGCGACGAAAGTGCGCCGCATAGTGGAAATGATCGCTTATCTGGATGTCTTTGACGCCCATCCACACCCCACCCAGGTCATCCAGGACGGTCAACCATAAACTGGCGGAGAGAGCCAGCCCCAACACCCCGCCGCCGACCATCCGCCATGCCGCCCGCCGGTTTATCCGCTGCCAAGAGATCCGTGCTGAGTGGATCCATGATGACAAACTGTGCAGATGCTGTCCGCGTTGATCAGAGCTGGCCCTTCGCATAGCAGGCCACAGCAATAAAGCTGCATAGCCAACGACAAACGGCCAAAAGATGACAGCAGAGAGGTTGTGCGTGAGGAGCAGACCGCCCAAGCTCAACCCTAGCCAGGCCATCCTCGGCAAAGAAGGATCAGCGCGCACGCCAAGCAACGCCCAAAAGATCAACGGATAGAATGCGAACGCGTAAAACTCGGACAGGGAATCGCCACGGACGTAGACGTTGACCAGGTGAAAGGGCGCACAGGTGTAAGCAACCACCGCCAGCGCCACTGCGGCGGGGCGTCTGAACACGCGCCGGGCCAGGAGAGCCAGTGCCGCCGCGGCGAGGACAAAGCCAAAGGCCTGGGTCACCTGCAACGCCAAGATCGGACCCCAGCCCAAGAGCCGCAAGAAAGCGGCGATGTAAAGAGGCAGGGCCGCGTAAAAGTCAAAAAAAGGATAGCCCAGGCCATAGGCGGCGTCGGGCATCCAACGCACAGGAAACGCTCCCGAGCGCAACCCGGCGACCAGTTGCTCCAGGCGGATGAGCAGGAAAGGGCTGTCGCCGCCGCCACGCGTGTTTACCGGCCCTGGCCCAGCAAACAGCGGATAGAGGACGAACAAAAGACAAAGGAGCGCCAGGCCTACTCCCCTGACGCTCCCCGACTGCAAGACTCGCATACCTCTCCTTTGGGGAAGATTCGATAGGTCCGAAATCGCTCTCCGCCCCCTCCCTGGGGCGCGCGGGTCTTTCGGATAGATGCTTACTCTCGTCGCGCTGTGTTGAAAGCGATCAGCACGCCCGCCGCCAAGACGATGACGATCAGCCCACTATATCCGTACATCGCGTTGCCGATCGTGGACAGCAAGGCCACAGGCGTTGGGGTGGGCACGGGCGTCGACATCGGCGTCGGTGTAGGCTCTGGTGAGGATTTGTTTCCAAACTCGATGCTGAACGTCGCCCCAAGGCGCAGCGCGATCCCCCAGCTATCGTGCGTTGTCGACGTGTAGCCCGGTGGATTCATCTCGGAGATGAAATGCACGATGGGCTCCAGGCCGACAAAGCAGAAAGGCTCGCTCAAGCCGTTCGTAGAATAGGTGCCCAACACATGCTGCGCATCCGACAACGTGAACACCGAGTAGGGCAACAGCGGCTCACCGGGGTCCCGGAAACGGTTTCCGTTGCGGTCGTCGTACGACAACACGCAGATGGAGCCGGTCACCGGCGTAGGTGTAGGAGTCGGTGTCGGCGTCACCGTGGGCGTAGGCGTGTTCACCGGCGTAGGCGTCGGCGTGTTGGTTGGTGTCGATGTCACCGTGGGCGTCGGCGTGATCGTCGGCGTGTTCGTCGGTGGCGCGCGCGTAGGGGGCCGATACGGCCTGGGCGTGTTGGTCGGCGGAGGAGGGGGAGGCGCGACTGCGACCAACGAAGCATCGTCCCAGTAGACGTCGTTATGCTTGGTGGGGTACTCGGGCGCAGACCAGGCGAACACGGTGACTCTGTCTTTGTTGGCCTGCGCTTCGACCGTAAAGGGCACCCACGTATCGAGCGGGTTCTGCTCAGACGACCACACAATTGCGGCCGAAAAAGGATCGGTGCCACCGTTAGGGTCAATGCCCGCGCGCATGTGCATCGGGCCACCCCCCTGGGACTCGTTCGCGTCGTCCTCCTTGCCAGCCCACGCGTGGCCCCAGATGGTGAACTTGAATCTGGTGCCCGGCGCGATCTTTTTCACCGTCTGGTATACGCCTCCGACGTGCGTACCGTAGGGAGTGAAGAGCTGCTGCGCGTTGCTCCCGGAGTGAATCCGGTTCTTGAACGGTTTAGCCTCCCTGAACTCGGGCATTCGGTTTTTCCAGTCCGGATCACTTCCGCCCTGCAGCTTCCACCACGGCAACCACTCGAGCGCCAACTGCGCCGTTGCATAGTGCGCAAACTGCTTGTACGCCCCCTCAAAATCAGGGTTCTTGAGCAGGTTTTGCTGTGCTGGCGGCGCAGCCCGGGTGGATCCCGTGGGCATGGCCGTCAGCACCATTATGACGATTGTGACCACAGCTAATATACGTAGAACTCGCATGCATGACCTCCTCTGTAAATCGCCGGTGGGGTCAGGATACCACGGGACGCCCTGCGCGCCCGTCCTCTGCCGGACGACGGGCGTCATCTATAAGACGAGCATCGCGTGCCGGACGGCGGCGGTCACTGTAGCGCCAGTCTGTCCTGCCCCAACTGCCCCTTCTCCCCCAACACTCGTAGGTGTCGCATCGAACCTAACTCATACCAGCCAATGGTGATCCGATCACGGTCGGCACTGTACGAAGCTCCGAGTATGTGTTCATCTACGATTTCGTCCCCAGGCTCCCACCACCCTGTGGGGAAAAAGCCCCTTGCAGGGGTGCCGTCCGTCTGGGCGATGACCCGACCGTCGCGCACCAGGTGCACGAACACGGTATAGTCCGTGGACAAAGGACGTGTCGTCCGCCACACTAGACGCAGGCGCGTTTGATCATCGTCTTCCAGATCGACCTTCCAGTCCAGGAGCTCGATCCCCTCTTCAAACCGGGCCAAGAGAGCCAGTGCACGGCTCAATCGCGTCGCCCGAAAAGCGACATAGAGCAACCGGGGCTCTGCGTCGAGGTCTCCGCGCTCCAATGGACCGCGCCAGACCTCGATCTGCGCGGGATGTGGAAACACCTCTCGCACGTACCTCATATCGCTGTGTGGCCACGCCAGGGCCAGCACCGCGTCGGCTTCAAACGACGGATCTCGCCCCAGGATCGACACCCGCTCTGGGGAACCCACCAAAAAGTTGACGCTGAATCGATCTTCCCACATCCGTGGACCCAGGTAGACGTGACGGCCAGGGATCGGGTCTCCCTTGGGCTCGGACGGTCCCTCCCCCTGCCAACCCGTGCCGAGGAAACGATTTATCTCGACCGCCTCTTGCACCTGGTCCGCCTCAAAGGCGTAAACCAACGCGGGGTCCCCGCCGTGCCGGAAAAAGTAGTCATAACCACCCCATACAGCGGCGCTCCCCAGGACTATGCCGGTCAAGAGATTCCCCGCCCAACCTAGACCACGCCCCCGTAGCCGTTCACCTGCCCATTCCAGGCCCAGGGCAGGCAACACCGCAGCCATCGGGAGCACGCCGACGGCTCGCAAAAAGTGCGGAGAATCCTCAGCCAGGATCGTCGGGATCAACATCACTCCCGTCCAGACGAGGGCCAGCGCACACGCCCCATCGGTCCTCACTTTCCCCAGAGACAAGAACACCCCCATAAAGAAAAAGACCGAAACCAGAGGGTCAAAAAGGGGGCGCAGGGGAACGTTGTGACGGGGGATAGAATCTCCGCGGAAGGCAAATAAGCCTGCCGCTCGGATCACGTTGCGAACCAATAGTCCCAGCGGATCGCCGTGATGGATCTCGGGGCTGAGGATAGAAACCTGTGCCGTTCGCTCGACAAAGGCATCCCAACGTGTGGCTCCGTAGACGATTAGAGGCATCATCGCCAAAGCAGCGACCAGAGCAACGCAAAGGAGTTCCCAACGATAGCGTCGCTCACGGCTCACCCATATTTGGAAAAGAGCATAAAGCGCAACGGCCACCGGAACGAACCGGGCAGCCGTATAGGTGTACAGGCTCAGGCCCAGGAACGCACCGCCGAGACACAGCCATACCACACGTCGCACTCCCGTCCGGCTGCGCCCAGACCACCAGAGAAACAACGCCAGGGCAACCACCAGGGGCATACTCACTGCCCGCAGCCCGATGCGACTGAGGTTAATTGGCCAGGGAACGGCAGCGATCAGCCACGCGCTCCACATACCCACGCGCTCGTCGAACAAAGCATAGGCCATCAAGAACGTCGCCGGAACGGTCAGCGTGCCTAGAATGGCCGCCATCACCCGCACGGCAAAAGGCGTCCGTCCCAACAGCGAAAGGGCCAGGGCCACACAGTACAGGAACAATGGCTCGCGGCCGTTGTTGGCCTCAAAAAAGATAGGGCGTTCACCCTCCACGACGCGTAGGGCGTCCAGTCCGTTGAGAGCCTCGTCGTGATAAAGGCCCGGTGGCAGGGAGCCCAATCGATAGAAGCGCATCGCCGCGCCCGCGAGCACCGCCGCCGCCAAAATGGCGCACCTGATAGGGAAACGCCACCCCCGAAGAGATATCGCTCCCTCACTTTGCTCGCTCACGCGCCAGATTATAGCACAACTGGGGCAGATGTCAAAAGAACTTGTCCGCTGGCTCGTCCGTTGACCAGTATACTCGTGTTGGCTTGCTAAATGCTCAGAATATGGTAGAATGAAAGCAATCGTCAAATGATGTGAGGGTGAGTGACATGGTGCAAATCTGGGTCGTGCTACCCACTTACAACGAAGCGGGGAACTTGTGCCGGATCGTGGAGCAGATTCTTTCGCAGTCCCTGGACATCGGCGTGGTCATTGTGGACGATGATTCGCCAGATGGCACAGGGGAGATTGCCGATGAGCTGCGCGGTGCTCATCCGGGACGGATGGAGGTGATTCATCGGCTGCACGAGCGCGGGCGGGGCACGGCCGGCATCGCCGGATTCAAGCGTTGCCTGGAACTGGGCGCGCAATGGATCGTGGAGATGGATGCCGACTTTTCACACAATCCGGATGATATTCCGCGTCTGATACAAGCCAGTCTGGATTGCGATCTGGTGGTCGGTTCCCGGTATGTGCCGGGCGGACAGGACAGCGATCGCGGACTCAAGCGGCGGCTCATCAGTTGGGGGGCGAACAACTACCTGCGCCTGGTGCTGGGTCTGAACTTGCGCGACTGTTCGTCAGGGTACAAGTGCTACCGTCGTCACGTCCTGGAACGACTGAACCCGGATTCACTGCACGCGGCGGGACCAGAGATAGAGCCGGAATCGCTCTACCGGATCAAGCAGCTCGGATTTCGCATCTGCGAGATCCCCATTTCGTTCAGAGATCGCCAGGTGGGTGAGTCCAAGTTGATGAACGCACGCACGATGCTCACCAGCCTGATCTTTCCCTGGCGAGTGCGGTTTGACCTATGGTAAAGCCCACGATCAGCAAAGACGAGTGGCGTTGGGCGGCGATCCGGGCAGTGGCATTGGTTGTGATGGCCACACTGCCCTACCTGATCGCCTACCTGACGGCGCCGGACGACTTGTTCTACACGGGTTTTCTCTCCAACCCAGAGGATGGGAACGCTTATCTGGCCAAGATGCAACAAGGCTTGCGCGGCGATTGGTCGTATCACCTGCCTTACACTGCTGAACCCCACGAAGGAGAGTTCCTGTTTACCTACTATCTCGCGCTCGGCCACGTGGCACGCTGGACGGACCTTTCCCTGATCCTGGTCTTTCACCTGGCCCGGGCAGTCGGCGGACTGATCCTTCTCCTGGCGCTCTACTATGCCGTGGCCTGTTTTTTCCACGACATTCTGCAGCGGCGGTTTGCCTTTACGATCACCGCCCTGGGTAGCGGCCTTGGCTGGCTTGCAGCGCTCCTGGGGGAACTGACGGTAGACCTGTGGGTGCCGGAAGGATACATCTTTTACAGCCTGTTTGTCAATCCTCACTTCCCATTGGCCATTGCCCTGATGTTGTTCCTGATCCTCTGGAGCGTGACCCCCTGGGGTACAGCACGCGCCGACTGGCGACGGCTGATCGGACTGGCCCTGGCTACGGCGGCCATAGGCATCGTACAACCGCTTGGGCTGCTGCCTGTTGGCGTCGTGTTGCTCGTCTACGCGCTCGTTCTCTGGGCGCAAAAGCACCGCCTACCGTGGCGGGAGATCGTGTCGGGCGCAGTGATCGGCGCTGTCGGGCTGCCCTTTGCCCTGAACGCATACCTGGCCTCCACCCGTAACCCGGCTTTTGCGGCCTGGTCGGCGCAGAACCAGACCCCCTCGCCGCCGCCGTGGGACTATGTCGTCGGCTACGGGGTGATCCTGGCGCTAGCACTGATCGGCCTATGGGCGGCCATTCGGCGACGGCGGGACAGCGACTGGCTGCTCACCGTCTGGACGGTTTGCACGGCTGTCCTCCTTTACGTTCCCTTCAGCCTGCAACGGCGGCTGGTGATGGGACTGATCGTGCCCCTTGGCATGCTGGCTACGATGGGCTGGCACGTTGTTCCCCATCGACGGTGGTTGCGGGCGACAGTGGTATGGGCGGTTGCCGGCCTGACCCACCTGTTCCTGATCACCATCACGTTGCACGGGGCGTTGACGCGCCACGAGGCGCTCTTTTTGTTGGAAGACGAGCGTGCGGCGTTGAACTGGCTGTCCGCGGAGGCCTCTCCAGATGCGCTGGTGATCGCCGCTCCCCAAACCGGGCTCTACATCCCGGCATGGGCGGGGCAGCGCGTCTTTTACGGGCATAGCTTCGACACCGCCAACGCCGACGTGCGCCAAGCGCAACTGGTCGCCTTTTTCAATGATGGTGGCCAAACGTTGCTCAAAGAGCGCAGGGTGGACTATGTCTTCTATGGCCCTCGAGAACGGGCTCTGAGCAAGAGCAACTGGCAGCCCGATCCTAGATGGAAACCCGCCTATCAACAAGGGACTGTCACGATCTATGCCCTCCCACAAGACTAGCAATGCTTAGAAAGAGGCACTATGATCATCCGAAGTAAAGCGCCCCTGCGCATCAGCTTTGCCGGCGGCGGCACTGATGTCGAGCCATATCTCTCGGAGCAGGGCGGCGTTGTGCTCAGCACCACGATTGACAAGTATGCGTATGGGTCCATACGTTTCCGCGACGACCGCCAGATCACCGTCACTTCGCTCGACTATGACATCGTGGCCAAGTATAGCCTGGACGAGCCTCTCACCTACGATGGCAACCTGGACTTGATCAAAGCCACCATCTGTCGGCTGAACCGGGAGAACAGTGACCAGGGACTGGATTTCTTTTTGCACAGCGATGCGCCGCCAGGGACAGGCCTGGGTTCCTCTTCCACGATCGTGGTGGCTCTCATCGGCCTATTCCATCGCTGGTTACACTTGCCCCTCACCAACTATGACATCGCCGACCTGGCCTATCAGATCGAACGGGTGGATATGGGCATCAAAGGGGGCAAGCAAGACCAATATGCCGCTACCTTTGGCGGCTTTAACTTTATCGAGTTCTATCACGATGCCACCATCGTCAATCCTCTGCGGGTGCCTTCCGATACCCTGAATGAACTGCATTACAGATTGTTGCTATGCTACACCGGCAAGAGCCGCCTATCGGCTCACATCATTGACACCCAGATAGAAGGATACGTGCAGCGTAGAGAAGATGTGGTCCGAGCGATGGACGAGCTAAAACAGGTCGCGATCGACCTAAAGAACGCCTTGCTCCAGGGTCGGCTGGATGACTTTGGCGCCCTACTCCATAGGGCGTGGGTAAACAAGAAAAAGATGGCCGAACAGATCAGCGATGCGCACATCGACGAACTGTACGAGACGGCCCGCAAGTATGGCGCCTTGGGGGGCAAGATCTCTGGCGCCGGTGGCGGCGGACATATGTTCTTTTACTGTCAGTTTGACAGGAAACACCTTATCGCCGCGCAACTGGAGCGACTGGGCGCCCAGATTGTGGATTTTAACTTTGACTTTTATGGGTTGCAGGCGTGGCAGGTTCGGTAGGCAGCCTCGGCTGGAAGATATGCACCCCATGAAACGGCCTGTTTTCAGCATTCAGGACCTGCTCTACTTGGTTGGACTGTTCTTGGTTGCTGTGTGGTTCTTTCTGCCCGCGTGGCGGCGGTCGGATGACCTATGGTACGCGCCACAAGCAGAGTTCTCTGACCTGACTGTCACTCACTGGCCCAACATGTGGTTCCTGGCCCAGAGCGTCCGCCAGTGGGGCGAGATCCCCCTCTGGCGACCGCTGATCATGGGGGGTGCGCCCTTTGTGGGAAATCCCCTCTCCGCGCTCTTTTACCCACCCAATTGGCTCTTTCTGCTGCTGCCGATCACCCTGACCTTTCACATCCTTTTTGTGCTCCACCTGTTCGGTGCCGGGGCAGTGTTCTATGGTCTCGTGCGCTGGAGCTATCGCCGCTCCCCTTTTGCGGCCTTTCTTGCCGGGCTGGGCTACGCACTCACCCCCAAGCTGATCGCGCATATCGGCGCGGGGCACGTTGGGCTCAGCCAGGCGTTTGCCTGGCTGCCGCTGACGCTCTGGCTGTTGCGCAGCGCGATGCAGCGGCGGAGCATCCGCCGGGCCGCTGGCTGTGGTGCCGCCCTGGCTGTGGCCTTTTTCGCTGACCCGCGCGTTGCGTTCTACAACACGCTCTTGCTGGCAGGGTACGCTGTTTATCGGCTGATCGGGGCATGGCAGCGGTCCGGGAAGCGCGTCGCCCTTGATCTGGCCGTACGCATCGTGTTCGTCCCCCTTATGCTGGTCCTGATGGGCGCGGTTCAAATCCTGCCCACCCTGGAGTTGATGACGACTAGCACGCGCTCCACGCTGACATTGAGCGACGCAGCGCGCGACTCGCTGCCCTGGCGATATCTGACCGGCTACTTGCTGGCTGACCGAGGGGGCTATCACGAGTGGATGACCTACCTGGGCCTGCTCCCTCTAGGGTTGGCGACCCTCGCCCTATGGCGCAGCACGGAATCCGAACGCTGGTTTTGGGCCGGGCTGGTGGCGGTCAGCCTGCTCTTCAGCCTGGGCACCAATGCACCCCTGTATCCACTGCTCTACCGCCTGCTGCCGGGGCTGGGGTGGGTGAGGGTGCCGCCACGTGCGCTGCTGTTGGTCACTCTGGCCGCAAACCTGATGATGGCTTTGGGTGCGGATG
>Ga0114930_10004307_pt1 | contig 12075 bp, 12 predicted proteins | sample AnhtaG_FD_87300 | JGI IMG/M metagenome (GOLD analysis project Ga0114930, IMG submission 87300) | Deep subsurface microbial communities from Anholt, Denmark to uncover new lineages of life (NeLLi) - Anholt_01485 metaG | ecosystem: Environmental > Aquatic > Marine > Oceanic > Sediment | place... | reverse complement strand
GCTCAGCCGTTAAAGCCCCGCCTATACGCCCTGCCAACATCACTGCTGCCAGCACAGGCCCTAATTCTTTCACCACCGAAATATTGATCAAAACACCCAAATGCTCTTCCAGGCCCATCCCCGCGAGCTGGTCGTACGCCTGTACTGCCAATGTCATCCCCACAAACGCACCCGTTATCATTATCACCGGCACACTGCGAACTCCGATCAGATTCATTTGTGTCCATATCAACGGATACGTCTCAGACTTGGCGCAGCTCCGCACCGACACAACCATCGCCCGCCAGACAAATCTCCCGAACCGTCCTATGTTCCCTACATCTTGCAAAGTCTTAGCTGCCGCTATCCCAATCATAGTCTATCACTCCAATACAGATTCCAATCGCCACACAGCCGCCTGTGACCGATTCACAATTCGACTTTCTACTATATCGGCCAAATCCACACCGCGTCTTACCGTTCTGTACCTTACAAATCGTAACCTGCAAAAACACTTCCTATCCGCCAATAATTGTAAACTGTGAATACTCAATAATCAACAATCATTCATCAATTGGCATTTGCCAAGCGTCACTCCCGCAGGAAACGGACAATATCCACCCTAACGCACAATCGCAAATCAGGGTGTCATCGCCGGCAGTCCCGCACGAATTGAGTTCATCCTCACGTATAGTACAGCATTTCATAAATCTCACTACTATGCCGGAATGAGATTGCTTCGTCGTCCGCCTGCGGCGGACTCCTCGCAACGACATAGGGCTATATCCCACGTCATTGCGAGCGAGGCGCAGCCGAGCGTGGCAATCTCGTAGTCGTATTATTTGCGAAATGCCGTATTAGTTGCTGCGGGACAACGTGCCAACTTCAAAAGGCTTAGGAGATTCCCCTCGCGTTCAGCCCCAAATCGTACTTGGGGCTCTACTTTTCCTTCTGTCAAAACTCACCTAAAACACCATCACTGCGATAACCATTATCCCCACCAGTATAGATATTATTAAGGACACAATTCCAAAACCGGAGTGTTTGACAGGATCAAACGCCTCTTTGTACACTTTTTCTCCACTTGCCACGGTTTTTCCCTCTGCCTTGCTCAGTTACCTGCAAGCAGTTCTTTAACCGATGGCCGCATCAAGACGATGATTGTAAACACACCTAAGACTGTTCCATATGGCATGAATACACAACTGATCGCAGCCGCGCATCATTGTTCAACATCCAACGTTTCACCAGGCGCCATCACTGTTACTTTGCATTCGGCCTTTTGTGCAAATTGCTCAGCGTCGTTTCGGCTGCCGACAATGTCGCCCCAGTGGTACGGTATAGCTAATCTGGGTTTTATGTACTTTGCCGCCTCAGCAGCTTCCTCCGCGTTCATCGTATAAGTGCCTCCGACAGGCAGTAGCGCAACATCAATGTTCTTCAGAGATCTCATTTCGTTGGTCACGTCCGTATCTCCCGCGTAATAAATCTGCTTTGACCCAACTTCGACTGCAAATCCCAGCCAGTTCTTTTCTCTCGGGTGGAACTGCTTGTTAGGATTGTACGCGCGCACACCAGCGACGCTCACGCCATCAAGTTCAATCCGCAGTCCCGGCGTAATCGTCTGCCCCTTGCCTTGCTGCGCAATAACATCCGCCGAAGCGATTAGTTTCGTCTCAGGCCCGGAAGCCTTAGCAATATCCTCAGCGGAATAATGGTCATGATGACTGTGACTGACAAGCACCAGCGTCGCATCATGCGACGACTCCTTCAACTTCCACGGGTCGATGTATATCACCGTGTCTCCATGGCTAATCTTGAAGCTCGCATGACCCAGCCATTTTAGAGTAATACCCATAGCAGCCTCCTTTGCCTTCTCACGTTTTTCAGTTATTTCTTCGATGATGAGCTAAAGGTAATCAACTGGGTACCAGAAAGGATACCTCCTACTCAGAAGGCCACCGAATTTCTGGCACGCGGTTGTTCTAACCCTTATTCTTCCAGTCCCTGCTTCCAAAGGCGCCTCGCCTATCAGCTTTTGCACATAGGCGTCCCTCTCTTCTTCGCTCATGTGCTTCTCCCTTATCGCCCTGAGCTCCCCACTGTCAAGAAAGAACCCACCACACGCATAGCACTCATCGACATTCACTTCCTTGGCGCGACTGTACTTGTGCGCGTGCATTGCTATCCCGCACTTTGGACACTTAAGCGGCCCACGATCGGCATCATTAACTCTCGGACTCTTCAAAGCCTCCTCGAGCACCTTGCCGAGACCTTCGTGGCTCTCATCCAGCTCTTTCAGCTCGCCCCAATCGAACCATATCCCTTTGCATCCGTTCTTGCACACGTCAACCAGCACACCGCCAAAGTCCTCTTCCACCATCAACTTACCACACACTGGACAGTCCATATTTCGCCTCCGACTCCCAAATCTCTTTTTCTTACTCCCGCAAAAATAACTCGCGCAGCTTCCTTGTTGTCAGCAAGCCTCAACACCCGACACCCCGCATCCGACTTTCAAACCCTAACCCGGACGAGCCGGAACCAAACAGGGTTGGATAAAAGGCTGACGCCTCAACGAAGCCACCTTCTGCTCATAAGCATCCATCTGATTGGCACGGCCGCAATCTCCCTGCCCACCCTCTTTCGAGGGAGGGAGATTGCTTGTTCTGAAACTAAAAAGCTTCGCTATTGCTACCGGGCTGATCAAACGCCACGCCAAATAACGACGATTTGGCATGTCGTTTGAACCAGCCCTTGGTTAGCCGACATCGAATCACCCATACGCTATCGAAGCTGATATTGTCTCCAATAACAAACAGAGTCCAATGATCGCAATTTCCTGACACAGTCAGGGGCTTTATCCCACAACCTACTAAAACGGACTCTACATTATGACCATCTTGCGCACAATCTCATTTGTAACAGACTAAAATACTCCACACCACAATTGCCGTCAAGCTTGACCTCGGCCTATCCAAAAGATCGTCAACGACCGCACCCTGATTTCGGCAACGGTCCATTGGCGATCACAAGTAATGAGCGACAAGTCATCGACAATCAATAAAAAAAAGTCCCGCCTTTCAGCGGGACCATAGGTTATCACCATCCTGGCGAGCTGCCGCACAGCTCAACAGGGACGCACGTCGGTTGCCTGCGGCCCTTTTCGCCCTTCTCCAACCTCGTACTCCACCTCCTGACCGTCATTCAGGGACCGGAAACCCTGCCCCATAATGTTCGTGTGATGGACGAACAAATCTTCGCTGCCATCATCGGGAGTGATAAAACCAAAACCCTTCCTCTCGTCAAACCATTTTACCTTACCTTTTGCCACAATGCTCTCCTTTGGCCGCGGGGCCCTAAAATAAAATTCCCTCAACTTTCATTAGGGGCATCCTTTGAGGGAAGAAAGAACACTCCTGAACAAAAGCCCTCGGAATGTTAGCAAAACACACGCGCGTTGTCAAGAAAATAGTAAAATTATTGTAACCGTTCACGGGGCAAATGTGCCGTTTTATGTCATTGCGAGGCCCTTTTCAAAGGCCGTGGCAATCTCAATCGTTACATTTTAGATTGCTTCGTGGCAAAACTCCTCGCAATGACCGCAGCAACGCAACTTATACGCCGTGAACGGTTACAAATTATTTTGCTATCGTATTCTTCGAAAACACCCAAAAACTGCAATTCCCATCAAACCAGATTTTGTAGGTTTTCCGGAAGCCCCAGGATCTGTCCCCACCAAAGTGGAGGCATTTCACTTTGCCATTCCTGAGCCTAACCGAAGTCGAAAGACGTGGCTCTGGCGGTGACCTCAGCTACCATTTACGTCACACGACAAGCAGTATTTACCCCTCAGATTCATCCGACGGTCCTCTGTCTAATTCGTTTAGCCGTCGTCGGCACGCCTGTCCTGAGCTTGCCTGCACTGAGCGCTACCGGACCCTGCTACGTTTATCCCGGCCTGGATCGAACTCTTCGCCTGCAATCGACCCCCACTGACCATCCTCATCCTGCGGAACAGACCCAGGAATGTCCCATAACTCACTGGCTGAACCGAAGAATTCAACCCACACGCACCGTTACTTTGTAAACCTTGCGCACCAGATGAGTTACGCTCAAAACGCCAATACAGACAATTTTCCCCAGAACTGCCACATTGCCTATTTTAACTAAAGTTTTTTCTTTGTCCCTGCCGATTGTATATTGTCCGTTATACATGCTGCCTATATTAACAGATGGGCAACAGATAGCACACTGGGCCGCAAACATGGGCAGGATACACAAATTAAGGGTTATAATTGGGGTCGGATTATGGTGAACGAAGACATTTTGGCGCGCTATTTAGAACCATTGTTGCGCGGCGACAAAAGGGCCTGTCAGGCCGTCATAGAGGAAACTCTTCAGAGTGGCGTACCCACCAACTCTGTTTATGTCAACATTGCATGGCCAATCATGGTAGAGGTCGAGAGGTTGCTGCGCGCCGACAAGGTCACTGCGGCCCAGGAACACTTGGCGACGCGAATCAACCGGACAATTGTCGACCAACTCCAGAATAAACTGCCGCGCAAGCCCTACAAAGACAAGAAAATAGCCATATGCTGTGCAGCGGGCGAATTGCAGGAACTCGGCGCTCAGATGATGGGCGATCTCTTCGAAAGCGATGGTTGGCAAGTAAGGTTCTTGGGTGGTGGGCTAACCAACGATGACATCTTCGCATTCGTAAATGAGTATGCTCCCAATGTGCTGCTGATTTATGGGACCGCTCCAAAGCAAGCACCGGGTGTACGGCAGCTCATAGACACCATAAGGGCTGTAAACGCGTGGCCACATATGCGCATAATGGTCTCCGGCGGCGTCTTCAACCGAGCCGATGGGCTCTGGGAGGAAATCGGCGCGGATTTGTTTGCCGCCACGGCACTGGAGGCCGTCCAGATAGCCTGCAGTGAGACCCGAACAGCCCCTTACGAGAGAAGGACAATCAAGCGCCGGAGAAGAAGATTGGAAAGGACAACGGTGCCCACAGCACATACTACAGAATGAGCAGACAATAAACAGCCTGCAGCGATCCAAGGATCAAACCTTTTCTCGACAAACTCAATACTCTTGCAGGAAAGAATCAATGCCGCTACACAATCAGTGGAGAAATCTCTTTTCGTATCTGTCCGAACCTCTATGACTGCGAGACGTGTGAGTTTGCTCAAACATGCCAGGATGAAGTAGATCGCCAACTTGCCATTAAAGCTGCTCACTGAAAGGCGAAAATCGCAGAGAGTTCCCGTGCTCTGCTAAGTAACTCAAACTGATCGATTCTTATTGTCATTCCCGCGAAAGCGGGAATCCAGTAATGTGCCGGTGGTAATAGATTCCTGCTTGCGCAGGAATGACAAATAGCGTCATGTTCTTGCCAAGGCGGTCTTTACATCAATGCCCACCTAAAATCGGTCAGTCTGAGTAAACAAGTAAAAGGGTATTATGCACAAATGGGTTTGCGAGACATCGCCGATATAAATCTGAGAACAGCGGGACAGAGTACCTAACCGTAATTATGACTTTTCTTACCAGTTGTCATCGTTTGAGTTAGGGTTGCGCATTTTGGTCGGTGTGATCAATGCGCGTAGGGCGCATCCGCTCGCCGACCTTTTTGAAGTGGGACAGCGCACTTTCGCGGTCGTCAAAATCTTTGTCGGTAAACAAGAGAGCGGTCTGACCTATTAGAATTTGGTCTCCGTCGACCAGAGAAGTTTCTTCAGTGATTCTGGCACCATTGACGAATACGCCGTGTTTGCTCTTCATATCGACCACAGAGTACTGGTTTTTTTCTTTGTCAAAATGGATCTGCATGTGCTTGCGTGAGATGAGGTCATCGAGTACTTGGATCGGAAGTGATTCAGCTCGGCCGACCACGTTCGTTCGCTGACCGAGCGGGTAATAGTCACCCTTTTGAGCCCCAGAGGTTACAATTATAGAAGCCATTTTGAACTCCTCTAAAACGAGCCATTAAGTGTCGACACTGTTCATGACCACAGGCTTCCCAAGAACCACTATTCTGCACTTAGGAGTCACTGCTAATATGCTACGGACCGGTTGCAAGGGAGTCAAGCACTTTGTTTTGAATCCATAGGGCACAAAGGTAATATGGCGCCGGCGGCATACGTCACTGTTTAGGTGTAGGCCCACTCAAGTCGATGCCAAGATGCGGCAAGAGTCTGCATTTGTTGTCCATTTGGCGAAACAAGGACGCTCCTTGGCCCAACATCATGCACAAAAGGAAGATGCAGGTCGGGACTTTGGAGCCAGGTGAGAATGGCGAAATGGCCATTAGGGCTCCGTAAGGTTGGTGCTGGGGCTGCTGCCGACGACACAAAATACGACAGCGTTGTGCCCGGTCCTTCATTCCTTCGTCCCACGGTCAATCCCTTTACTCCTTATTCCCGCGACGAATCCGTTCGCTCCTCCCACCGAGGAGCAGTCCTTTGTTTCGCAAGCGGGTGCCCCACCCCACAGGGAACGCCAGAGGAAATCACACGCACGCCGAGTTTGAGAGTTACAATCTCTGCTGCCCGCATCCGTGCGAGCAATACTCTACGGCGTGATCCTCCTCCATTGAGGCGCCCACTAAACCGATTCTTGTACCAACTTGCGTGCTGTATGTCAAGCAAAAAATAGAAAAGAAGTGGGATGTCCAAGGAACGTCGTATCCGGCTGCGGACCGTATTCGACACCGCCAAATCCGGACACCTCCACACCAAATTCAGGGGCTATGTACGTATCGCAGTCCCGACACATATACTCCACAATCTATCGACACGAGTCACAGGCCCCGAGCGACGAGCCACAGAATACCCCCGTACGCATTCACATACTGACACATTAAATTTATCTGGATTAACGCGCTGATAAGTGTTAAAAGAGAGGGCATATTTGGAACGTTAAGGGCCAAGTTATGACGTCAGACAAACTGAATATCACCAAAAGACCTAATTTTCGTAACCCTCGGCTATTACTTGGTTTCTCAGGCTGGATGGACGGCGGCAGCGTCTCCACAGGAACCGTAAAGTGGCTTGTCGAAAAGCTCGGAGCCGACAAGTTTGCCGAGATAAAGCCCGAGGGATTCTATATTTACAGCTTCCCCGGCATGATGGAAGTAACCGCCCTATTCCGCCCTCACACAAAGATAAAGAACGGCTTAATCAAGTCCTTTGATGTCCCCAAAAACGAGTTTTTCTATGCTGAAAAACAGGAACTCATATTCTTTCTGGGCAAAGAACCGAATTTGCACTGGGATGAATTCGCCGAATGTGTCTTCTTGCTGTGCAAAGAGTTCGGCGTCGAGATGATATATTTCATCGGCAGCGTTTCCGGGCTCGTACCGCACACGCGTGAGCCGCGCCTTTTCTGCTCCGCTTCAGATACGCAAATTAGAGAGACTCTCAAGCACTACGGCGTGAATTTCACCAATTATGAAGGACCAGCCAGCATAATTACTTATCTCACAGCCACTTGTGGTAACGGCGACATGAGCATGGTAAGCCTTGTAGCTACGATCCCCGCTTACGTACAGGGCAATAACCCTAAGTGCATAGAAGCCGTTGCAAGACGTCTGGCGGGCATCCTGGGCCTCCAAATAGATCTCGATGACCTTAGGCCTGTGAGCGACGAGTTCGAGAAGAGATTGAGCGACGCTGTGCAAGAGCAGCCCGAATTAGCCGACAACATCCGTAAACTGGAAGAGGACTATGACAACGAGATTTTCGATAGCGAGATGGGGGATTTGAAGAAATGGCTCCAGCAGCAGGGAATCAGATTAGATTAGGTCCGCCAGGCTGGCCCGCGGGAGCAAGGATTCGTTACCCTGCAGAATAAGGCCTTTGGAGTAATGTACTCACAGCGGCGACAGCGTAAGGATGTCACTTGCCATATACGTAAGTCTCATCAGAGAAAAGTTTAGTGGAGGTTAGAGCCATGAGAACAAACAACTTGATATTAGTAGGAGTCAGTGCAGGCCTGCTCTTAACCAGTCTTGTTCGGTCGGCGTCGACTCAGGACACCGTGACTTTCGAGAGACAAACACCTATCGTAAAGGCATATCAGAAGACACATGACGCAGTAGTAAACATTTCCGGCGAACGCACAGTATCGAAGTCGATCCGGCGTGGCTTTGACTGGCCAGATATGTTTGATCTGTGGGGGCCAAGATTCCGAAGGCAAGTGACAGTGCTCGGTTCCGGTGTAGTTGCCCACGAAGATGGCTACATCATCACGAACGCGCACGTGGTAAACGGTGCTGAAAAGATCAAGATAGTCCTCAGCGATGGGCGTGACTTCCAGGCGAGGATAATCAGTGCAGATGAAACGAGAGACTTGGCTGTTCTGACGATAGCAACTGATAAGAAATTGCCGTTCATTCACCTCGGGCGGAGTCACGACCTAATGATAGGCGAAACCGTGATAGCAATCGGTAACCCATACGGCTATGCAAATACGCTCACCAGCGGCGTGATAAGCGCCGTGGGCAGGGACATCGAGGTGATCGAAGGGTTCTGGCTGCGCGGGCTTATTCAAACGGACGCTCCAATCAATCCCGGCAATAGCGGCGGGCCCCTGCTGAATATTAACGGTGACCTAATAGGAATCAATACTGCTATCAGAGCTGAGGCGCAAAATATTGGCTTTGCCATACCTGTCGATGCGCTGGCGGACAACCTGACCCATATACTTATGCCTGAAAAGCTGCGCCGTGTTCGGCTGGGTTTGGTAATGGGCAGGATGAAAACGACTGGCAAATTCACCGGGTTGGTTGTTGACTCAGTAGTTAAGGGAAGTCCCGCAGACGAAAAAGGTATGGCTGCCGGCGATATGGTGCTTGAGATAGACGGCAAAGAGCTTACGGGAGTCGTCGACTTCTACGTTAAAATGATGCACAAAGAAATCGGAGAACCCATAACGATTAAATACGTTAAGCCTGAAGACCCGCGTCCTATCAGCCGGTCGGTCCAATTGACGATGGTCGCCAGGCCGCTACCTGACGGCCGTGAGCTTGCCAAAGAATTGTTCCAAATGGAGATTTCAGAGCTGACCGACAGGGTAGCACGGAGGTTCAATTTCGAACATGCTTATCCAATACCGATTATTACCGATGTAGAAAGAGGCGGCGTTGCTGCGCAGAAACGTCTTGAAAAAGGGGACCTTATTCTGCAGTTAAATAACGCTACGGTACGTAATGTGAGAGAGTTCTCGCTGGAGATGGAGAAGATTGCGGAAGGCGATGTTACAAAGCTGACAATTATGCGCATAAGCTTGGGAGTCTTTGGACAAGTGCAACGTCAATTTACTGTGCTGCTGAAAGCGCAAAGCAAGAAACCTCTTCGGTATCGACTTTGATAAGAGGGTGCGTACTGAAGGCAGACTCATTGAATGGTGAGTCCGCCAAGAGACGGCGGATCTTCGATAGTTAAATGGTAAGTTGTGAATTGGGGGATTCTCGATACTTGATGCGGGATGCTCAATGCTTAAGAGGAAAGAACCCTGCAATGAATTGCGGGGCTAAATATTCTCGGTTCCGGGTCAATCCGGAGAATTGATGGCAGCGAACTGGGCGTGGTATCAGCCCTGACGTGGTTTGGCCACGGAATTTTGGCAGGGACGAAATACCCCCCAAAACCCACTCCGTTGCAGGGGTAAAACACATATTTTTTGTAATTATTTGCAATATTTTCGGACGCAGGCGCGTCTAACTAAATGAGAGCAAGGGCAAGGATGTAAAGCTCTGCGCTTTCTGACATATCAATAACTGGAGGGGTTCCCAACGTAATCTGAGTGGGGGCTACAAAGGGTTTTTCGTTATGCAAGAATACAATGTCGGACTCGCCGAACGAGTTGCTGAGCGATTTTCTGCCCTTCCGGGATTCCGGTACTGCAATGGGTATACATTTCGAGCTACCGACTTAGGCAAGCACGGTGTCAAAATCGAGATAGGCCACGAGGACGATGTCGGCGCAGCGATCATATTGCCACCCAAAGAGGTTGGCCAGTGTGGTAGATGGCTGCTTCAAACGCTGGGGCAAGATCGTCATGGTTTGCCTAAAGAGCTGCCTGATATTCTACAAAGGCTAACTGCACAAAAAGGGGCTGAGCGCATTCTTGAGTGGGGCGACAAGAAGAAGATTAAGAACGCGCTTAAAGTCCTACGGAAACAATAGGGCTTTTCTTGGACGCACGCTGAAACAGTATTCGTATGTCGGCCGCCAGTCGATGGAGGGACGCCATCCCCAAGCTGCGCTTGAGGCTGCCACCCGGCCGCAATGAATAAGGAAGTTGATTAGTGAATTAGAGATTGGTGATTCCATCCCGGCCCGCATACGTGGGGCTTTCAGTCCGCCAAACAACGGCGGATCTCCGACACGGCAAAGAACGGGGGATTTGCACCACGCTTCAATATTGTTACTTGCGGTCACTGCCGCCCCGTGCCGTCATACGGGGTAAACTCCAGCGGCGATCCAGGTCAGGGCTTTTCTCGATTCCGCCTCGAGCCCGAAGCGAGAAAGTCCAAAAGTTGCGATAATTTGTCTGCAACGACACTACAAACAGAAGTCCTGCTAGTTATTGGATGACTTGGATCATATTCTTTGATTAGGCTAAAGTCAGAGGGATGTCTCCCAAGAGCTTGAACAAGTTCGGTTAGTGTAATGTCAGATGAAGAAAAAAGTAGGTATTTCCTCCCGGCAGGGTCAGCTACTACTGGAGTGCAATAAGTTGGTTCGTAAGCGCTTTTAGGAGCACGAATTGCGTATATTCTTGGATCATCAGATAGCCTGACGAGGCAAAGGTCGCCTTTTTTAAGAGCTTCAGAAAGTTCATCTTCTGGTATGTTGGAACAATGAACTCGGACTATTTTTTTGCTGTCAGCAGCTTGGTATATAGCCCGGCGATCTATTGACTTAGGTTTCGCCTTTTTTGTGCTGTCGGCAGCCTGGTATATAACTCGGCGACCTGTTGACTTAGGTTTTGCCTTGCGAGACCAAGGAGTACGAATCCTGGGGTATGTTTTTGAGACTTTTGGCACAGTAGGTGCTCTGTCTTGTTTAGGCGTTGGTGTCCAGCGTGGTATTACAGTAGCTGCTCTGTGTTCTTCACGCATCGGCGTCCAGCGTGGTATGACAGTAGCTGCTCGCTTTTCTTTGGCTGCCGGCGTGGTGCTTGGTATATAAATTCCTCTTAATAGTATTTCAGCTTGTTCCGGTGGAAGCTGTTCAGCCAATTCTCGCATATATGCCTGGGGATTATAAGGGTCGGTTATGGGCGGTTGTTTAGGTTCGAAACCGCCGTATACAACCGACCACGTTGGCATAATAAAGGCCACTGCAAGTAAAGCGGAAATGTAATACTCTTTCGTCTTCATAATTTGACCTTTCAAAAAGGGCGCCGGTATAGTGATAGTGTACTCCTTGAGCAGAATATCCTTACTCCGCCATTAATTGAGTATACACAACTCTGGGGATAGAAATCAAGCAAAAAATGTGGTAAGAACTGCATTTTTGGGCGAAACCTCGCAAAATTATCGGTACGGAGAAGCCAGAGAGCGCTGACCTTCTCTCCGTGTCATCCTGAGTCCGCCATTGGTCCGCCGCAGGCGGAAAGGACCTGGCCATCTTGAGATTGGGTTTGATTGGGTTTGATTGGGTTTGTTTTCCGGGAGGCTCCGGACGGGGTGATTCTTGTAAGGCTTTGTTAAAACAGAGTTTACGTTCATTTGGGCTTTTCGGAAATTGGGTTTGTTTGGCTTTGAATTGGGTTTGAATTGGGTTTGTTTTTTCGGACTGCGGAAGCGTCGTTTTTTCTGTAATCCTTTGTTATAAATGGGTTTACATTCATTTGGGCGTCCGGGAAATTGGGTTTGTTTTGCATAAAAGGGTCGATTTGTAGAGGATTCTCGACAGTTGTAGAGGTGCCTTATGGGCACGTAAATAGTTCGTTAATCGCGGATTGCGCTGATTAGACGGATTTTTTAGCCATAAAGCCACTAAAGCAACAGATTCAAGACCCAAGATGCACGGGACAAGGGCATAAGAGCACAAGAACATAAGAGCAAAAAGTGTT
>Ga0114930_10004304_pt1 | contig 12085 bp, 6 predicted proteins | sample AnhtaG_FD_87300 | JGI IMG/M metagenome (GOLD analysis project Ga0114930, IMG submission 87300) | Deep subsurface microbial communities from Anholt, Denmark to uncover new lineages of life (NeLLi) - Anholt_01485 metaG | ecosystem: Environmental > Aquatic > Marine > Oceanic > Sediment | place... | reverse complement strand
TAAAATAGTTTGCATTTTAAGTTCTCTGTTGGTGTTATCACCAACAGAGAAAAGTGTCTTCATTGTCGAAGTTTTTCTTTCACAGGGTGATCACTTCGTGACACCTTTGACTTTTCCAAAATGCAAACTATTTATTGCTCTCCGTAGTAAAAATAGTTTTTTTATTATGTTACTTATTATTGGAATTGATACAACAATCACCCCCAATCCCGCTCAGCGGGATGGGAGTGTCACCCCTACTGTCGTCCTGAACTTGTTTCAGGATCTTGTTTTTTAAGTTAGATTCTTTCCTTGCAAAAAGGATTTTAGCCCTTTTTTCAGGTGTTAATTAAATGAAAATTTTTTAAATTTATACTTTAGTAAATGGCTTTGCTGAAATCATCTAATTATTTAAGTTAATAATTTTCAATATTATATGCAATTAATTTTAATAATAATTCAATTTTTTTGTAGAAAAAGCTTTTGCCTTTATACAAGAGCCGTATTTTCTATTAAAAACAGAGAATTAGTCTCGGATGAACTTCTCTGAGGATGTATCTTATTATCAAATAATTTATTAGCTTTTTATTGGTAATAACCATCTATAACTGATATTTCTCTAAAATAGATTTGAGGAATAGAATTAAGTTTATTAAATTGTTTCTATTAAAGTCAAGACTTTGGCAAAAATTACTTTTAGGGGGAAATTAATCTTTATATTGGATTTTAGCAACGAGATTGTCCCGAGTACTCGGGACGACGAAGCAATCTCTTTTTAATGAACTCAAATAATATAATTTTAAAAATCATAAAACTAATGAATAATAATGAAATTTACTAAAGTTTTGTTAAATCTATTAAACCATTAGATAAAGACGTTTCAAAAATTGAGAGGTATAGAAATGTTAAAACAGGTATTGGAAGTATACGAACTTCTTGATAATGCATTTGTCGACGGGCATAAAGTGGCAGAGCTTTTAAAAAGCAGAGGATTAAAAAGCATAACACTTAAAACGGTAAAAGGTGAAAATGGGTCAACGGATTTTATCAAGGTTAACATTAATGGAAGCGAAGGAAAAGACAAGAAGAGAGATGCACCGACCATCGGAATTATCGGGAGGCTCGGCGGAATAGGCACAAGACCTGAGCGTATAGGCATGGTATCCGATGCGGAAGGGGCTGTTACGGCGATTTCGTGCGCTTTGAAACTGGCGGACATGAAAAACAATGGCGATGTATTAAAGGGTGACGTGATGATAGCTACTCATATATGTCCAAATGCAACTCATATTCCTCACGAGCCTGTTCCATTTATGGGGTCTCCTGTAGATATGGCGGAAATGAACAGGCATGAAGTGGACCCTAATATGGATGCGATACTATCAATCGACACTACCAGGGGAAATAAGATAATAAACTTCAAGGGTTTTGCGATTACACCAACTGTTAAAGAAGGCTACATTCTCAAGGTGAGCGATGATTTACTGGAGTTAATGGAGTGGACAACCGGAAGACCCCCGAAAGTTTGCCCGATCACTATGCAGGATATAACACCTTACGGCAATGGTTTGTACCATTTAAACAGCATTATGCAGCCCTGCACGGTAACGGATTCACCGGTAGTTGGTGTTGCGATAACGGCTGAAACCACAGTTCCCGGATGCGCAACAGGAGCAAACCACGAAGTAGATGTTGAGAATGCAGCGCGATACTGCATTGAGGTCGCAAAGGCATTTACAGAGGGCAAATGTAAATTCTACGATGAAGAAGAGTTTAATAGAATTATAAAACTCTATGGACGAATGAATATCTTACAAACATTGCCCGATAAATAGTGCTTAAAGGAGAACTACATAAGTTTGAATTTATTTGCCATTGCGAGAGATAAACAAACGGAGCAATCTCTTGATTTTAAAAATTGCTTCATCCCGCGGCGCAGACACGGCAGTACCAATTTGAAAAATAGGTTCATCCGAATAATGCATACCTGCGATCAATCCCGCTTAGCGGGATGGCTCATGGAATAGTAAATATGCAAAAATTGTCAGAATCCCGAGTGCTCGGGATTCAGACATGTTCTTTGGTTTTTTCGGTTACGGGAAGTTTTGAGAAATTCAATGCTTTTTTAGTTGTCCCGAGTACTCGGGATTAAAATTACAATATACTATTACAATATTAATTTTTTTCTTAGGTACTCATTTTCATGATGAACTGTAAATAAAGGGTTTTCATTCATACACTATATAATAAAAACACATCAATATTTTACAAAAAGGAAAACTATGGGATTACTAAAAAAATTCATTTTGGGGGAGTTTGTTGCAATTATATTGATAATGGGTTCTGCCGCTGCTGTGTTTTCTCAAACAAAAGCAAAGGGCACAATCACGGGAACGGTTCGTGAAAAAGCGACCAAAAGTCCCCTTTATGGAGTAAATGTAGTTGTCGAAGGAACGGAAAAAGGATCCGCAACAGATACATCGGGATATTTTATCATACATTCGCTTCCTGTCGGTACATATAACTTACAATTCAGTTATATCAGTTTTCGCACACTTAAAAAGGCAAACGTTGTCGTTAATCCGAACCGGCATACTTTTTTAGAGGTTGAACTGGAGGAATCAGCCCTTGAGGGTGAGGAAATTGTTATAACCCCAACGTATTTTGAAAAACCTACATACGCCCTTGTGAGCAACCGCTCAATGGATTTTGAGGAAATCCGTTCGGACCCGGGCAGCGCCGAGGACATCCAGCGTGTTGTACAGGCTCTACCCGGAATTGTTTCTGGGTCAGATCAGATAAACGAGATCATCGTCCGCGGCGGGAACCCGGGTGAAAACCTTTTCGTCATGGATAATATTGAAATTCCGAATCCGAATCACTTCGGCATTCCCGGTACAGGCGGCGGACCAATCAACATGATTAATACATTTTTCGTCCGTGACATCGATTTTTATGCAGGCGCATTTCCGGCAAAATTCGGCGATAAAGTATCGTCTGTTCTTGACATAAAGCTCCGGGATGGGAACAGGGAAGAGATAACGGGCAATTTCTATCTGGGAATGGCGGGCGCAGGCGCTTTGATAGAAGGTCCGGTAATGAACGGTAAAGCATCGTATCTTTTGTCAGCGCGAAAAAGCTTTCTCGACCTCATTATCTCTTCGACCGGATTGACAGCGGTCCCGAAGTATTACAACCTTCAGGGGAAAGTATCGTATTTTATTTCTGATAAAAATAAACTTATCTTGAACGGAGTGTACGGCAGTGACCGTATCACAATAGAGAGTGAGAAAACAGGCTACACACGCGGCGCTGAAAATGTTAAATCTCGAGGTAATCAATATGCTGTTGGGGCAACGCTTCAAACGCTCTGGGGGATGCGCGGTTTTTCAAACGTGACGGTTTCACGGGTACTAAACTACTGGAACTACCTCGTCTATGATAAAAACAATTATGTTTATCACACAGATAAATCAGATGAAGCGGAAAATGCGCTGAAAGTGGATTTTGAATTCAAACTGAGAAATCAGATTGATTTTTCCGCCGGTATGAATTTCAAAAATGTTGTATTTAATCACCACAGGTGGTCTGACAGAGATACTGTTTATGTTTATGACTATCCGGATAACCCGGAGAAAATCGTCGATATCTATCGCCTTTATCCGGAATGGAGCGTTGATAAAGACATTTCGACGTATAAATTCGGCTTATATTCGCAGATGAAATTCCCGTTTAAGAAAATAGACTTAAATTGCGGAATCCGGTATAATTACTTTGATTATTCGAGCCGCGATAACCTGAGCTCGCGTTTGGGACTGTCATATCACATAAACCCGAGTACGGATCTAAATGTGGCTTATGGAAGCCATTATCAGAGTCCGTCATATATAGAATTGACCTCAAACCCTGCAAATAAGCTTCTCGAGCATAAAAACACGAGCGTAATTGTCCTGGGCATAGAGCATCGTTTTCGGGATGACACCAAAGGTACCATGGAAGTATATTATAAAGATTACAGGAATGTACCCATTCCCTATAGTTGGACTACCCCGGACCCGCTGGATAGTTTCGAGGGGAGAATGGTCAGTAAAGGCAGAGGATTTACCAAAGGGTGTGAATTGTTTCTTCAGAAGAAGTTATCGCAGAACTGGCACGGCACTGTCAGTTATTCCTTTTCCGTATCCAGAGCTTTCGATCCACGGTATAATGAATATTTTAACTGGGATTACGATTTTCGGCACGTATTTACATTTATCGCCGGATATAAAGCGAAATTAATGTTCTCACCGTGGTATCAAAATATGTCAAACTCTATATGGTTCAAGACATTTGCCTGGATTCTTCCATTCGCAGATGAAGTTGTTACTAGCGTCCGTTTCAGATATCTTGGCGGGCGCCCTCGTACAGGAATCATCTACCACCCTGAATTAAGAGAGTGGCTGGTCGATGAAGACCTGATGTTAAACCGGCTGCGATACCCGCATTACGCCCGCCTCGATTTACGCATCGATAAAAGGTTCTTTTTCGACAATTGGAATATCACTACATATTTCGACATGATGAACGTATTCAACAGGGACAATATATGGGAATACAGTCATAACAGCGATGGTACAATTGAAAAAATCCTGCAGTTCCAGGTATTTCCAGTAGGCGGGCTGACAATTGAATTTTAAGCTTCTTCACGGATTTGTTTGGATAGATATATAATATAGAAGCTGACAATTTTTACAAAATCTATACTAATATTACCCTCTACCTATGAGGAAGAATAATATAACCTTACCCCCCCATGAGTGAGAGTAATATTACCCTCCCCCTTGTCCTACGTAAGCGGATCCGCCTCTGGCGGAATGGGGGAGGGTCAGGGTGGGGGTGAAGAAGTTGTAAGAAATGGCATCATATTATCACCCTCCCTTAATCCCTCCCATCAAGGGAGGGAAATTTAAAGTGATTCTTCATGGATTTGTGTGGATAGATATGTTATAGAAATTTACTTTTCTTATAAAAGCTGTACTGAAATTACCCTCTCACTCCATAAGTGAGAGTAATATTACCCCCACATGAATGAGAATAATATTACCCTCTCTCCATGAGTGAGAATAATATTACCCTCAACCTCTATGATTGCGAGAGACATTACCCTCCCCCTTGTCCGCCGTAAGAGGATCCGCCTCTGGCGGAATGGGGGAGGGTCAGGGTGGGGGTGAAGAAACCCGTTTCAAGTATCTGCCTTCTCTCATTCCCTCGTTCCCAGTCTCTCTCATTCCCTCGTTCCCAGTCTCTCTCATTCTCTCGTTCCCAGTCTCTGACTGGGAATGCTGACGAGGTAAATTCCTAAAAAAGATTTTGCATTAATACATTAAAATACTTATTATTCATTTAATATTATGCTGCCCATAAAAATATTATCAAAAAATTCATTCATTAAATCCTGTATAGCAAACAAAATGTTCATTTTCTCGTTCCCAGTCTCTCTCATTTTCTCGTTCCCAGTCTCTGACTGGGAATGCTGAAGCGGGGTAAGAAACATGAAAAATCAAATTTTTGTTATTACAGTCACAATCATCGCCCTTTTTCTGACCTGCGGTAAAAAGAAAGATACCTACACCATCGAAATCAAAGACGGCGTGAAACACGTCCACAATTATTCGCCGCTGTGGGGCGAAACACCGAAAGTCGCTCTGGAATTCGTGCAAAAAATCGGGGAGCTTGATACTGAGGATGAGAATTACCTTCTGCACAGAGTTTCCGGTGTTACCGTTGATTCCGGTGGAAATATCTACGTAATTGATTCGGGGAATTACAGAATTCAAAAATACGATTCAAATGGAAAATATCTCGCTACATTTGGTAGAGAAGGGCAGGGTCCGGGTGAATTTTTATCCCCTCAATCTATCGGTATTGACTCTAACAGAAATATATATGTTTACGATCAGGGAAATAACCGGATTTCCGTTTTATCAAAAGAAGGTCGTGCATTGCGGACTTTCAAATTTGGTAGAAATGCAGCCGAATTTCGATTGCTCCAATCCGGTGAATTCATTATCAATACTCTATCACGCATATTTAGCAACAACTTAGATGCTGTATCCAATCCAACTACAGAATATAATATTCCGGTCGTACAAATATATGATAAAGATGGAAAAGTTCTGAGGGAATTTGGCAAACCTTATGATTATAAGGATAATGTTGTAAATCCAAAGGGCAATGTATTTTTTTCTTCTGACAAAAATAATTTTATATATCTTTCATTCAAATATCAAAACAGAATTGAGAAATACTCACCTGATGGAAAACTTTTATTCACAACTGGCCGTCCGTTGAGTTACAAAATCAGCCGTCCAAAGACTGAAGTAACGGTATACCCTAATGAGGTGGCTATTTCTCTGCCATATTTTAATAATACGGTTTCATGGGGTATCGGCATAGACCATAAAGAGCGTATCTGGGTTTTAACTGTAATTGAGCAGCCCGGAAAAGATAAACCGGGATTTGGTCTTGAACTCGAAATATATAACAATGAGGGAATCTTGGTTGGTGAAATACCATGGGGTGAAGAAAATACTTTTGCATATAGAAATTTTTACATGATTGGAGAACGGGTTTTCTTTATAGATTCTAAACGAATAACCGTATACGAATACAAAATTATTGAGAAATAAGGACGTAGCAAATAACATTGGTGTAAGTTATCCCTTTTAGTGTTGTGCAGCCACTTTTTTGGGAAATGAGGTGTTATTATGAAACAAAAGTCGATTTTATTATGTGTGTCGATAATCCTGCTGCTGTCGATTTCGTGCAGCCGGGATGAGACGTATACCATCGAAATCAAAGACGGCGTAAGACACGTACACAATACCACGCCAAAATGGGGCGATGTACCGAAAATCGAACTAAAATTTGTCCGGCAGTTCGGTGAACTTGAAGGCGTGGATGACAACTATTTGTTGTTTTTACCCGGTGATTTTGCATTGGATAAAGAGGACAATTTGTACGTGCTCGATAGAGGTAACTTCCGCATTCAAAAATATGACCCGGAGGGTAAATTTGTTGCCTCCTACGGCAGACAAGGACAGGGTCCCAGTGAATTCCAGGGGGCTGTTGTAAGTATAGATATCGATGATAATGGTAATATGTATATCAATGATTTTACACCGGGTTTTATCATGGTAATGTCTCCTGAGGGTAAGGAACTGCGCCGTATCCGAATTGATCTTTCAAGTGGTCTTATCCGTTTTTTGAGGGATGGTTCTATCATTCAAAAATCATTTGAAATGGATTCTGAGGGAAACGTGATAATGCTCACAGTATATGACAGGGATGGGACTTTTATTAAGAACATTGGAATACCAGAGGATTACGAAAAGTCCGAAGTAACCTGGGAAATGAACCGTTTTTATTACACAATTGATAATGAAGATAATGTGTATATTGCTTATTCGAGAAGAAATGCTATTGAAAAGTATACCCCCGATAACAAATTGGTTCTGAGAATAGACCGCAAACTTAATTATGATACGAATTTTGATATTATGGAGTATAAACGTATGCGTTCAGTTAGGCAGAACGGAAAACTTGTAGGGAGAAAAGAAGAAACACATTATACTGTAGAAAATACAAAATCGGTTTCCCGGGCAATAGCTGTTGACGGCAAGGGAAGGATATGGGTAGTAACATACCGCAGGCAGCCATTAGAAGATGAAAACGCATGGGAATCAACAGGAAGTGATATGTCTGGTATAAGATATTTTAAAACAGGGGGAAACACGAATATAGTGGAAACGGATATGTTCGTGCTGGAAATATTCGATAAAGACGGGATGCTGCTGGGGAAGATTCCACTAACCCATTTTGTCAACGGCATGAGAATCTACGGCGACCGGCTTTTCATTCTGGATAAACTCCGTAAAATGTGCGTATATGAGTATAAAATAATTGAAAAATGAGCCGCCTTTTCATCTTTTTGTTGTAAAATTGTGCAATACATATTCCTTTTTTAGTTTATCCGCACTTTTGTTTGAACAAAATAGTCAAGCAAATGACATTAGAGAATATATTCATTCGAAATGACAATAATATAAGAACAACACAATTTACGTTCACCGGTAATAAAATATTTTGCATTCTTCAGAATATATTTATATATTCATATTGAATCACTCCCTTAAAAACATTCTTTCTTGTAATCAACCGTAAATTTTTAATTCCATAATCTAATTACAGGAGGTTAATGTGCATTGTGTAACGAAGTTTTATCACTTTCGGCGATTGGGGGTCATTTCTATTGCTGCGCTGTGTGCTCTTGTGTTTTTTGCTTCGACAGGTATAACACAGGAGTTCACGAAATACCATACGTATGATGAGTTGACGGGAGCGCTGCGGAGTATGGTTAATGACCATAGAAATATCGCCAGGCTGGAATCTATCGGCAAAACACTCGAGGGGCGCGATATCTGGATGGTAGAGATAGCCAATCGGAATGGCGTTCCGGTTGGAGAACGTCCCGCATTGTTTATCGGCGCTAATTTTGAAGGAGACCACCTGATCGGCAGCGAAATTGCGCTTTACATTGTCGATTATCTGCTGAGAAATTACAATTCAAATCCGGAGGTCAAGGATAAGATCGACAATAATGTTTTCTACATCGCTCCGCGTATCAATCCTGATGCTGCAGAAATGATGTTTGCCGATGTGAAAACCGGAAGAAAAACCAACACAAAACCCTACGATGGAGACAATGACGGACGGATGGATGAAGACGGACCGGAGGATTTGAATAAAGACGGCTTCATCACGGTTATGCGTGTTAAGGACCCCGACGGGGATTACTTGATCGATCCCGATGAACCGCGGCTTATGAACAGAGCTGATTCAAGGAGCGGTGAAGTCGGCATGTATACGCTGTACTGGGAAGGGGTCGACAATGATAAGGACGGGTTCATAAACGAAGACCCGCCGGGCGGCATCGATATTAACCGGAATTTCCAGCATGAATATCCGTATTATCAACCCGATGCCGGCTGGCACATGTTGAGCGAGCTGGAATCGCGTGCAGTAATGGACTGGATTATTGCCAACCGAAACGTCGCAATCATTCTCACACTTGGAGAAAGCGACAATTTAATTGTTGCCCCGGACAGCCGCGGACAGCTCAGCTCGGAAAAAGAAGTAGATATGTTTGCGTTTGCAGACGCCGGTAATGCATCTGCCGGTAGAGTCGGCATGTTCGCTGCTGGAGGCGGTGGATTTAGAGGAACCGGAACGGGTGGAATGCGGCAACAGGTCACACAGCCTACCGAAACACGGCGTCCGGCAGGAAGACAACCGGCAACGACCGTAACCACATCCGATAATGATTATTTCAGAGATATCAGTACAAAATATCTTGAGTTAACCGGCATAAATCAGCAGCCGATGGTACGAAATCCCGAAGGCGCCTTCTTCCAATATGGCTATTATCAGTATGGTGTTGCTTCTTTTTCGACTCCCGGTTGGGGTATAACCGGCGCTCCGGCAGGTCCTTCGCGGCGGTTAGGCGCACCCGGTGGGCAAACCGCCCAGATTAGTGTAGACCGCCAGCTGCTCAGATGGATGGATAATGAGGGTGTTGACGGGTTCGTAAACTGGACTAAATATAACCACACAGATCTCGGTGAAGTGGAAATCGGCGGATTTAAGCCCGATGCGGTAACCAATCCCCCTGCCGCAAGAATTGCCAGTCTCGGCGCTTCTCACGCTGAATTCGCTGTGTACTTAAGTTCACTCTACGCGAAGGTAAAAATTGCAGAAACCGAAGTTACAGACCACGGCGGCGGCATATTTCGTATCAGAGCAGTAGTGGAAAATGTTGGAATCCTGCCGACGGCATTTGCTCAGGGTGTTACTGCACGTTCCGTAAAACCGACTATGGTGCAGCTCGGTGTCGATCCCGAAGCCATAATTTCCGGCAGCAATAAGACGAATTTCTTCCAGGCGCTCGCCGGTTCAGGAAACCGCCAGAAATACGAATGGCTTATTAAGGGAAACTCCGGCGACAGGATTGAACTCAAGGTCGTTTCGCAAAAGGGCGGATCAGACAAAACCACGATAACACTGAGGTAAAAGATTAAACAATTGATGTTTAAAAAAATTAATGCAATAAATATTGTGGAGGAATATTACCGGTGAAAATATTACATAAAACATTTGCATGTCTGGTGTTATTCACGTTTGTGTTTGTAATGACGGCTTCTATTGTATCCGGGCAAAGCGCATCCGATCCGCAATTTAAGGTAAGGCTCGATTTTAACCGCTGGCACGACGTGCCGGAATTATATGCCGACATGGAACGCATGCAGCAGGCATGGCCCAAATTTCTTAAACTGGAATCGATAGGGAAAAGCTATAACGGTTTTGACCTCATGCTCATGACGATTAACAATCCTGATACCGGTCCTGAGATGAGCAAAGCGGGAATGTATATTGAGGCAAACGTTCACGGCAATGAAATCCAGGGCTGTGAGGTCTGTCTTTATACTATCTGGTATCTAATGGAGAATTACGGCAGGATCGATAAGATCACCCACCTTGTCGATGAGCGTGTGTTTTACATTATTTCGACGGTAAATCCTGACGGTCACCAATATTTCATGGAGGGTGATGGCGGGGGTGCGCGTACCGGACACGTCCCGGTTGACAGCGATAATGACGGTCTTTACGACGAGGACGGTCCGAATGACCTGAACGGCAATGGAGTCATCGAGCAGATTCGTAAATATGTTCCAGGCAAGGGAACTCACCGCATCAGCCGAACCGACCCTCGCATTATGGAGACGGTTGCATTCGGTGAGACCGGCGATTATATTCTGCTCGGTTCAGAAGGTATTGATGATGACGGTGACGGCAGGGTCAACGAAGATGGTCCAGGCAGCTATGACCCAAACCGTAATTACGGGTCCGACTGGCAGCCAAATTACATCCAGAGCGGCGCTATGGATTATCCGTTCCAACTTCCAGAGGCACGTGCGACTAATGATTTTCTGACGGCGCATCCCAATATTGCCGGCGCTGAGTCTTATCATAATTCCGCTGGTCAGATTTGTCGGGGTCCCGGTTCTCAAGCAGCCGGTGAGTACCCGAGCTCAGATGTTCGTTTCTATGACGAACTCGCCCTCAACGGTGAGCGGATGCTGCCGTATTATGAATACATCGTCACCTGGAGCGGCATGTATACTATACACGGCGGATTTACCGATTGGACTAATGACGGGCTCGGCATAGTCTCTTTCTTGACCGAATTATGGAACAGGGGGCAATATTTCAATAGTCCCGAACTCAAAGAACAACAGAAAGACCCGAACAGCCCCATCAACCCGCAACTGGCAAACTATTTCTTTGATGATTATCTCGAGTTCGGCGACCAGTACATGGAATGGAAAGAGTTTGAGCATCCACAATACGGTAAGGTAGAACTCGGAGGCTCATGGAAAAAGACCCGCGGCCGTGTTCCGCCGCGCTTCATGAATGAAGAACTCTGTCACCGTAATATGGCATTTACCCTGTATGTAGCTGATGAAATGCCAATGATTGAGCTGGGTGAAACCAAAGTGGAAAAAATTAACGGCGACGTCTACAAGGTATGGGTCGACATCACTAACCCGAAGGTGGCGCCGTCGATTACCGCCATGGCTGCGAGGAATAACGTGGTAAGACCAGACCTGCTAATCCTCGAAGGTAATGTCGAGGTTATATCCGCAAGCTGGATAACCAATAAACTTACGCAGGAATACCGCCCGAGCATTACCACTATGATTGACCAGCATGACCTTAAGCGCCTAATAATTCGCAGCGGGCATCCCGGCAAAACTACAAAAACCATGCAATATCTGGTAAAAGGCTCAGGAGATTTAAACATCACTTATGACAGCCTCAGGGGTGGCAAAGTATCAACAAAGATTATACTGAAATAACAACTCATAAAATTTGGAGGAATTGTACCGGTGAAAATACTATATAAAATATTTGCATGCCTTGTAATAATTGCGTTTGTGTTTGCGCTGGCGACCCCGGCTGCGGTAGGTCAGAGCGCATCCGACCCGCAATTTAAGGTTAAAATCGATTT
>Ga0114930_10004302_pt1 | contig 12086 bp, 8 predicted proteins | sample AnhtaG_FD_87300 | JGI IMG/M metagenome (GOLD analysis project Ga0114930, IMG submission 87300) | Deep subsurface microbial communities from Anholt, Denmark to uncover new lineages of life (NeLLi) - Anholt_01485 metaG | ecosystem: Environmental > Aquatic > Marine > Oceanic > Sediment | place... | reverse complement strand
TCACCAACGCAAGAAAAGCGGAGCCAAGATATACAGATAGATAGGTTTTCATATTTAGCTGTCGGGCTTCAGTACGTAGCTTTCAACTTTCACTCCATTGGTTCCAATAGGTCGGAGTCGATTTCTACAACGGCGCCCTGGCCGAGGATAGTTACCTCAAGGACCATGCGGGCCTTTGTATCTTTCCTTTCTACAACCACACCTTCGGTGCCCATCATAGGGCCGGAGATAATTCTGCAGCGGCTGCCAACGGGAAGACGGGGATAACGGTCAATAATAGCTTTGCTCAAAAGGGCCTTTTCTATCGTTGTAAGCTCCTGCATTAAGCGGTCCTGGTCAACCACCTCTATCGTCTGGCACAAACGGTTAGTTGTTAGTGCCGTGTAACGGTCCAGTTCGGTGCCGCAGATAAAGACGTAAGAGGTAAAAAGCGGCGCCATAACGTGGCGCTTGCGACCACCTGAAAAGATAATCTTTTCCCGCATCGGAAGAAAGTAGCCTATACCACGACTAAGCATATCCCAGGCAAAGGCCTTCTCGAACCGGGCCTTTGTGTGAGGGACCCACCAAGTGCCGCTAAGTTCAGTCACTGATTGTACTTCTGGTGTTAGAATTGCTGGATTGTCGGATAATCTGAGCATTTTTGGCGTTTAGGTATTAGGCATTAGCGTTCAATGCCAGCTTCCTCTGCGCGTACTCCGTCCCCGTCGGTGCACGCGACGAGAATTTGTATCTTGTCAGCTTTCATCTATTCAGACGTCACACGTCAGTTGAAAGCCAAGTTGTACTATTCTTAAGGCACACTAAGGCGCCGGATTTTCTTTAGTTACTCTGGCTGGGACGTCGGGCTCTTGCTATTTCGATTTGAGAAGCTCGACGACCTGAGACCGGGCTTCTTCTTCGGCCAAGGTCTGATGTTCGCTGCTCTCAGCCAAGATATTGGCAATGTGACTAAGCGAGTCCGTGTTTTCACCAGCAATCATCACGGCCAAATCAGGGCGGTCTATATGGTTAATGTAGATATCCGCTACCTCTCTAAAGAGTATGCTATCGAGCTGTATTGCCCTGCTAAATTTTGTGAATGAAGCGTCAATGTGGCCTTCTTTTGCGTCCAGGAGGCCAGCTACGAAACAGGCTGTGGGGTCGCAAGGTGCAAGCTGAAAGCCTTTTCGGATACGTACTGCGCCGTTGGGATCGTCCAGCGTAAATTTTTCAAGCTGACCGCCAACGCAATAGGTCGCCCAATAAGTCGGACAGAGTGAGCGCGCGTTATGAAGTTCGTCGACGATACGGCGTACAAACTTCATCGTCTGTTCAGGGATAACAACTGTGCCGGTATTCCGGTCAGTAATACGGCTTATGGACTTCCAGCGGTAGACGTTCAGCCAATGCTGGTACTTGATGTTGTCGGGCTGATAATCAGCCGCTGCGGCTGCATTTGAGATCAAATCTATATATTCTTCATCGTTTGCCTGCCAATCTTTCTCTATGAGAAATTGCTCAACGGCAAGAGCTTTTTTCCAATGAGCTTCGGCAAGACGGGCGCCATTGGCACCGAGCAGGACCCAGGCCCAAACTCCGGATACACAAACCAGTACGGCAACACGCAAACTTCTAAAACCTCGAGATGCTTTAGGGACTTCTGAAGCTGGATTACCTTTTTGCTCAATACGGGCCAGAGTTAGCAGGAGCGCACAGAATATTCCTGACAGGACCGCATTGGCCGGAAGGTGCTGGCCAAAGTCACTTAGGCTGTGAAGCATTATGGCCAGAAGACCGAAACCAAGACCGTAGGCAGCCGAGCGAATCGGCGTATAAGCGTTCCTTACATTGCGAACATAATTTGCCCATACGAAAATTGCAAAGCACACCAGAGCAATCAGGCCAATAAGGCCGGTTTCCTCTGCAGCTTGAGCGTATTCATTTTCTGCGTGTGCAGCAAGGGCTGCTATGGTCGAGCGGTCGAACATCGGGTAAACAACTTCGTGTGTGCCCAGGCCTGTTCCGAAAATAGGGAATTTGACCCAGGCAAGTGATATGTCTTTAAGTATCTGCCAACGACTCCCCTCGGTTTCATGTAACTGCTGTAGAGTCTCTAACCGTTCATAGACCGCATCGAAACCTATATAGAGTACACAGATAAATGCCCCAAGTGCCATCAAGACCATTATCAAGCCGCGGCCTTTTATAGACTTTCGTGAGTAAAGGACCAAAGTGGTAAAGCCTGCTGCGATAAGCATGCTGACCATGCCACCGCGGGTCAGTGACACAAAAACCGTAGCTGCACCAAGGACTATTATTGCCACAAGGAACCACATCACTTTGGCAGCGTGAGAACTCAGGTATTCGAAAACAAGGAGTGGCGTAACTCTTTTTCTTGTGAAGGCTTCATGGACTTTTACCATAATAAGGCCAAGGGCAGCTCCGATCGATAAATTCATAAATTGCCCGTAGTGGCTATGATTAATAAACGGGCCTGAGTAGGCCTCACCGTGACCAGTGGGTACTATCCAGTATATTTTTCCATTGCCGAAAAGGTCTTGTGCAAGCGCCAGTAGGGCGATGACGCCACCGATGATGGCAATTGCAGCCAGAAGCCGTTTTATCTGTTCTGTCCGGCGGTACACATTTACAACCACAAAGAAAACCACTGCTACGGCAAGTACCAAGCGAAGGTCATGTTTTGTGGCATTCGAATAGAAACTAAGTGTCATAGACTTAAGCAGCTCAGCGGAATTTGATAAATCACCCAAAAGCTCTTGTTTAACAGAGGCCGTACTTGGGGAAATTACACTTATTGCACTACTGGGCAGAGGAATAAGCTGAAATACTGCTATAAGGATAAATAGTGCTATCGGAATGTATGCCCAGGACCAGACCAGATTTGTTTCTTTTCGAAAAACGAGCTTTAGCAAAAAGCAGACAGAAATTGCCGCCGCAAGGCCTACTACAACCTCTTCGCTCCATGCTTCTACCGCCCCAAATGCAAGAGGCATAAAAGCCAAAAGCGATATCAGCAGCCATTCGATTACCTTATCGAACCTGCTTAGGGGGACATCGAAAGTGTCAAGATTGATTTGCTTTTCCCTCATCGGTCCGTCTCCTGTCGGTCATATAGTGAGACAGGACGTATATCTTGGCCGTTTATCACTCTTGATGGATTTTCAATGCAGACTAAGTGAGCGAGATCCTCGCCCAGTTTGGTGCTTATGCGCCCAAAAGCAGCTCTCATCCGAGGCCTGCGACCGTTCAAATCGTGTGAATCTGTCGCCACAAGTGTTGCCCTGCCCGAAGTTAACAAGTACCACGCAGCCCTCTGAACTTCCGGCCCAAAATCGCCCAACAGACTGGATGCGGTTATCTGAAGGTGCGCGGAGTGCTCAAGCCACCTGAGTATTATCTGATGCTGTGTTGCCAGAGAAGCGATTTTCTCAGCATGTGATATGACAGACTGGATGCCCATGGAGGCAAGTTCCGTAAGCAGCGGCTCAATATCGATAAAGACCTGGTATGGAAGTTCAAGAAGGATATATTTGCCACCGTCGGCAAGTGTTAGTATTTTGTCAGCCTTCAGAAACTGGCATACCCTTTCATCCACCCGAACCTCGCCTCCAGGGACGATTTTAACTGGAACGTCGCTGTTTCTGAGCGCTTTGTTCAGGTCGTTGACGGCCTCCCTCACGTTCGCCGCTTTATTACAACCATCGAAGCGACCAAGCTGATGTGGTGTTGCCACTACCGTAGATATGTTTTCCTCGACCAGACTTCGGCACAGCGCAAGTGACTCTGCCATTGTGGCAGGACCGTCATCAAGACCAAACAAGCAGTGACAGTGGATATCAGTGAACTTCTCCCATCCGTATCCTTCGAGATGGTGATCTTGAGCATCAATTATGTTGCCGTTCACAGAGTCTATCATCTGCTATCCCTAATCATTCGAGCCTACAAAACTATCAGGCCCTTCTATAAGCGCCGCCGGTTTTCTATCACTGGCCTTTTTCTTTTTGCGACGACCGTTGCCGTAATAGTATCCGTAGCCGCCGTAGTAATAGCCGTAGCGGCTTTTTCTTGGAACATCGTTTACAATCGTTCCGAGGACGCGGGCACCGACACTTAGCAGGCCATTATGGGCCTGTTGACAGCCCTTTCTGGTGGATTTCTCCGCCCTCAGTACTAAAAGCGTTATATCGCATATCGCTGCGAGTATCTTGGCATCGGTGACGGCTGTCACCGGCGGCGAATCGATAATGATACGGTCATATTTGTTCGAGAGAAGCTCCAGGAGCTTAACGAAGGTTTCGCTGTTGAGCATCTCGGACGGATTAGACACCGCCGGCCCACATGTCAGCAATTCCAGGCCGTCAACTCCGGTAGGATCGATCGCTTCTTCCAGTGTCGTCGTCCCGGTAAGCACGCTGGTGAGCCCCTTATCCTGATGGTTAACTTCAAAAATTTTGTGTTGCATAGGCTTTCGGAAATCGCCATCGAGAATGAGGACCTTTTGCCCGGCCTTGGCCATTGCAATGGCCAAATTACTAACCAGAGTTGTTTTGCCGTCAACTGCTGCAGGCGAAGTAACAAGTATTGTCTTTGTTTCGTCCTTGGGTGCCCCGAAAAACACAGATGTTCGTATAGTGCGGTAGGCCTCCGCTGCGTGGGAGTCGGAATCCAGGTACACTTGCTGGCCACGGACTACTATGCTTTGCTTTCTGGACATTGATGGCACCACGCCGAGAACCGGGGCGCCAAGAATGGCCGATATTTCTTCCGCTGAGCGCAGCCTCTGGTCAACCCAGCCGCGGAGAAGTGCCAGCCCGCCACCGAGCATAAGACCCAAAACCAGCGCAATACCCATTATTCTTTCCTTTTGGGGCCATGATGGCGTACTTGCTGGACGTGCGACTTCGAGGATAGTAATATTAAGGGCCCCAATATCTTCGGTGACATTTAGCTCCTTTATCCGATCGTTGAGAATGTCGCACAATTTTTTCGTTTGTTCCCAGTCTGACTGTAACATTGTGTACTGAGCAAGCTGCTCATTCAGGTCGAGGGCCTGCCGGCGCTGGTCTTCATAGTATTTAGCTATTTGATCTTCCTTTTCTTTCGCAGCAAGATACTGTTGTTCTGCCACGCCAAGCTGGGCCTGTGCGGATTCGGCATCCAGGCTGGCAATTTGAGCCTTTATGTGTGCGATTTGGCTCTCGAGCGCCTTAGCGTCTGGATGGTTAGAAGTGAGGTGGCTCAAAGGGCCTATACTGCTAAGCTCCAGTTCGTCGAGTTTGGATTTGAGCATTTCTCTTTCACCGGCTGTTGATATATATATGCCATCGGCTCGCTGTGCTTCTATAAATTCATCGAGTCTGGCGGGGTCATTGACCATTTTCTTGGTGGATTCGTAGATAGATTTTCTCTCGATGGTTGTGAGTTGAGCCTCTGTTAGAACAGTGGACAGCCTTCCGAGCCGTTGGAGTATGATATTACCTTCCGGGCTTTCAAATGCCAGCGACACATTCGCTTTTTTGAAGTCCGTCATTACCTTCATCTTTTCTGTAAGCCCCTTGGTGCGTTTGTCTTTTTCGTTTTGAAGGATTTTTAAGATTTCTGCTGAAGTGCTGCGTTTGCGAGTACTGTGATAATTTTCATAGGAATCCACAACCGCATTTACGACCTGGGCGGCTTCGGCTGGATAAGGTGAATTGAACGAAACGTTGATAATACCGTCCTTCTTCCCTACAGATGCAAGGAGGGAACCCTTCAAGTAGCCGACCGGGTTGCCTATTCGAGTAAACGTCTCTATCTGCTGCATATTCAAAGTTTTAACCGCGTCAGCTATGATTGGCGTAGATATGAGCAGTTCAGCCTGGGTGTAGAGATACCATGGAGACTCGGTCATCACACCATAGTTTTCCATCTCGCTGATAATCTTAGGACCGCTCTGCTCAATATATATCCTGGATGTACTGGTATAAATAGGCGTAGTCATATCAAGATAAACGAAAGCTGCTGCCAGGGCCACAACCGTTGTAAGCAGCACGATCCAACGGCTGCGCCATATGATTTGGGTCAGGCTCTCGGACATCGTTCCGATTGCGGGCGGCGGTTCCATATACGAGTTATTTTCTTCGAATGTGTTATGATTTTCACGCTGGTTTATCATGTCATCCTCCATTGATTCTTTTGGTCGTCTGTATCTTGTTTGTCTTTAACGTCGCCATACAGGCACGTAAGAACCGACCTATATGCTAAATATTCTGTGTAGAAAGTGTTTTGTTCTTGTTCGGGTTGTACAAGACAGTCCATATCTACACTGGGATGTACAGGGCCGACATTTTCGAATTCAGTCAATTGATCTGCAGAAGGCAGATGAACTTGGTTGCTGAATCCAGCTAAGTAAATGGATAATAATACGGTCAGGAAGAGACCAAAAAAGCTCTGGTTCTTTGATATGCGCGCAACAAAGAATTTGTGTTTCACGAAGTTCACTTTAAATCTTCTTCAGACTACTTACGAAGTGCCGGTATCCTCACACGCCACTACGCTACGAACTTGTTAAATAATCAAGGCTCTCATCCCTGAAAACCCATACAAAGATGATTTCCCATCCATCATCGAGCTATACATAAAATTCTCGCCCATCTTCTCTCGCAAACCACTAATGCTTTTCTTCCGTTAGGGTGAATTAGTTTTTTGTTATGAACAATCCCCATCTTTACGAAGGTGGTCCTGGGGGCAAAGGCGGTTTGCCCATGACCCAGGGAGGCCGAAACGGGCTCCGTACTGGTGGTCTAAATGGTATCCATATTGTGGGCCGCGTTGTCGGACCACCTAAGATAACCGTGCCCGAGCTACTTTCCGTTACCGGCACGATAGTACTCAGTGTAAAGGGATCAAAGAGACCCTCTTGACTGGATATTGCATTGTTGTCTGTATTATCCGAATTATCCGAAGCTGCGTGCTCTGCGATGCAGAGCGCCACCACAACCATCAAAGCCAACACTTCTAACATAATTTTGAACTCAGGATTGAATTTGCTTTTTTTGTTTCTTAACCACAAGTCTTTCATATCGCCTCCTCCTTGTTTAGTGTTAGCAACAACCAAGTATTTGTATTTATTGTCGTAAGGTTAATGGCTTATATCCTTAAACCAGTTATTCGTTATAATTGCCGGGCCAATGTAATTCACCTTTCCTCTCTGGTCGATATCAGCACCGTTGCACCAAGCGCACACAATGCGACCAGAGGCTTGAAGACCTCCACGGCAGTCTTATATCAAGCCACTATCGCGCTTCCTTGCGTTTACTTATAAAGGCCGAAAGAACTGAGGAATAGGACAAAAATAGGCATTCTCTCCTTTTTCCACAGGACCGTAGTAGTGTGCCTCCTACCACAAAGCCTTGATGAATTGCCACCTCCATATGGCCATTAATATACAATACCATATTTCTAAGTCAATAGCGATTGTGGAAACTACGTATTTTTGTTTTATCGGACACCCCTCTTTTTTCTGTTGAAACATGCAATCTGTACCCAGAAACTTCTTAGAGTAAGACGTAAAGATAAAAAAGACAAAAAGAACTACAGAAAAAACAAACCCAGCTTCTTCGGACTGTATTAAAATTTAAAAAATCGTGGAAATTAAGGCATCTTGTTTGTTTGGAAGAATATGCAGTACATTAGTAGGTGTGGATCGCTACTCACAGGCGTTCTTTTGTGTTTTGGGTGAGGTTGCCCTGATCTTATTTTGCCGGCAACTCAACCAGCCCCATCATGGCAACTCGTTTGACCAGGTCAACTACGTTATCGACATCAAGCTTGCTCATAAGGTGACCGCGATGCACTTCGATGGTCCTTATGGAACGGTGCAGTAAATGGGCTATTTCCTTATTGCTCTTGCCGTCGATGATCAGTTTCAATACCTTCATTTCGCTCTCGGTCAAAGGCTTGCCTCTATAAGAATCATCGAAAGTGCTCTGTTGCAGTATCGATTTAACCTTCCACAGAAAACTTTTCTTGTCGAGAGGTTTCTCGATAAAATCCACAGCACCTGCCTTGATTGCAGTGACAGCCATTGGTATATCGCCGTAGCCGGTTATAACCAGAATAGGCAACCACGGAGCGAGGCGTTTGGCCTTTGCCAACAATTCCATACCATCCATCTCAGGCATTTTCACATCAGTGATAAGTAAATCACACCTTTGGTAACCTAATTGTTCGAGGCAATCGGCTGCACAGGCAAAACAGCTAACCTTCACGCCGAGCTGTTCAATAGTTTCGCTAACCACCTCGCGTACCTTCGGCTCATCATCAACAAAGAAGATATGTTGTTTCGCGTTATTTGGCATTGCTACTCAGTTACGACCATGTACTTTCTTTGATAGGCAGCGTGACGAAAAAAGTTGAACCTTCACCATACTTGCTTTCGACGCGAATTTTTCCGCCGGCTCGAGATACGATGCTCTGCACGATGCAAAGTCCCAAACCTGTCCCCTGCCCTTTTGGTTTGGTAGTGAAAAACGGCTCAAATATCTTATCGTTATTCTCGGGAGCGATCCCGCCGCAGTTGTCAGAGAAACACAACTCAATGTGCTCATTTTTTACTGCACCGCTTATGATAAGCTGTCGACTCTTCTTGCCGTCGGCTGCCTGTATGGCGTTATCAGCAAGTGCAAAAAATAGCTGTTCCATGTCTTTCTCGTTCGAATATACAGGTGGCAGTTTGTTCACATCATTGAGGCACAAAGCAATCTTAGCACGCCGAGCACTTTCGTTCAACAACTTCACAATTTTCTCAGCAACGGCCTCTAATTCTACCTCTTTAACAATCTCCTCTGAGGACCTTCTCGCGTAATTACGAAACCTCTCGACAATTGAAGTGATATTCGAGAATTCGGTTAGACTGTCCTTAAGTCTTCTTGTGACAGTCTCTGGAGAAGATGTTGCTTCCAGCTCTGTCAGTGCATTTTCAATTGACAGACGAATAACCGTTAAAGGCTGGGTTAGTTCATGAGCCACAGTAGCGCTTAAGGTTCCCAGCGAGGCGAGCTCTTCAGCTCGAGCCATTTTCTCGCTGGATATATTGAATTCCTCTTCTCTTAGTTTGGTCCCGGTGATGTCGCGTAAAACTGCCAGAGTTCCCATGGGCTTTCCCTCGCTATTTTTCAATAAGGTAAAGGACGCATATGTGGGAAAAGCTGTTCCATCTTTTCTGATATGCCCTATTTCACCCTCCCAGGAACCCTGTGTTCTTAGCTGGTTCAGATTTTTCTTATACTCATCCATTTGCTCCTTACTGTGTAAGTTTGTATTCGGCATTCCAACCATATCTTCAGGTGTATAACCATGCATCCGGGCAAACGCAGCGTTTACGTATATGAGTTTTGGTTCCAAGTCACCTATTGCTATACCGTCAATCGACTGCTCAACTGCTGTGCTTAGTTTTCTTATTTCCTCCTCACCTTTCTTACGCTCAGTAATGTCATGGGAAATCAATTGGACGCCTGTTACATTACCATCATGGTCTTTGACCGGCCACATATTTGTGAGAAACCAGCGATTACCCATGGACAATTCGACAAGGTCTTCGTATGTCTGCGTTTGTCCGCATTCAGCTACATGCCTGAATCTTCTCACATATTCATCGGCGGCGTCCTTTGGGAAAGTGTCATAAACTGATTTTCCAATAAACTGCTCTGGCTTGCCACCAAGGCGTTCAGCGGCTTTCTCATTCATCATCAAGTAAACACCATCGACGCTTATAACATTATTATCAGTACCTGTGCCCTCAAAAAGTAGCCTATATTTTTCTTCGCTCTCCCGTAACTGCTCTTCCACCGTTTTGCGCTCGGTGATGTCCTGGGCAACCGTTAGTAACACATCCTCCCCGTCAAAGGCAAATGGAACTATGGTCAGGCTGGCCCAGTAGCTTCTGCCATTTTTGCGTTTCAATTGTACCTCAAGGTCGCGGACTAAACCGTCTGTTTGCAACTGTTTCAAAAGCGATGCACGCTCTTCAGGGTTTTTATAAGTGTCCTTCAGGTTGACCTGTCGTATCTCCGCATCAGAGTAGCCGGTCATCTGAAGCACGGCGTCATTCCAATCCAAAATCTGGCCCTCTTTGTTGGTCAGGCTGATGGCCACAGGTATGCTCTCGAAAAGTGTGTGGCACCGAAGTTCCCACTCCCGCAGTGCCTCCTCCATCTTTTTGCGTTTGGTGATGTCGGTGGATATCTGTACCACGCCAACTACATTGTCACGCTCTTTAATCGGGCCCAGGCGAGTGGAATACCACAACAGGTTCCCGTCCGGTCCGATTACGCTGGTCTCGAAGCTAATTGCTTCACCGGTTTGGAATACCTTTTCGATTGCCTTTCTTGTCTTCTCATGTTCTTCTGGTGGTAGGAAATCATAGACAGTTTTGCCAACGGTATCTTCGACAGTGTAACCTGGCACGGTCTGGTTGATAAACAGGATTGTGCCGTCTCGCTCCAGATTCAAAATGGCGTCAGGGCTGCTTTTTAGCAGGAAACGCCACTTTTCCTCTGATTCCCGCAGTGCATCCTTGGCCTGTCCAAATTGTGATACACGACTGGGAAGTGCGTTCGACTGCTCAGATAATTCCGTTTTAGTTTTCTGCTCATCCTCAATCACGTCAATAGCTCCATAGATGAACGCTTATTGTCTCTCACATCTTTAGTGTTTGGAGAGGTACTCTAAACGTCTTAGCTGAGATCCGATTAATCACAAACAAAAGTATTCAGAAACCAAATTGTAGCCAATTCGGCCAAAATAATCAAGAAAAAACAATTCATGCTTGAAACTTAAAACTTTATGGCAATTTGGCAGTAGGAATGATTGCTTCAGACTTCACAATAACAGAGGGCGAAGTTGTATGACTTCGCCCTTTTTAGTTTTTTTAGCGTTAATCAGTTCTTTTTACAATGTTCTTTGTTTTCTCAGCCAGCCGACAAGGCCTACGCCAATACTGCCTAACAAGAAAGCACCTGGAGCGGGGATGGCATTAAACTGCAAATCGTCGATCCCAAACCAGTCTCCAGTGATCACCAGACGCGAAATATCATAGGCACCTCTGGTTATCACTGGATAGACATTACCATCCGGAGCTACTTGGTGTGACTCGAGCAGGCTACCAGTACTATCATAAACGCTTAAAAACTCGGGGCCTCCCAGGCTATTCATAATACCGATTCCGACCATGCTAGCAGGCAGAGCCAGATCAATCTGAATAGTGCCGTCCCAGCCCCACGATTGAGGTCCACTAGGGACATCATAGTTAGGGCCTGTCCCGATGAAATTTGGCTGGCTTTGAGAAGACAAGGAGTATCGTTTAAAAAGTTGGCCTGCACCTGTCAGCTCGGTAATAGAGGCAACACCAACAGATACATAATCGTTCCACAAAACTTGAGTCAAGGTCGCCTTGTCATCAAAATTTATCAATATCCCAAAGAGCGGGGAAGGTGTTAAGTTACTTCCTCCTAAGCCGGTGTCGGCGGGTGTACCATAACTTATAGCCGCGTTAGCGACTGGGGTACCGACGGCGAACATAAGTCCTACTGCTACACAAATTGTAATACAAAACTTTTTCATAATATACGTTTTCCTTTATGGCAGGATTTTACCTTGCCCTGAAGCTTGTTATCTTTGCACAATATCCGAGCATCTACAGCCAACCTACAAAGGCCTACACCCATACTACTCAGCGAAACCTCTATGGATAGGTATGGCAAGAGTTAATGCCACTCCTCTGTTTTTTTATAGGTTGCCTCACTCTCGAACAAATAAAATGGCGCACCATTACAGTAACGACCTAAGCGTTAATCCTCCTCCATTGAGGAACGTCCATATAATATACCATGCTATCAAGTTACAAACCGTATGTCCAGAAAAAAATGGGAGAAAGAGAAGATTTTCCAAAAAAAGTTTCATTTTTTTGAAATATGGTCTTCTAAGACGCGCCTGACAAAAGTCAAGTCCAGTAAAATTATGTCGTAACTGCTGATTTTATAATAATTTATCGAATTTTTGTGTTGACATGCCATTTTGTCCAAGTATAATGTAACCTGTTGTTT
>Ga0114930_10004300_pt1 | contig 12087 bp, 14 predicted proteins | sample AnhtaG_FD_87300 | JGI IMG/M metagenome (GOLD analysis project Ga0114930, IMG submission 87300) | Deep subsurface microbial communities from Anholt, Denmark to uncover new lineages of life (NeLLi) - Anholt_01485 metaG | ecosystem: Environmental > Aquatic > Marine > Oceanic > Sediment | place... | reverse complement strand
TTGGACATCCTTGGTTAATAATGATAATTTTTGGGTCAGATGGAAAAATAAGAATAATCAACATCTCCGAGAAGAAGGAGTTAAGAATCTCTCGAACAAATTAATGCATAAATTAGAAGATACTTTTCTAAGATACATTGATTCGTACAGGAGCAGTGCAAAAAATGAGCGAGCAAAGTTTCATGAAGGCAATCTCAAGCGGCTAAGATTAGAGAAAAAGTTCATTTCTTATTATGAAGATATGAAAGAAATTTTAAAGGGCGATAAAATAGCTCTACCGGATACTTATGGAGAATCATTGGTCGAGGAATTAAATCTGCGTGACTATATAAATACCTTGTTAGAAATGGCTCTTGAAAAGGAACCGGATAATGAAAAATTGAAAAAGATGAGATACTGGTTGTCTCCCTACAGAGAGGTATTTTTACTAATAGAGGAAAATAGATTTGAAGAAGCAATTGATAAATATCAAAAATTACCGGGTTATTTACAAGGTGAAATTTTGGGTAAAGATTTATTAGGAACAGCATACCTAAAACAAGGGGGGCAATTGGTTGAAGAGAGGAGATTTTCACAAGCGAGAACCTGGTGGGATAAGTGCGACTCGTGCTTAACGGATGATAATTTCATTAAGAACTTCATTATTGATGTTTGCAAAAAGAAAGCCCAGAAGTTGGAGAAAAACAAAGATTTCGATGGTGCGATTAAGGTATTAGAATTATGTGATGAATATTATGCCGAATGTGAAGAAATAGTAATATTGCTTTCAAGAGTTTACTGTTATAGAGGAATTGAAAAATGGAATAGAGGTCAGTACTGGGGAGGGTTAGAGGATGTAGAAATGGCCTTAGATTATAACCCTGGGAATAAGAGGGCGGAGAAATATCTTTCTTTTATGCGGGAGAATTTGGCTTTCTACACGGAGATAGGGAAATAGTGAAGTGCTAACTGGAGTATTTAGGGGTTGAAATGAAAGATCCCTTACAAAAAGAACCAACTGCTTATGATATATTAGGAATTTCTCAAAATGCCGCAATGGATGAAATAAAAAAGGCCTTTGCCAGGGCTTTGCGGGAAAAGAAATATACGCCTCAACAAATCGCTGAGGCACACAAACGATTATTGAATGTTGAGACACGTTTAGAGGAAGATTTTTTCTACTATGAAAAAGAAAAGGCTTCGAGACCAGAACTAAATAAAATGGCTCCTTCAAAGTTTAAAGATATTACTCATCAATTTGAGGATTTGAGACCCTACGATGAAATAGACAAAGAAGTGGAAATTGAGAGGTGGAAGAAATGAATGAAAAGTTTATTCCTCCTAAGAGATTTAAATTGCCTAATTCCTATGGCCCGACAGGAAGCGATAAACTCAAAGCTAAGCTGGAAAAAAACAAAGAAAATATAAAAAAGATGTTATTAAGCGTCATAGAAATTATAGATGTTTTGGATTTAATTCTCGAGGAAAAAAAAGAGAAGGCACTTGACGAAAAATCAAAAACCCTTTTCGGTGAACTTGAAAAGATCCAAGGTAAATTGGAAAAAATACTTTCTCAGAATAAAGTTTATCCTATGGAACTCGCCAGTGGAAAGGCGGAATTGGGTCATTGCGAAATTATTGAAACAGTGGAAAGAGAAGATAAAGATGAAGATGAAATTGTCCAGGTCCTTAAAAAAGGCTACTTCTGGGAAGGCAAGGTCTTAAGGGTAGCAAGCGTAGTAACTGTCAAAAACAAGGAGGCAAAAAATGGAAAAAGCAATAGGAATTGACCTGGGGACTACCTATTCGGTTATGGCGATAGTAGAAAAGGATAGGAGTGTAAAAATCATTAAGAATAGTCAGAATGACGAATTAACTCGTTCTGCCGTAGGGGTTTTCGATGGTGAAACGATTGTTGGCACAGAAATATATAAGTATTTGAAAGGCAAAAAATCTGAAGATTTGATTTATTCAATAAAGCGAATAATTGGCCGAGAATTTTCTGATGAAAGGGTTCGGGAACTCATTTATGATGAAGAAAGAAAGATTGATTACAAAATCGTACAGCCGGCAGAAGGAACTGAGAAAAGTGTCGCTGTGATACTTGATGGAAAGGAGTTTTGCCCTGAAGAGATATCATCTGAAATATTAAGAAAGTTAAAAAAAGATGCTGAAGAGAAATTGGGTAAAGTTGACAGAGCGGTAATAACTGTTCCAGCATATTTTAATGAGAAACAAAGGCAAGCAACCAGAAAAGCAGGGGGGATGGCAGGATTCAAGGTCCAAAGAATTCTACCGGAGCCTACTGCGGCGGCTGTCTCCTATGGGGTTGACAAATTGGATGTAGGGGAATCTAAAACTGTGTTGGTATATGACCTTGGTGGGGGGACATTTGATTTATCTTTAATCCAAATTTCAGGGGGTTCTCCTGTTGAAATTAATACAGATGGAGACCTATGGCTTGGCGGTGATGATTTTGATAAAAGAATAGCAAATTACGTTATACAAGAAACTGCCCAGAAATATGAGATTGATAATATAGAAGAATTGATAGATGAAATGCCGGAAGAGAAGAGGTCTAAATTTTTATTCAGTCTTAAACTGGAGTCTGAAAAGGCAAAAATACAATTAAGTAATTTACCAAGAATAGAAATTGAAATTTCGCCATCTTTAACGGATGAAGAAGGTAACGACATTGATTTTGATGTCCAGCTTAGCAGAGCTAAATTCGAAGAGATGATAGAAGAGGATATCAGCCGAACTATCAAAATAGCCCAGAGGATGATGAAGGAAGCAAATTATGAGCCGAAGGATATTGATAATGTTATATTAGTGGGAGGGTCTTCTCTGATTCCATTGATAAAGAAAAAATTGGCAAAAGTATTTGACGAGGAAAAAATTCTCAGGCATGAAAGGCCAATGCTTTGTGTTGCTGAAGGGGCAGCGAGGGTAGCGGATTTATTGTTGAATCTTGATACTATTGAATGTGCGGCTTGCGGTAAGCAAACTTCAGCTAGAGACGAAAAATGTTCGAATTGTGGAGAAAACCTAAAAACCATTACTCCCCCTGTCATCCAGTTATCTAATGCTTGCGGGATAGAAGTTCAAGATAATCCTTTCAAGGAAATGATTGCCAAAGGGGAATACGCTCCGATAGAAAAGAAACATATATACTATACATCAGTAGACGACCAGCATATAATAAGAATCCCTGCGAAGAGTAAAGACAGTGAGGGTAAACTGTTGGGACTGGGTACTTTATGGATGACTATTCCCCCTGATAAAAAGCTCCCTAGGGGCACAGAGGTGGAAGTAACTTTGAGTCTGGATGAAGACGTTGTTGTAGGTATCTCTGCTAGATTACTTGATGGGTCAGGAATACAGGCTCGGTACTCCCGTGGGGCAAAGGATGAGAAGGTTTTGGATGACATGGCTAAAGTTTTTGAGAAAGCAGATTTAAGTTCAGAGGAAAGAGAAAAAGTCGTAAAAAAAGCTCAACCAGTGATAGAGGATTTGAATTCTAATAAAATAGAAAGCGCTAAAGAGAAAATGGATGAAATTTTGCATGAATATCCTGTAGGAGAGGTAGCAAAGGCAACTCGACAAGATAAATTTGAGGTATTAATTGGGTTTACTGAATATATTCTCCATAGATTTCATCCGTTAATAAAGCCAGAAAAAACCTATGAATTACAGCGTTTAATTGAGGATTTAAAGGCTGCTGTAGCTGAAGGAGATTTGGATTCTGCTGAACGCCTATATAAGGAACTGGATAAAACCATTGATGAATTACCAGAATTGATTCGTCTTCTTGACTATATTTATCGCGCCAGTTGGATGATAAGAGAGCGTGACCCCGTAAAATCTGAAAAACTAGACAATTCAGTTGATGAATTAATGGATTTGGTGAAAGCGGGTGACCAACAGGGATTTCAAAAAAAGGTGGATGAAGTTATGCCACAGGCGGAACAAATTTGGCGTGAAGAAGAAAAAGGTCCCTCTAAAGAAATAGACCCTACTTTATTAAGCGAAATGAAGAGAAGTTATTAGATCGATATCGAAAAGTTTGGAGATGACCTGGACAAAGCTAAAATTCAGGAGTAACTAAAGTGAAAGAAGAAAAGTTCAAGTTGCTTGAAAATCTCGGAGGCGGAGGTTTCGGCTGGACCTATAAAGTTCAAGTTTTGGATAATAATCTGAGGGAAAAATGGGGCGATATTGTAGCCATCAAGGTACCCCATAATAAATTAAAAGAGAAAACATTGTTGAAAGAAGCTTTCAAATATGAGAAGTTAAAGGATATTGGATCAAGAAATATCGTTCAGTATCTCGATTTTGATTTATATAAAGGACAATATGTTTTAGTGTTAGAATATGTGGAAGGACAGAGCTTAGACAAAATCTTAAAGAGGAGAAAAAGGTTAGCTGTAAATGAAGCTCTGGATATTATAGAAAAATGTTGTGAAGGATTAATTGCCGCTCATAAAGTAGGAATTTTTCACAGGGACATCGATCCGAGCAATATTTTAATTTGTAAGAAAGATAATACTGTGAAAATCTCTGACTTTGGAATTGCTGAGATACTAAGGTCTTCTGGAGAGGCACATGAAATTACGGGGAAACTCGATTATATGGCTCCTGAGGTTTTCGAGGGAAAAGGGTCATTTTCGTCAGATATCTGGTCTCTTGGCGTTACACTGTATCAAATATTAATTGGACGCTTGCCTTTTTCAGGAAGGGATCAAGATGAACTCATGGATAGAATATGCAATGAAGATCCAATTCCACCTATTGAAATTGACGAGAATATAGATGACAAAACTAATCAAATTGTTCTGAAGGCTTTAAAAAAGAACCCCGAAGATCGATACAGGACAGCCTCTGAATTTTTGAAGGCTATTAAATATTACAGAAATAAGAAAAGCGTTAATGACCTGCTTGACCTCTCTATTGCTGAAGCATGGGATTTATTTAGGGATGGGTGGATAAGAGAAACAGAGGAAAAACTGAAAAAAATATTAGAAGAATATCCAGACAATCCTAAAAGCTATCTGAGTCTGGGGGAATTTTATAATAGGTCTGAGCAATATGACCTAGCTATAAATGCCTTTAATGAAGGGATTAAAGTGAACCCTAATCACCCATTATTATATAGGGACTTAGCTATCTCTCTTCATCAGAAAGGGCAGATAAAAGAGGCTATCGAAGCCCTTAAGAAAGCCATTAGTCTTGGTTTGGAAGATACTGTAAAGCGACAGGCAAATAATCTCTTAGATTTATGGCAGAGAAGGTTAGGAAAAACTGAGAAGGTAAAGAAGATAATGACTCAACAGAAGGTGGATGTCGTCTTGATAGTAGCTGTAGATGGCCCAATGAAGGGGCATAAATTCATAGTAAGAAAGAAATTTATTACTGTGGGTCGCGCTGAAAACAATGATGTCTCTTTGCCTTTGGACTTGACGGTATCCCGGAAGCACGCGTTAATTAGTTATGAAAATGGGAAGTATTGGATAGAAGATACAAGTAGTCGTAACGGAACATATATGGGGGAATTTAGGATAAATAAAAAAAGCCCTTTGCCTAATGGAACTCTATTTAGAGTGGGACAGACGATTTTAAGATTTAAAAGATATGGTATATTTTATAATGCGTATTTAAGAATAGTAGAAAAGACGTAGGTAAAAATTATAGGTTCTCTAGCTTTCTCCTTAGAGAAGATAATTATTTCGACCAGAGAGGCTTATACCATTATATGAGGAGATGAGAGAGAGAAGTATGGTATTGATGAGGAAATCTAAATTGTAAAAAATAAGCGGGGAAATTTAAGATGGAAAGGAGAAAAAATGTTAGGTGGTTTAGGAGTTACTGAATTAATAATTATTCTTGTTATACTTATTATACTTGCTTCTGTTTTTCTTTATTTGCTGAGAGCGATAATTAGGTTTCTTAAGAGGTAAATAGGAGAGAAAAAGAAAGGGACGAGAAAAGATGGCAAGATATTGGATTGACCTTAGTTTTATTTGGTATGAATATTTACCACACGATTGGCATGGAGATTTACCGTACGAGAGATATGAGAGGTGTCAAAACGAATTAGAAAAACTTAATTTAACAATTTGCGAGTTTGGCTCTATTATGGTTGAAGCTTACAATCTAAATGACGCAAAGAGAATCGTCGCGTTAATGAGAGAAATAATCAAAAAACATTTTTCTGGTTCTGACCTTTTAAACTATTTATTGGAAGAGGTAGATATCATCAAGGGTGCTGGAATGACCTGGGAAGGAAAGATTGTAGGAAAAGAGACAATTGAAGTTCCAATAGAAGAGGGGTGAAAATAGTAAAAGGTTCTTTGGAAATTTAATTTATAAAAAATAGGCTGGGAAACTTAGGATAAATAGGAGTATTAGCATTGAAAATAAAAGAAATTATTAACCGCTCGGGATTCTTTTTAACAGGAATCTCTATTTTCTTGAAGATTTTAGATTGGTGGTTTGAAGAGAAACTCTCAAAGCTTACGCCCATTTTGTTTAAAAAATTTCTCCATTTAAATTTATTGTCCATTATTCTAATTGCTGGAGTTGTTTTAAGTTTGCTATATTTATACAACAAATTCATATCAGCCAAAATAAAGTTACGACCGATTTTAAAAAACGCAGAGGAATTTAATCGCGAATATGAAAATTTTATGAATTTTGCTTCAGGTGTCTATGAGAGGAGAGATGATCCTTCTGGAGACGACGAAAGGGAATATCTATATTATCATAACAAACTTCATACATTATTTTTAGATATACAATTTTATCTTCTGAAATTTTTAGAAGAGGAATATGTATCTGGGAAAGGCCGAGCTCTCGCTTATAATATTTTAGGCAGTATTGAAGAATGTTTTATGTCGCCGAGCCTAAAAGAACATTTTCACAAAAAACAGTCAAGACCAAACCGCATAAGTTATGAGAAACACATAATCGAGCACTTCGTTTCATATCTAAGAACTAAAAGGTAATATATGTTTAACTACGCCGAGATAGAATAGTAGCGATGCTTAAAAAATAAGAAAGACGTGAGATAGGATGAAAGTAGCGGCTATGTAGGAGGTTTGCTAGAGGTGGAGAAACGCTACCTGGATGTTAAGGAGTTGAGCGAGTATTTGGGGGTATCAAAGCATACTATTTACTCCTGGACATCTATGCAGAAGATTCCATTCGTTAAAATGGGCGGCTTAGTTAAATTTGACATCAAGGCTATCGAAAAATGGATAAAAGAAAATAGCGTTGAAGTTTCAGATTTTCACAAAAAAAGGTAAAGCCAAAAGAAGATTTGAAGCTCGCTATGAATTGGAGGTTCTTATGACATTAAACTACAAAGACATTTGCGACCTTTTATGTTTTAAGAATTCCAATCGACAATTCTATAATGAAATAGACAAAATTAAAGAAAATAAAACATCAAAGATTAAAATCCCTTTAGAAGTAGATGGTTACAATATTAACTATGCGCCTGTAGGAAATTATCCTGAAAACCCTCTTATAATCATTTGTGGTAAGGCTACATCACGTTCAAGCCATGATTCGTTCATAAAGGCTTTACAGAATGGAAAATCCTTATATGAAGCTTGTTTTTCTAGTATTTACTCAAAAAACATGAGAAATAATCTTTTTAAATACTTAAAGAAAATAGGTTTATTTGATTATTTGAAGAAAACAATTGCTTATTGGTAAACTAATGATTATAGGAAAAAATGGCATGGGATATTTGGGAATGCAAATGATAGTCTTTCTTCCGGTATTCAAGTTACCCAGGCCTTTAACTGTGCGATACTAAATAGAAAACCAGGTCTAAGAAGTTCAGAACCTCCCAGAAAAGTATTTGATTTAATTCGAGATAATATAGGTTGCCTCTTTAAACATTTCAGAATTACCGATAGCTTAAAGCTAATAATTTTCTTAGACACACCCTCAGATGACTATAGATTTCATCAGATTGATTACTGGAATACATATCATAGGTCAAAACATCCAAATGTTAAAGTGATTTCTATTACACATCCTTCTGGACAGAACAATGATATTTTTATTAACCTAGATGATTTAGATAAAATAGATAACCGAAATAAAAGAATGAGGGCTGTAAAGCTATTTGAGAATGCTAAAGATGTTATAAAAAGTTTGTCACAGGAAATAGCGAAGAAAAATCGCAAGATATTAAAGATAGCATATTTTGGGAAATCCAATTGGATTTATCCTATTCTTAATGAATTGAATGAAGAAATGAGGAAAAAATATAAAAATAGTGACTTAAAAGAGTGGGGATTATCGATATCTACAAAATTAGACATGCTTACGCTACTCATTCATAATATAAATAATGAAGCTTCAAAGATACAAAAGGTACTAAAAGAGAATATTAAAGAAGTAGATGAATGTATAGCAAAAAATTTATCCTATATTCTTAAAGATGAAAAAGACGTGTTTTTACTTCTCGCCTATATTGAATCAACAATTTTTGAAATGAAATCAATATACGATTTGTTAATTAAATATGTAACACATTTCTGCAGAGCTCTTCTCGGTAAAGATATGAAGGAAACTAAATTTTTGAAAGAGTGCAAGAAGGACGGCTTGGACAAAAATTGGGGAGATTTTTTGGATGATGTAAGAAATGATTTGATTCATAACTATGCTAGCTGGATTTCATTTGAGAAGATGGATAGTAATTTTGATTTAACGATAGAAATGCCTGAGTTACAGAATATACGCTTCAAAAAATATAAAGGGAAATATTTGAATCGACAATCTCTTAATGACTTATTCAGAAATTTTTCTAAATTTTTAGAGGTTACAAAAAATTTTCTGATTAGAGAGATTCAAAATATCGCATAACATATAACAAAAACACTTTGTCGGAAAGAAGTTCACCATAAGCCGCTGCCAAGCGGCAAAATTTTAGTTCATGAGGTAAATCTTATCTCAAGCGACAGCCTAAATGAGTTACAAGTGAATAATTATCCTCTTGTTTCGCCGCTCTTATCAAGGAAATAGTTGAGGACCAGGTTTGTTCTCCCCACGGCCTTAAGGGCTTCGTCCCTCTTAGGTTCTCCATGCCCCGCATGAGAGTACTTATTCCGTAGCTCTCTCACCGTTATGAAATCCCTTGAGATGTCCCTACCAAATAGCCTTTCTATGTCTTGTTTCCGTTTCCAAAAGTCTCCCCATCGAAATTCCTTGCCATAAACCAATTTTAGTAATCCCTCGCAAATTTCACCCGCGTCTCTGATAGCATCTTTGTATTGCTCGTCTTGTAGCTTCTTTTCTGCTTGAAGCCTCGCAACCTTCAGATCACGTACTTCAATTTCATTCATGGACCTGGTCAAAAAGAAATGAATATCTGGATACTCACGCATCAATTTCTTTATTGCCTTATTTCGGATTTCTTTCCATTCCGCATTAAGCTTCGAACGATTGACTCGACTAGAGATGTATTCTTTTGCCACTTCTTCAGGAGAGAAATAGATATCTTTCCCAGCGAGATTCCTGGCAATTTCTTTTTCTTTCTGAAACTTTTCTCCATGCTCTTGAATTATCCTAGGGTCAATTACAAAAAAGGCGTCCTCACAATGAGGTTCAGTCGTGAGACCTTTGGGATAGGGCCATTTGTGAGGAGTAATCAAGCTATCTCTCTCTTCGGCTGCTGTTTTTCCACCAAATTTCTGGAGGGCAGGGTCCATATAAAAAGAAATCGGTAGTATTCCTGTACGAAAACCATCTTTTCTTTTTAGCACTGGTATGTCCAGTGGCTCTCGGTTGCCAAACAGGTCAACTATAATACTCACTATGTCAAAATCAAAAAGATAATCTATCCATTCCGTTCCTTCCAATCGCTCACTTACGTAACCTACCTGATAGAGCAAATAGAACACATACCCTGTCAGAAGATTAACGTCCAATCCCAAAAGGAAATTTGTCAATTTCCATCCATCAACGATCTGGCTTTTGAACTTGCAATTTACCCATTTCCCAAATTCACCATATACTATTTCTTCACTCATTTTCTCCTTGCCTCGTCGGATTGATGTATTTAGTGGATAACTGCTGCCGGAATGAAGGAAAGCGTTTCAGAAAAGAGCTGAAAACTGATTTTTTGCCTCAATAGTGAACCTATCCTTCTTTTTCCCACCTTTATAATCAAAACCTTTTATGAAATACTGTGGAGGCCTTGCCGTTTTCAATGGAAATGCTCCAATTGTTGCCCCTGCCCTTATTGGTATAGCTGCCTGCCCAAAACACCTGTTTTATTCTTAGAAGATTGTTCGGTACGTCAAAATTATTGTTAAGACAATTAAGACCCATGTTAATATTTCCATTCTCTTTTCTGCTTTTAATAATGCAATTGTTAATGGCACTAAGAAAATAGAATCACTTGTATAGTCTGGTGTATCAGCCATCTCCTTCCTACGCCATTCGTCCCATTGTAATAAGTATTTTCTTAATTCCTTCCAAGGCTTAGGTTTAAATTTCAGCATTTTAAAACCTCCTAATTAATCAAATAGCGATTTTTTTGCTGTCTTCGTTTAATTTCAGGCTTTATCCAGATCGATATTGTTTGCTCAAAAAGTCTCTGCTAATCTATGTCATCCGTCAGTCAAAATCTTATTGCCTTTTTGCTTCATTCAAGTTTAGCTCCAATTCTTGATAAAAGACTACAATCGCTTTTTACGGCAAAATAATAGACTCCTCATAAAAGTCCAAAAATTAGACAAATAAGTCCTTTCTTCTTTAATTGAGCGAAAATTATTTTTTTTCTCTATGAATTCCGTTTTATACTTTCTTTTAAAGATATCTTCATATTTAACCGTAAGCCTAGTGTCGTCTTTTCTTAAATAATTAGTGTCGTTTCTCGGACTGGTAGCAAAGCAGACCTCTAGTTCCGGTGGCACTTTCGCCCCAATGATGTTATCTATCTCTGTAGTCCCTTCGATATTTATTTGTTCAAACGAAACCTTCATAGCAGGCCCAGCCCCCACGTTTACCAAGCGGTAACTGAAAACTGGGAGAGGCTCACCCTTTGTAAGGCCGCTTTTATCTTTCTTTTTAAACCTTTCAAATTCTGTATCATATATCGGATCTGTCGGTTCCACCTTTGCCTCTCTAAACCTAAAAGAGATAACCGGAGTTTCTGCGTCCATTCTTTGCTTGCGGGCTTCTTTGTAAGACAGTATGGCCGCTATGGCCGCACCAAGAGCTCCTACGGCTGCAAGAAGAGCCCCTATGAGAGTTATGACTTGAAACCATTCCATTTTTTCCTCCTTCAATGAAACTACAAATAGAATGCTATATAAATTTGTATCCAAACACAAACCTTGGAATCTGTGATAAACTTACTTTCCAAATTCGCCATATACTATTTCTTCACCCATCTTCTTTAGGAATTCTAAGGATTCTTGCCACCTAATCAATAAGCTCCTGAGGAGCACCTTTTAGTTCCAGCTTGACGACCCATATTGCTTCTTTCGATATAACTACTTTTCATTTCGGTTTTACTTTGGAGGGCCTATAACCTCTACCCATTTCTTGAACTCGTCCCAGGTCATATATAGTGCTTGACCTATTTTATATCCCGGTTTCCTTTTCTGTATACTGAATTCATACCACATGATCTTCGTTTGAATGTTATTTACCTCTTCAGCACCAATTCCGAATTTTTGGGCGGTCTGTCGCACCAATCTATCTTCTGCTTCTTTCCCAGGCGGTAAGTCCCAAAGACGGCTCTCAAAGTACTGATAGACCTCGAATTGAAACTTGTCTGGGCTTGAGTAGGGTCCGATGAATTTCCTAGCTCTCTTAGGCCACTTTAATTTTTCGGATGAGCATAGGGGTTCGTAAATCCAGCCCATTGTGCCATCGGGGAGTTTAACTTTATACCATTTTGGCCTTTGTTCTACCACCAAAAGTTTATCATTCCATTTGGCACCGGCAATTACTTTATTTGCCGTGGAGGGGCCATCCCTTATATTTGCTGACTTTACTTTCACCCAGACAGTTTTTTCTGTTTCTAAAGGTCTTATTTGATAGGTCGCACAACCTGTCAAGAATAGAAAGGACAAAAATATT
>Ga0114930_10004297_pt1 | contig 12093 bp, 6 predicted proteins | sample AnhtaG_FD_87300 | JGI IMG/M metagenome (GOLD analysis project Ga0114930, IMG submission 87300) | Deep subsurface microbial communities from Anholt, Denmark to uncover new lineages of life (NeLLi) - Anholt_01485 metaG | ecosystem: Environmental > Aquatic > Marine > Oceanic > Sediment | place... | reverse complement strand
GCGGCCCCGCTCCGATGGAACCGATCGTCCCCCCATACATCATCAACTCCAGCACACCATCGTTGTCCCAATCGCTGAAACGCGGCTCCACATAGGACATCTCTATGCCGCCATCGGTGAGGTCTTTGTACGTCCCCTTACCCGAAGCGACGATGTGGACCCTGGTATAGCACGTATGGGCACCGCAGGAAGTAGAGGTGAAGGCGAGCTCAGTGTGACCGTCACTGTTGATGTCGTCCACCTCCAGGAGGGCAGGATCCGTGAGGAGACTGTCCCCGGTGGCCTGGTAGGCCAACGCATACTTCTCTGCATGGATGTCTATCACCAGCAGGTCACCAGTGCGGTTGACCACGTACTCCTCGGAAGGGCCCACGATGATGAGGAGCAACTCTCCTTCGCCGTCATCATCTACGTCCACTCTCAACAAGTCGGTGACATCTGCCAGAGTTTCCCAACCTTCCAGCATGGCCCGGAGTCCATCCACATCACCGGCAGTATCATTCAGATAGGTGACAATAGCGGCAGGATAGTCGGCGAGATCCTCAGGACGCGGAGGGGAAGGAACCGCCGTAGGGGAGCGACGAGGCTGGGCTGTGGGGTCTCGGGTCGGCGTCGCCATCACCGCCGCCTCGAGTGTCGGCGAGGGGAAGGGCCGAGGGACGGTGGGATACGGGGAGCCGATCGCGTCACAGCCAATCAAGTACGTCAGGAGCGGACACAGGGCCAGGGTGAGCACCATCTTCCTGTGGCTCATGTTCAGGTTTCCCTGGCGTAGCCTACAACGATGTCAGGTATTGATCTAGCTCCCACTGCGTTACCTGAGTGCGGTATTGGTCCCATTCCGTCTTCTTGGCCCTCAAGAAGGCGTGGTACACGTGCTCCCCGAGGGTCTCCCGCAGCAGCTCATCACCCTCTAGCTCACCCAGCGCTTCTATCAGGCTCCCAGGCAGCGTGTCTATCGAGAGTTCCCTCAGTTTCTCGTCGCTGAAGTCGTAGACGTTCTCCTCCACGGGGGCTGGCGGTGCCAGCTCTTGCTTGATCCCTTCCATGCCGGCTGCCAGCATGGCGGCGTAGGCCAGGTATGGGTTGCAGCTGGGGTCGGGACAGCGTAGTTCCAGGCGCGTGTTTTCTTCTCGTCCGTCGGAATATCGAGGGACACGAATCAGCGCGGAGCGGTTGATCTGTCCCCAGCAGATATAGACCGGCGCCTCGTAGCCAGGCACCAACCGCTTGTAGGAGTTCACCGTGGGGGCCACGATGGCCGTGAGCGATCTGGCGTGTCTCATCTGTCCGGCCATGAAGTAGTAAGCCAGAGGTGAGAGTTTGTACCGGTCATCCGGATCGAACAAGGCGTTTCTGCCGTCGGCGTTGTAGAGGCTCTGGTGCGTGTGCATTCCTGAGCCGTTGATGCCGAAGATGGGCTTGGGCATGAAAGTGGCATGCAGTCCGTAGGACTGGGCCACCGCCTTCACGGCGTACTTGAAGGTCATGCAGTTGTCGGCGCTGGTGAGAGCATCGGCATAGCGAAAGTTGATCTCATGCTGTCCCGACGCGACCTCGTGGTGGGCTCTTTCCACCTTGATGCCCATGGCCTCCAAGGCCACGATGATGTCCTGACGCACTTCGGAGGCCAGATCGCGCGGCGAGAGATCGAAGTATCCGGCGACGTCGTGGGGCACCGGGGCAGTGCTGGGCTTGTCGTCCATCATGGTGAAGAGGAAGAACTCGAGCTCCGAACTGACACGGTAGGTGTAGCCTAGCTTCTCGCACTCGGCCAGGGCGGATCTGAGAACGAACCGTGGATCCCCGCTGAACGGCTGGCCATCGGGCTGCAACACGTCGCAAATGAGCCGTGCCGTGCGTTGCTGAGGCGGCGACCAGGGTAGGACCTGGTAGTAGGTATTGGTGTCAGGCATCAGGTAGGTGTCGCTCTCGCAGATGCGGGTGAAGCCCTCCACGCTGGAACCATCAAACCAGATGCCTTTGTCCAGAGCCTCTGGTAACTCCGTAGTCGGGATCGTGACATTCTTGATGGTGCCCATTACGTCGGTGAACTGAAGGCTTACGAACTTGACCCCTTCTTGATCGGCGCGTTCAATCAACTCTGTCTTCTTATGCTGCATAGTTGCCACCTCCCTCGGTCTAATTTGCCGATTGTAACGCATGCGCTCTGGGGAGTCAATTTCGGCGGCTTCGGGAGCAGCTTCCAATGCGGAAGGCACTGGTGGCGCGGTTCTGCCAGAGGCTCTTGGTTTGCCAGGCGGCGTGCCGCGTTGCGTATGTGGTTGCATACTTGTGCTGTGGACGGTGGCAACTCAGTTGTGGGATATCGACCCTACGTCCAACAAGTCCCGTTGGGGGAGCTCTCCGTCTCCAGCCAGGCACGGGCGGCGCAGAGAGAGGCACGGTTCGGAGCAGCGCACCATGATCTTGTGGAAACGGAGGTCGGTTGCTGGGGTGACTGCTAGGGGGCTATAATGGCACTGGCCGGAATCTGGCCGGCGCTGATCCTCTGATGATCATGGAGACGGGAATGGGGCGGACCCAGCGAACTGCGATGTGGGTCACGACGGTCTTGGTTGCCGTCGCCGTGGTGGTCGCTGCCACGGCTTTTCTCCACCACGCCGGCAAGATCATTGCCTTTCCCTATGAAGTGGCCGCTGGCGAAGAACTGCTTCTGAGGGATGCCGTGCACATGGCAGAAGGCCGAGCGGTGTATACTGAGATCAATGACTTCCCCTTCGTGGTCTCCAACTATCCTCCACTGTTCGCTGCTCTGTCCGGTGTGCTGGTCCCTTTGCTGGGTCAGTCACTGGCGGTCACGAGGCTCGTAGCTACGGCCTCCACACTCCTTAGCGGGGTGCTCATCGGGGCGATCATCTACCAGATGACCCGGAGCATCTGGCCCAGTGCGGTGTGCGGTGGTGCCTATCTGGGCTCCATGTTCGTGTATCAGTGGGGTGCCTGGGGGCGAGTCGATTCTACAGCCGTGCTCTTCTCTCTGCTGGCTATACTCGTTGTTCTGCGGTGGCCCGACTGGCGCGGAACTGGCCTCGCGGCGTTCTGCTGTCTCCTATCTCTCTATACCAAGCAGACGCAATGGGCCGCGCCTTTGGCTATCATCGCTTGGCTGTGGTGGCGCCGGCAGAGACGCCACGCTGTGGGCTTCGTGGTGCTTCTTGGGACACCAGGGGCGGTGGTGTTCCTGCTCCTCAACGCCGTTACGAGCGGCCAGTTCTTGCGTCACCTCGTGATCTACAATGCTCTGGGGTACTCACCTCGTGCGTTTCTGAGTTATTGGCGAGCCTATTTGGTGACTTACCTCGGGATAATGGCTGTCGCCACTTGTTGGGGTGCAGGGTCTCTGCGACACAGGCTGTTTTCACTACCCTTGCTGTACTTCGGGGTAGGTGTTGTGACGACGGTGGCCGTGGGGCGTGCTGGCGCCAGCAGCAACTATTTCCTGGAGTTGACCGCTGCCGCTCTGATCCTGTGTGGCCTTTGCTGGAGCGAGTTGGCGAAGCACCACGACTACGCCTCCCTCGCGGTGCCGGTCATACTGCTACTCCAGTTGATTTGGTTCAAGGCTTTCCCTCTCTCACCGCTCGCAATCTACTACGACCCTCTGCCCTCCTTCGGATACACACCGCAGGCCTCTGATGTGCGAGGAGGGGAGGAGATCGACCATTACGTGGAGGGAGCGGAGGGGGAGGTCCTCACCGAGGGCGGAGGCTTCGCCCTGCGCAACGGCAAGGAGCTGTACGGAAGTTCCTGGCTGCTCAACGCCCTGGAGGAGACCGGAGTTGTGGATGAAGGGTTGGCCAGGCTAGAAGGTGCCGTGGCGACGCGCCGCTTCTCGCTGATCATCCTCACCTGGCAGTCCTATCCGCCCCGGATTCTTGACGCCGTCTGGGCCAACTATCGCCGTGTGGACACGGTAGACTGCGTCTTCAGGTACGAGATCTTCGTGCCGCGGGAGGAAACCTAGGGCATCGGCTCGGCAGTGCGGGCCAGTGCCTGTTCGAGATCGGCGATGAGATCTTCCGTGTCCTCGATGCCCACCGAATAGCGGACCAGACTCTCCGAGATGCCCAGTGCCTCGCGCTCCTCCGCCGTGCACTCCACGTGGCTGGTCGTGGCCGGCGGCCCGGCTATGGTGTCAACCGCACCCAGGTTGGCAGCCAGGTGAGCGTACCGCAGGCGCGGCAGGAAAGTGCGTACCGCATCGAAACCGCCGTCGAGTACGAAACTGAGGACTCCCCCGTAGCCGCGCATTTGCCGCTTGGCGATGTCGTGCTGCTCGTGGGATACCAGGCCAGGATAGAAGACACGCTCGATGGAAGGGTGTGCCTCCAGGTACTGGGCGATCTCCAGTGCGCTCTCGTTCTGCTGGCGGATGCGAAGATGGAGCGTCTTCATGCCTCGCAGCAGGAGATAGGCGGCCATGGGATGCAACGAGGCCCCGTTGATCTCCCGGAAGTGGAAGATGCGCTCCACGAGCTCTGTCGGCCCGCATACCACGCCCCCCAAGGCATCGGCGTGGCCTCCGAGGAACTTGGTGGCGCTGTGGATGACCAGATCGACACCCAATTCCAGGGGGCTCTGATTGATGGGAGTGGCAAAGGTGTTGTCCACGATGACGGTGGCGCCCACTTCGTGGCCTGCGGTTGCCAGGCGCGACAGGTCTATCACCTTGAGAGTAGGGTTGGTGGGGCTTTCCAGGTAGAGGGCCTGACACCCCTCCGCGACTGCGGACTCGATGGCTCGGTGATCCGTCGTCTCGCACAGGACGACGTCAATCTGGAAGCGGGGCAGGAACTCGAGGAAGATCTTGCTCGTGCCGCCGTAAGTGTCCTTCAAAGAGACGACCCGATCTCCTGGCGACAGGAGTGTAAAGAGAGTGTTGCTGATGGCGGCCATACCGGTGGAGAAGCTGGTGGTGGCCTCCGCACCCTCCAGGTGGCGCACCTTCTCCTCGAAGGCGTGCACTGTGGGGTTGGTGTTGCGGCTGTAGATGTAGCCCCGCTTCTTCGCGAGCGAGACCTCTAGCCACTGATCCACGTCTTCGTAGTCGAATGAGACGCTGTGGACTGTCGGCACCGCGGACGGTTTCTGCGCGAGGTGTTCGTCCTCGCCTGCCCAGACGGAGGTTGTTCCCAAACCGGGGTGACGATGCTCAGGCATTTCTTCACCATCTCCTTTCTCTACTCGGCTCGCTGATGGCTCGCTCAGAGCCGGGGAGCCCTGGGCGCAGTAGTCGAGCCATCGATATGTTCTTCCATCTCTTGCGCCCTGTTGGGACAATACCTGAGAGTATCCGTCCCCAACGCGGCTCCTCTGATGGGATGTTATCAGCAGATCCGCGCAGACGCCAGTTCAGCTGGGGACGGCGGGATCAGATGGAAGATGGCTCAGCGCGAGGGGTGAGAGAACGGTCCCACGGAATCATCCGGATTGGGCAGCGACGAAGCGAGGAGGAGGGAGAAGGTGGGCCACTTCCATGGGGAGCATCAGCCGTTGGTCATAGCCCGAATCTGCCATTGACAGACAGGTGTCGGAAGGGTAAACTAGTGATGGGCCTGACGCGGGGGCCCGTTCTGTGCTGCGACGATGCCCTCTCCGCCGAGGGGGACCTGACCAAGGCGAGCCGGATCACCGATACCTTGCCTGGCGGCACTTGGGTCTTCACGCCGCCGTGCCTCACGCAGACGAGACGGCGTATTCTGTGCTGAAGAGCCAGATCGAGGAGGGGAGTTGGTCTGCCTTGTGCAACAGCACTTTCTCGCGTAACACGATCTGTGTCTGGCGTTGGCCTTGCGGAACCAGGGCGCGCCATGAAGACCCGTCCATCCGAGTTGAGAAAGGAGAGTTGAATTGAAAGCGAGACTGTTGTGGGGACTTGTTGTTGGGCTGGCTGTGGTAGCGATCCTGGGAGGAGCCGTAGCCGCTCCTGCGTCTACTGCCTATCGAGACAGTGGAGCGGTGGCAGGGATCACTCAGGATGAATCCGTCCTCAACCAAGCACCCGACAGAACCTCTGGGGTGTCGTCCGCTGCGCCGGGAGCGGTGCGCAGTCAGGCGCAGGAGCCTATCATCATTGACCGCACGTGTACCGGTCTCAGCAGTGTTCCTGACTACTGGATAGAACAGGAGAAAGCAGAACTGAGAGTCTCCTACGGGCACACGTCTCATGGGAGCCAGCCCATCAGCGGCATGGGGGTCTTGGAGGCCAACACGCCCAGTGGTCTGTACGACTTCAACACCAATGGCGCTGTGACACCCGGCGTACTATCCATCGCCGACACTACACCCAGCGGCGACCTGGGCAATCCGGACCGTACCACCTGGGCGGCGACGACTCGAACCTACCTGAATGGAGCAGGGAGTGACAGAAACGTGGTTGTCTGGTCGTGGTGTGGCCAAGTGAGCGACGCCTCCACTGCTGACATTCAGACTTATCTCAACCTGATGAATGGCCTGGAACAGGACTACCCGAATGTCACCTTCGTCTACATGACGGGACACCTTGATGGGTCAGGTGTTGCAGGCAACTTGAACGTGCGGAACAATCAGATTCGCAACTACTGTGTGGCGAACAACAAAGTTCTCTTCGACTTCGCAGATATTGAAAGCTACGATCCTGATGGTAGCTACTACTTGGATCGCGGGGCCGATGACGCCTGCAACTATGACGGCGGCAACTGGGCTGATGAATGGTGCGCGGCGAATCCGGGCGATCCGTTGTGCCAGACTTGTTCGTGTGCTCACTCACGTCCCTTGAACTGCAATCTCAAAGCCAGAGCTTTCTGGTGGATGATGGCCAGGCTCGCTGGTTGGGACGGGGGGGGCGGAAGACACGTCACAGAAGTCACCTTCGGAACCGATTGCGCACCATGGCGACGTCCTCACCTACACCATCAGCGTCCACGACCTGGCCGCGCCCCCTGAGGCCACTGTCTATCTGACCGATGTGGTACCTGCGGGCCTCTCGTACGTCTCGGATTCACTGACCGCCACGGCCGGCATCGTCACTGACACGGCTGCTCCCACTCTGTACTGGTCTGGGGTCCTCACGCCAGCCCCTGTCGTCAGTGTTTCCTACGTCGTCACCGTTACCGCCACCGATCCTCGGGCCATCACCAACGCCGCCACGGTCGTCGCGCCGGGCTACGACGTCGCGGCGTACTCCGCCATGGTTCTGGTGAACCCTCTGGTGCGGTACCTGCCGTTGAGCATGAAACGCTACTAATGCGGGATGGTGACCAGAGGCATCAGGGAATCCTCGGCTCGTGAAGTAGGAACGGCACTTGCCAGAGCGTCTGATTTGAGGTACAATCCGTGTAGCAAAGGGAAGCATGTGCGACGGGATGGCAAGGAGTTGCACGTGGGTCGTTGGACCTATCATCGCGCGGAGGGGAACGTCATGGCGCAGGAGGCGGTGCCTGCAACCTTGGTGTGCTTCGCGCACTTCTGGTCGGGTCAATTGGGGCTGGGCGAAAAGAAGTGCCTGTTGATCGAGGATGACCAGGGCCTACCCTATCCGTTCTCAGGGTCGATGAAGTTGTACAGGCAAGATCGCAGTTGTCTGGAGCTGAACACCGTGGCCAAGCCCCTCAGATCTGACAATCCCTATGTGCGGGAGGTGAGAGCCGGCAACTTCGATCTGATCGTCATCTCCATTGCGGGATGGAGCCTCGCTGGAGGGGCGGAGGAGCCATGCCCGATGTGTGATCATTCCACCCATACCGCTCTACAGCACACCGTCCTTCACGAACTGGTTCACGTCACTTTTCCTGAGTACTCCGCTCACAACGAGTGGACCGACAATAAAGTACGTGAGTTGCTAGAAGGGGATTCAGAACATTAGACGATAGCGAAGAACGTCTAGTAGTGATAGAATGGAGGGCGGGCACCATCCCGCCCTCGTTTGCATTTGAGGCTAACGCACGGAGACGTGGGGGTCACAAATGACTACCCCGATGCGCAAGCAGTATCTGGAGATCAAGAAGCGGTATCCCGACGCCATAGTCCTCTTTCGGTTGGGCGACTTCTACGAGACCTTCGACGACGATGCCAAGCTGCTCGCTCAGGTCTGCGACATCGTGCTCACCTCACGTCCGGTGACCAAAGGCCAACGCGTCCCCATGGCGGGTGTGCCATATCACGCTGTGGACAGCTACATCGCCAAGCTCATCAACGCCGGTCACAAGGTAGCCATCGCCGAACAGGTGGGTACCGAAGCAGCGAAGGGGCTGATGGCTCGCGATGTGAAGAGGGTGATCACCCCGGGTACGATTGTGGAGCCGCAACTCCTCGACGCGAAGCGCAACAACTACCTGGCTTCCCTCATCATCGAGGGTGACAAGGCAGGCCTGGCTTACGTGGACATCACGACGGGGGAGTTCGCCACCACGCAGATGGATGATGGCGACGCACTTCACGTGGCGCGACAGGAGTTGGCTCGGCTTCACCCGGCCGAGTGCCTGATGCCAGAGAATGGGTTGCGCATTCCCGCGCCTGATGAAGAATCCGTAACGCATGTCACCCCGTACGAGGAATGGAGGTTCGAGCTGGGCAACGCGCGCCGCGCGCTGATCGAGCATTTCGGGGTGGCTACCTTGGATGGCTATGGGTGTGAGGGACTGCCATTGGCAGTGTCCGCGGCTGGCGCCATCGTCCAGTACCTCTCCGAAACGCAGAAGGCGGCGCTAGAGCAGTTGGACAGCCTGTTCACGTACTCCACCAAGCGGTTCATGATCTTGGACGCTGCCACCCGGCGCAATCTGGAACTCATGCAAACCATACGTGGACAGAGGAGCGAGGGTTCGCTCCTGGGGGTACTGGATGTCACCGTCACGCCTATGGGTGGAAGGTTGCTCCATCGCTGGCTCAACCAGCCACTGCTGGAGGTAGGCAGGCTGAATCGGCGGTTGGATGCGGTGGAGGCGTTCTACGAGCAGGGGCCGAAACGGGTGGGGTTGGCCTCGCTCCTCAAGGGCGTGAGGGACCTGGAAAGGTTGGCCAATCGCGTGGTCCAGGGCGTGGCCGGTCCACGGGAGTTGATCGCTCTAAGAGAGAGCCTGGAAGTGGTCCCCAGAACGAGGGAGGTTCTGGAGGGTGTGGTCGTGGGTGAATCGGTCCTGATGGAGTTGGCGACGGAGATGGACCCATGTCAAGAGGTGGTGGATCTAATAGGCCAGGCCATCGCCGATGATGCTCCGGCCACTTTGGCGAGTGGGGGGGTGATCGCCACTGGATTCTCCGCTGAACTGGACTCCGTCACCACGTCCGCTCTGGAGGCGAAGCAGTGGGTAGCCGGGTTGGACCGACGCGAGAGAGAACGTACAGGGATCAAGTCCCTGAAGGTGGGATACAACAAGGTCTTCGGCTACTACCTGGAGGTCACGAAGCCTCATCTGGACCGCGTTCCTGAGGAGTATGTCCGCAAGCAGACCCTGGTCAACAGCGAACGGTACATCACGCCTGAGTTGAAGGAATACGAAGCACTGATCCTCAGCGCGCAGGAGCGCAGCGCAGAACTGGAGGCTGCGATCTTCCGCCAGGTCTGCCAGCAAGTTGCTGAGGCCTCACCTCGTATCATGGCCACGGCGCGGGCGCTGGCACGTGCGGATGTCTACAGTGCGCTGGCGGAGGTGGCTGCTCGCAACAACTACGTGCGACCGGCGCTGAGCGAGGGAGACGACATAGAGATCATCGCCGGACGTCACCCCGTGGTGGAGTTGACGCAACGGGAGGAGCCCTTCGTGCCCAATGATCTGCGTCTCGCCCCAGGGGAGGGGCAGATCATGGTACTGACGGGGCCGAATATGTCCGGCAAGTCCACGTACCTTCGTCAGGTGGCTCTTGTCGTGCTGATGGCGCAGATGGGCTCTTTCGTTCCCGCCGATGAGGCCCGGATAGGAGCGGTGGATCGGATCTTCACTCGGATCGGGGCACGAGATGAAATCAGCGCGGGGCAGAGCACATTCATGGTGGAGATGGTGGAGACGGCCAACATCCTGCATCACGCCACTGACAGGAGCCTCCTGGTCCTGGACGAGATAGGCCGGGGCACTAGCACCTACGATGGCATCTCCATCGCTTGGGCGGTGGTGGAGTACATCCACAATCACCCTCGGCTCCGGGCCAAGACACTCTTCGCCACCCACTACCACGAGTTGACAGAACTCGCAGAGGTCTTGCCCAGGGTGCGCAACTACAATGTGGCCGTGGCTGAGGAGGGAGACAAGGTGGTCTTTCTGCGCAAGGTGGTGCCCGGAGGCGCCGACCGGAGCTACGGCATCCACGTGGCTCAATTGGCGGGTTTGCCAAAGGCGGTGACTCGGCGGGCCGAAGACATACTGGCAGAGCTGGAGAGAACAGCGTCTCGTTCGCCAGCGGCGGTGCCCGACGAGGAGACCGAGCAACTGGCTCTGTTCGCCGTGGGCACGCACCCCATTCTGGCGCAGGTCAGGGAACTGGATCTGACCACCATGACTCCGCTGGAGGCGCTGAACAAGCTGTACGAGTTGCAGCGCCGATTGGAGGCTTCTGAGTAGCGATCCGGTCTGGGTCATCTCGGGGGGAGAGAGGTTGTGCCTCGTTGACACACGGAAGAGGCCGTGCTATGATCCAGCAGATTACGAGATGAATTGCTGCATTTCAGAAGGGGGGCACAGAGGTAGGACACGAGAATTGGCGGAAGTAGTAGAGTGGCGTTTCTGTTGGTGGGATCCCTGCCGTTGGGGAGCATGCTGGCCTGCCAGTTGGGCTCGGGCAGTCCCCCGACGGTGGAGATCACCTTTCCATCCACAAGTCGGCAGGTGGTGGTGGGCAGAGAGGTACCGATCCATTCAGTGTCGCAGGACGACCGGAGCATCACGCGCGTAGAGTTATGGAGCGGAGGGCAGGTGGTAGAGACCACGACCGCGCCTGGGTCGGGGAGAACATTCGTCGCTGTACAACATTGGACGGCGACAGAGGTTGGGGTGTTCAACGTAGGTGTGCTCGCCGTTGATTCAGAAGGACAGCCTTCTCAGCCAACGATCATCACCATCGAGGCGGTCGCCGCTGCGTCGGAGATCACCCAGCCGTTGCCCGACGAGCCGGCGGCACCGGCACAGCCCACGACTGCGCCTTCGGCTCCTACCACACAGCCTGACGGACCTCCGCCACCTCCGGAAGGTCCTTCGCCGGTACCAGGGGAGCCGGTCGATTTGGAGCTCTGGAACCTCACGCTGAGCAACCTCACGCCGGGCGTCGGCGAGGAGATAGTGGTAGGGGTCACGATCATCAACAACGGCGGTACTCCTGCAGAGGATTTCCATTGGGGCTGGGACCCCGGGACGGGCGAGGAGCCCATTCACAGCGAGGCCATCGCCTACCTGGCGCCAGGGGATGACGTAGTGTCGGAAATGCGCTACACTTATCAGCAGGCTGGCAACTACACTGGCCAAGCTTGGGCTGACTCGTGGGACGCCTTTGACGAGCCTGATGAGACGAATAACTTTGCCTTTGAGGATGTCAATGTTGGGGACGGCGGCGGAGCGCAGGGGCAGCCCGACCTGGTGATCACAGAGTTCACCTACCAGTCTGCCGTTGAGCAAGATGAGGCGGTAGCCTTTGAAGTCACGCTCCAGAATCAAGGCGACGTCCAGTCGGGGAACTTCACCTGGGGGATCTTGCCCATAGTGGATTCCATGTTGGAATACCGCGAAAGCCCAGGAATGATCAGCCTCGGGCCAGGTGAAAGCTGGACCGCCCAATATCAGGGCGAGGCCATCAGGTACATGCCCGGTGAGTGGACGGCCGAGGCCATGGTTGACCTCTACGACGTCGTCGACGAGGGTGACGGCGAGGGCAACAACACGGCCCAGGTGACAATCATCGTGGCGGAGATGGCGGCTGCGGCGACGGTGGAGTACCATGACTATCAAGACGACGCCTGGGCCACGTTTGGGATTCAGAACTCGGGTACTGTGCCGCTGGAGAGCATGCGGGTGAGAGTCCGCCTGGTGACCACGAACGAGGAGATCGCCGATGTGCGGGCTAATCAGCCGTTCCTGGGAGGCTGGAGCGGTCGGCCCCCTGGGG
>Ga0114930_10004296_pt1 | contig 12094 bp, 7 predicted proteins | sample AnhtaG_FD_87300 | JGI IMG/M metagenome (GOLD analysis project Ga0114930, IMG submission 87300) | Deep subsurface microbial communities from Anholt, Denmark to uncover new lineages of life (NeLLi) - Anholt_01485 metaG | ecosystem: Environmental > Aquatic > Marine > Oceanic > Sediment | place... | reverse complement strand
TACCCGGCGGCGGCGAAAAAGAAGCCCAAGGTCGGCGACCGGACCACCAGCGTCGAGAAAGTGATCTTTCTTCGACCGGACCTGGTGCTCGCACACGGCACGTTGAACGATGAAGCAGTCCGTTCGATCGAGAAGTACGGCATCACAGTTGTGGCGGTCGACCCGAAAACGTTCGATCAGGTAATGTCAGATATAAAACTCATCGGCCGAATTACGAATCGCAAGAAGGCGGCCGCGGGTGTCGTTTTGCGCATGGCCTCGACGAGAGCGCTGGTCAAGCGCAAGGCTGCAGGCATAAAATCAAAGCCAAAAGTGCTGGTCGCCGTCCAGGGAGATCCGCTTTGGGCCGCGGGTCCCGATACGTTCGTGGATGAGATGATCAGACTCGCAGGCGGTACGAACCTCGCCGCCGATGCGAAACCGGGCTTCAACCAGTTCTCTACCGAAGCGACAATGTGGCGCAATCCCGACGTAATCATTTATACTACCAGCAGCGACAAGAACATTTTCACCAAGGGGCTGTGGAGTGGTACGAACGCCGCACGCAAAGGGCGGGTGCACGAGGTGAATCCAGATATCGTCGTGCGGCCCGGCCCGCGGCTGGCGGACGGCCTCAAAGCCATCGCCAAACTTATCCATCCCAATGTCTTTGCGAAACTCTGACAGATTTAAAAAAAATGCCTCGGCGCAGCACGTTCAGCTCGACCTGACCGCGAGGCTCATCAGGGCGTCGGCGGCCCTGTTGGCGCTGCTGGGGGCGGCGGTCGTCGTGAGCGCGAGCGTCGGCGCCGTGACAATTCCTATCCCTCAGGTGGCCAAAGTCATCGTGAACCACCTGCCGTTCGTCGGGAAGGTCTGGCACTTCAGTATCCCTGAGCCGGTTGATCAGATAGTATGGGGAGCGCACGTTCCGCGGATGCTCCTGGGGGCGCTGGTAGGGATGTCGCTGGCGATGGCAGGAGCCGTGCTCCAGGGGCTGCTGCTGAATCCCCTCGCCGACCCGTACATGGTGGGCGTTTCGTCCGGGGCCGCAGTCGGAGCAGGGATCGCCGTGCTCCTCGGACTCTCAGGTATGTTCATGGGATTCGGCGTTCCCCTGCTCGCTTTCGTGTTCGCACTGCTGGCGGTAAGCATAGTCTACAGTCTGGCCAGGCGCGGGGGGAGGGTCTCCGTCCTGTCGTTCATCCTGGCGGGCGTCGTGGTCGGATCGTTCATGTGGGCTGTGCTGACCTTTCTGATGACGGTCGCCAGCCAGAACCTGGAGACCATCGTGTTCTGGACGATGGGCAGTCTGGCCGGGTTCGATCCGTGGTCGAGGGTGGTGGTCCTCCTCCCGTTCACGGCGCTGGGATTCGTCGCGCTGTATGCATTTGCCCGGGACTTGAACGTCTTTGCACTCGGAGAGGAATCGGCCAGGCATTTAGGGCTCGAAGTCGAATCGCTGAAGAGGAAGTTGATCGCAGCAACGGCGCTGGTGACGGCGGCAGCCGTCTCGGTAAGCGGAACGATCGGCTTCATCGGGCTGATGGTTCCGCACATCACCCGGCGGCTGGTCGGACCGGACCATCGGATACTGATCCCGTGCTCGGCACTGCTGGGGGCGCTGCTCATGATAGCGGCGGACGCGCTCGCACGAACGGTCATGGCACCGGGGGAGATCCCTGTAGGTATCATTACCGCGCTTCTCGGGGCGCCGTTCTTCCTCTACCTACTGAGGAAGGCCGGTTAGAGTTAGCGACCGACATACTTATTTTCGCGGGGTATACTCTTGTTAACTGAAAGCGTACGATCATGAAACGACCGGCCACGATTATAATCGCGATACTCATTCTGGCCGCGCTGGTCTACCTTCTCGTACCCCGTCCGGCTGTGATTGATGCAGTCGAAGTAGTCAGAGGTGACCTGAACGCCGAGTTGTCCGCCACAGGCATCGTTGAGTCCGACCTGGCCGACGTGGCGCCGAAGATAGTGTCACCCATCACCAGGCTTCTCGTACAGGAGGGCGAGACCGTCCGGCAGGGACAGGCGCTCGCGCTGCTGGATAGATCCGATCTCCTGCCGCAGGTGGACGAAGCCAGGGCGGCGCTCTCCGCGGCAGAGAAGGATCTCAGTCGTGCGAAACAGGCGGTCCGGATCCAAGCCAAGCAGAGCTCTGCCTCCGTTGCCCGTGCCGAGGCGGCTGCACGCGCCTCGGAAGCCGAACTGGCGGATCTCGAGAAGGGCCCGCGTCCCCAAGAGATCGCGCAGGCCAAGAACGCCGTTGACCAGGCCCGAGCGGAGGCAGATCGGGCAAAGGCTGACCTCAGACGTGCGCACGCGCTTCACGAACGAGGAGCAATCGCTGCGCAGGAACTCGACGCCGCCAGAACGGGCGCCGACGTTGCGCATGCCGGCTTGCAGGCGGCTCAGGAACAGCTCGATTTGCTGAAGCAAGGGGCCCGCCCGGACGCTATAGAGGCTGCACGCGCCCAAGTCGCCGCAGCCAAGGCAGGACTCGCGGAAGCTCTGGCGTCCGCGGATGTCATCAAGATAAGAGAACAGGAAGCGGCGATAGCACGCTCGCAGGTCGAGCGCGCTCAAGCCGCCCTGCGCGCGGCTGAGGCGCAGTTGGACTACACGATCGTCCGCAGCCCTTTCGATGGGGTCGTTGCACGAAAGCACCTGGAAGAAGGCGAAGTTGCAAGTCCACAGTCGCCCGTATATACCCTCGCCAACCTTGAGCGCATCTGGGTGACTGCAGAAGTGGACGAGGAGGACCTTGCCGCCGTGGCTCTCGGGCAGAGAGTGACGATGAGCACCGATGCGTTCCCGGGTAAGGACGCTTACGGGACAGTCGTCCGAATTTCCCCGATTGCCGAGCCGAAGGCGGTGGGCCGCGTACGGGCAAAGATCGTCCGCGCCAAGATAGAAGTAAAGTCTACGCGCTTCCCTCTCAAGCCGGGCATGGAGGTAGACCTCACCGGACAGGTTCCGGTCGGACGAAACCTGGTGCTCGTTCCGAACGACGCGCTGCTTCAGGTCGGCGACAAGTACCAGGTGTTCGTCATTCGCGAGCGGCGGGTTCGCCGCAGGCTCGTGACCGTCGGGTTGTCAAATTATGAGTACACCGTCGTCGTGCGCGGCCTGCGACCCGGCGACCTGGTGGCTGCGTCCATGCTCGACCGGTTGAAGTCCGGACAGAGGGTCCGCATTCGGAGGCAGGCCGGTGACACGGACTGAATCCTCCCCGTTGATCGAATTGCAGGGTGCAGCCAAGACCTACATGATGGGCGAAGTCACCATTCCTGCGCTTAAGCCGACAGATCTCACAGTCAACGCGGGAGAGTTCATCGTCATGCTCGGGCCCAGCGGCTCGGGAAAAACGACGTTGCTGAACCTAATCGGCGGCATCGACAGGCCGACCAGCGGACGTGTCCTCTTCCGGGGCAGAGACCTCTCCCAAATGACCGAGGATGAGATCACCGAATACCGGCGCGAAAGCGTCGGCTTCATCTTCCAGTTTTTCAACCTGATTCCCACCCTGACCGCCCGTGAGAACGTTGAGTTTGTCGCAGAGCTGGTCGAACACCCAGCGGACACGATGGAAGTACTGGCAGAAGTAGGTCTCGCCGAACGGGCGGACCACTTCCCCAGCGAGCTCTCGGGCGGAGAGCAGCAGAGAGTTGCAGTTGCCAGAGCGCTGGTCAAGAACCCCTCACTTCTTCTTGCCGACGAACCCACCGGCAACTTGGATTACGAGACCGGCAAGCACATACTTAAGCTCATGCGTGAAGTCAACCGTGCAAGAGAGATCACCGTGATCGCCGTTACCCACAATTCGGCTGTAGGTGGCATGTCAGACCGTACGGTTCATCTGAGAAGCGGCGAGATCGCCTCTATTCAGGAGAACCCCGCTCCTATCGACCCGGAAGAACTAAAATGGTGATTCGGAAGCTCAATCTGAAGCTCATTCGAGACATACGCTTCTCCCCGTGGTTGTTCCTCGGCATCGTGCTCGTGGTCGCATCGGGAATCGCCCTGTTTGATGCAAGTTACCTCTCCTACTACAACCTCGGCCGGTCGTATGATCTCACCTATGAGAAGCTGAACATGGCGGACTTTACTGTTGACGTCCAGTCGGCGCCTCAAGAGGTCATGCGTCGGATACGGCGCATCCCCGGCGTGATGCAGGTCGAGGGCCGAGTAATAAAGGAGCTGGAGATCGAGCAGGAACTCGCCACCAAGCGCGTAATCGGGCGCATAATCTCGATGCCCGACCGCGGACTCCCATCGGTCAACGCGCTGCACATCGTCAAAGGCAGGCCGCCGGCGCCGGGAATCAGGCGCGAGCTTCTGCTGGAACACGCCTTCGCAAAGTACCACGGCTACGAGCCCGGCGACTTCATGTACCCCGTTGTGGACGATGACAAGGTGCGCTTTCGCATTGCCGGCATCTTCATGAGTCCCGAATACATATGGGTGGTCCAGAGCAGGGACTACCCCATGGCTCAGCCGAAGCAGTTCGGCGTAATGTTTATGCGCAAGAATATCGCGGACAGGCTCTTCGGGACCTCCGGAGCCGTCAACCAGGTGGCTGTCACTATCGTTCCCGGCGCACAGCGGGCCAGGATCATGCGGCAGGTCGAACAGATTCTGAAGCCCTACGGGGTAGACGAGCCTCTTCCCAAGGAGAAACAGGCCAGCTACGAGGTACTGCAACTCGACCTCGAGGGGTTCCGAAGCCTGGCGATCTTCTTCCCCATCCTATTCCTCAGCATAGCGAGCTTGAGCATATACAACTTGCTCAGCCGCATGGTTCACGCACAGAGGGCACAAATCGGCTTCATGAAATCCGTCGGATACAGCCGGTCGGCCGTCTTGCGTCACTACATCTCCTTTGCAGCGCTGGTCGGGCTTCTAGGTTCAGTACTCGGGACTATACTGGGCTACCGTACCGCCATCTGGATCACAGATCTGTATACCACAGTGGTCAGCGTTCCCTTCCGGGAGGTCTCACCGCGATTCGATGTTATGGCAATCGGTGTCCTAATCTCGCTTGCAGTGGCCCTCCTTGGCGGACTAATTCCGGCTCTCTCGGCAGCAAGGCTGACCCCTGCCGAGGCGATTCGCACGGACATACCTGCAGCCGGCCGAGTGCCTGTTATCGAGGGTTTCGTTCCCTGGCTCAGGAAGGCTTCGTACACGTGGAGGCTGCCCTTCCGAAATCTTCTCAGGACGCCGAAGAGAACGTTTTCCACCGTTCTAGGCATCGCTTCGGCAATCACGCTGGTCCTTGTGTCCGCGGGCCTGATGGATTCTAGCAAGGCAATGATAGATTTCTACTTCGAGCGTCTCCTGCGCTACGACGCGATGGTGACTTTCATTCATCCGCAGACCGAAGCCCATCTCAGCCAGGTAAGAACGTGGAAGGGCGTGCAGCGCGCTGAACCGATGCTGCAAGTCCCGGTGAAACTCGTCCACGGCAGCCGCGAGAAGGTCACGGTCATCTTCGGGGTGGAGCAAGACACGCAGCTTCTCAACCTCACAGCCTACGACGGCTCAAGGATATCGGTACCACGAACCGGAATTGCAATCGGCGACAGTCTGATGCAGAGGCTCGGCTTGTCGCTGGGGCAGACGGTCACGCTCACACTTCCTGAGAAGACGGTTCCGGAACTGGCAGCACCCCCGCCACTGGGGTTCCAAATCCCGTCGGGTATCCCGAGGTACCGCAAGCAGGTGCTCTCGCGCAGCCGGGGGCTCCAGGAGGTCAAGTTTCGAAAACAGGTAAGGGTCATGCGACGGACCTATCAGCCTATTGGAAACATAACCACCATGTCCATTGACGAGCTGCGCTGTTTGTTTGGACGGGAATTGGAGCTCCCACCCGGCGCAACCACCGCGATCATGGTTAAGGCGGACGAGCGATATCTCGCCGAGATAAACCGGCAGCTCTACGACCTGAGCGGCGCCGCTTCGATCGTCGATATCCGTGACACGACGGAACAAATAGACGAGATGATGGAAACCAGCAACACCTTCGTCAGGGTGATGTTCGGGTTCGCGGTTGCCCTGGCGTTCGTCGTCATCTTCAACTCGACAACCATGAACATCCTGGAGCGAACCAGAGAGACGGCTTCGATGCGGGCGCTGGGTGTGAGCCGGGCGCAGATCGCCGGGATGGTGACCATCGAGAACGTGAGCACGTGGGTCGTGGGAACGATTGTCGGGGTTCCGCTCGGTCGCTGGCTTGCGGACTACTTCGTGCAGCTCTACGAGAGCGAATCGTTCCACATGCAGACGGTGGTCTTCCCCAGTACCTACCTGTGGACGGTAGTCGGAATCCTCGTGACTGTGCTCCTCTCACAGATTCCAGGTATCCGCTACCTCAACCGCCTGGACCTCGCAAAGGGCACGAAGGAAATCAGTGGATAGTGCGGTGCGCAGGTAGGGGCCGTGCCTTGTGCCGGCCCGTTCCCCTCACGCCAACCCTCTCCGCTCGACTGAGCTCGTCGCAGGCCGCAAGCGCGCGAGGGAGACGTGGATCCCAACGCGGGAAGACGCCCACCGTCAGCGCCAACCCATGAGGACGTCCGACGACGCTTCGGCGACTCTACACCAACCTGTCGAGCAGTCCGCGGCTCGCCTGGTCGAGTTCTTGGGTGACGATCTCGTAGCGGTTGCCGTCAACGTCGGTGATTACGTACCGGCCGGGCTCGACCTCGCTCATCGTGTCGTGCACGCTCTTGGTGATAAGCCTCTTAGATCCACGGTCGGTGTCCAGGTGCCACTCCACGCCGCCGGGCCGATACCTGATGCTCTCGATGGACGTCACGCGCGGGGTGAAGTATCGAATATTGAGATCATCCTCGATCCAGCGCCGATACTCCTTGCTGAGATCGGCGAGATCCGCTATTATACCGATTTCTTCATCATTGCCATCCCGAAGCGAGATATGCTTCGTGGGGAAGGAGAACGGAAAACACCGCCTCGCCTTCACCCTGAGGAATGACCTGTCGTCCTTAAGAGTCAGCCTCAAGCCTCCCGCGTCGCTCCTGAAGAGTATGAAGTCGCCCGGGCGCAGGTACTTCACATCCGCGGCCTCGTCGAGGTCCGCCTGAGTTTTCGACTTCTCTTCGGCTGGCTGTCCGGACACCTTATCTTCGCTCATCATCCGCTCACCCCCACCATCCTCGATAGCTCGGTCTGCATTTCGACCAGCGTTGCGTAGGTTCCGCCCTTCTTCTTTATCAGCTCGTCGTGGGTTCCAAGCTCTGCCCGCCTGCCCTTTTCGAGTACGAGCAGCCGGTCTGCATGGCGCAGCGTAGACAACCTGTGCGCGATGGCGAAGGTCGTCCTGTGCTTGACGAGTCTCATGAGCGCCTCCTGGATCTGTTTCTCAGTCACGGTGTCAACCGCGCTGGTCGCTTCGTCCAGGATGAGTATCTTCGGGTCGCGCAGAATCGCTCTGGCTATGGCGATCCTCTGCCTTTCGCCGGCCGAGACGGAGTGTCCGCGTTCGCCGACCTGCGTCTCGTAGCCGTCCGGGAAGTTGACTATGAAATCGTGTGCGTTGGCCGCCTTGGCGGCGCGGATTATCTCCTCCGGCGCTGCGTCCGGCTTCGCATAGGCGACGTTGTCGGCTATCGTGCCGGAGAACAAGTACGGCTCCTGCGGCACGATGCCGATCTGCGTCCGCAGATCCTCGAGGTTGATGTTACGAATATCCACGCCGTCTATTTCAATCGAGCCCTCCTGCGCGATGTAGAATCGGGTGAGCAAGTTGATCATGGTGGACTTCCCCGCGCCCGAATGCCCGACAAACCCTATCATCTCGCCCGCCTTGACGTCCAACTCGATATCGTGCAGGACCGGGTTGTTCCTGTCGTAGCCGAAGGTCACCTTGTTGAATTTCACGTGACCCTCTATATCGGGCAGACGCACCTGACGCTCCGGGTCGGGTTCTTCGCGCTCGGAGTCGATTATCTCGAAGACCCGCTCGGACGAGGCCAGACATCGGCCGATCCAGTCCCACATACGCGTGACCATTTGAAGGGGGTGGTAGAGCATCGCAATGTACCCGAGGAACATGATCAGCGTGCCCGTGGTTACATCTGCGTTGATCACTCCGATGCCGCCGGCATACCAAACGATGAACTGCCCGGAGGTAAGCACAAACCAAAGGATAGGAAGCAGCGTTGCCCACACCCGCTCGGCTTGCATATGGGCCATGTAAAGGTCCCGGCTGCGGCGCCCGAAGCGATCGACCTCTCGATCCTCCTGAGCGAACGCCTTGACAACGCGAAGGCCCTGCAGCGAATCGGACATTACGCTATGCACCTTGGACCACCGGTGCCACATCCGCCTAAACATCCATCTGAGCCGGGTGAATACCATCATCGCCGCGAACGAGGCAAAGGGAGCAGGAATGATCGTCAGTGCCGCCAGCTTCCAGTTCTGCTGGAACATGATGATAAGCACCAGGACGATGATCAGCGTGTTTGAGATTATGAACTGGACGCCGAAGGCGAGAAACTCCTGAAGCGAGTTTGTGTCCTGCGACACCCGCGAGATCACAGCGCCGGTCTGACGCTTGTCGAAGAACGCGACTCGAAGCCGCTCGAGAACCGAATACAGTTGCATTCTGATGTCGTGGATTATCCGGGACCCGATGCGGGCCGTGATTCGTGCCTGGAAGATCCCAAAAACCATCGAAACCAGATTAGCGCCGATCAGCGCCAGAACGATCAGTCCCAGCATGTGCAGGAGATCCCCCCTGAGAGCAGCAGGTATGTCTCCCTTGAACGGTTCTGCTTTTCCGAACACATCGTCTATCAGAACCTTCGTTAGATATGGCGGCGCGCACTGCATGGCCTGAGCAGCCAGAATAAGCGAAGCGGCCAGGATAGTAGCCCCCATGTAAGGTTCTACGTATCCAAGCAGCCTTCGGACAGCTCTGGCCCTGTTTACGCAGTTCGGGCAGACGTCCGAACCGGTTTCCAGCGGGAAAGCACACGTCGGACAGCGCCTGGTCCTGTCCTCTTCGGTTGGGTCGGGAGGATCCTCCCCCTTGGAAAGCGCCGTCAGCCGTCGCGCGGCGTGGCCGAACTCTTTCGAGACGGCGTTGGAATAGCGGATCAGCGGAACGTAGTCACCCTTGATGTTGGCGATCAGGCAGCCGTTTCCCACCAACCCCTCCGCCTTGACTTCAACCAGGTCCTTTACGGCAACGTCATGAAGCATGGCGGGTCCGCTGTGGTCCGAGGAGACCACATACAGCCGATGCTTCATGATGACAAGCCACTGCTTACCCATCTGGCCGTCCGGGGCCAGGTCGCTTTCGACGGAGAGATCCACCTCGGCGCCGTTGGAAAGCTCCTCGATCTTCTTTTTCACTTCTTCAGGTAATGGATGCATTTGCGTGAAACCCAATTCGCGGCAGAATAACCCAAGCCCACTACAGATTATGAATGGGCCAAAATGCCCTATAGTGAAGCCTCTACTTCAGCTAGCTCTGGGGGTAAGTGAGCCGAACCGGCCCCACCATTCTATTGATCGCCAGAAGCGCCAGCAAGTTCCCGGTAGACCGGGTGACGTTGTGGCACTTGGCATCATGTAGTTTAGACTTCCCGGCCGCCGAGTCCTGCAAAACAACAAAGCCCCGGCACGGAGCCGAGGGCTTGACCGAGACCAGCCTGCGCCATAGGCGTAGGTTTAGGGCGCGATCACTTGTGCAACTCACTCGCTTCGTTCAGCAACCTTCTGGCGGTGGTTCGCAACGGATCTTCCGGGTCTGCCGCCACTCGACGCGCAGAGGCGGCAAAGATGGTCTTAGCTCGCTTCATATCTTTTGCTTGCTCGCGCGAATAGAACCGGTCGCTCAGCACATCAAGCGCGAACCGTCGCGCCTGCTCCGATATCCGGGTAACGTGTAGCACGCCTCGGGGATGGTTCGTTAGCGAGTCGATTCTTAGCCGATGCAGAGCTTCTGCCCCACAGCCATCGGAATGTCCCGTGACGAGTTCGTGGAGCAGGCGGAAATCATGGTTGTGCTCGTACAGTTCATAGAGCAAGGGGACAGTGTCTTCCGCCCAGCAGAAGGGCGGAGGCTGCTTCCCATACCTGCGGTAAAAGCCCCGCTCGATCCAGAAGAAGCAGTTTAGAAGGTAATCCCGGCAGCGCTCGTACTTGACACCATACCAGGCGCAGACGTAGTAGGCAGCAGCACGTTCAGGGGTTCCCCATTTCGTCGCCTCCGCCAGTCTCCGCAAAACAGTCGCTCGTTCTTTGACCGGCGCACCCTCCAGCTCTTTCCTAATGACTGCCAACTGACGCTTTGTCGCGGGAAGATGCTGAGCGCTATAGGCCGCCGCAAGGCGCTTCTCGATCTGAGAGAGGTCTTTCAGGTTAGCGAGCGCAGGCGCACAATTGGCCTGCACCTGGACCAGCAGACACAGCAGCAACGCAGTCGGCATCACTCCTCGGAAGGTCTGACTCATTCTTGCCTGACTGTCCATACTCCACCACCTCTGCATGGCTAAACGGCGGGCCCTGTTGATTTGCTTCTTCCCAATTAGAGCATGGCTGGAAAGCTCCTCGATCTTCTTTTTCACTTCTTCAGGCAGTGGATGCATTTACAAACAACACCCCAACTGAGCTAGTAACGCGTCTGCAGTGATGGTGGCATGGCATGCGGCGAGGTTCGGGGGGGCCGGGTTCGCCGCTTCGCAACGCCCCGGGCCGGCAGCCGAGCCGCAGCCTTTCTAGTATACCATATAATAAGCATGTACGACGGAAAACAGTTGTTCCCAAATTCGGGGGTTCTCTATCGGCAGAACGCGTGGGAGCGGTCGGCTCGTCTCCACAACCGACGCGGCTCTCTCGAATGAGTAAGCAAACGGTACAATCCGGCTGAGCCACGGTTCAGGGGACGCCGAGTCCGAAACCGGAGGCCGACGAGACCTGAAACGGTACGGAAGACTGGTAATCCGGGGCTACTTATTTGCGAGCAACTGCTAGTTCGAACCTTTAGCCTCCCGATGTCGTCTCACGAAAAGGAGGTATCTGCCGAGCTCATCAAGAGTGCCCGCACGAACGGCGCGAGGGGATGGGGAAATGGTTCGACGACATCTGTTCTTAGTGACGCTCTTCATTCTTGCCATTGCAGCACTTACCGTGCCGGAGAGCCGCCGGGTGCTTCGGATGCAGATGAAGAGCCTGGCATTCGGCCGTGCGTATCCCGAATCCTTGTCTGTCGGCATCGGATGCTCCAACGACTTCGCGATACCCGCGGGGGCATTCGATGTGTCGCTAGCTCCTGAGTGGGAGACGTACATCGCGCGGGCGCAGCTCGATTCTTCGAGGGAATTCGAGTACTGCCGGAAAGCTATTGCAGCGGGGCCCGGCCATCCCGAAACGTATGCCGCAGCAATCATGGCCCATCTCAGGGAGAACTTCTACCTTCGTCCGGAGGTGGAACTGCTGCGGAATCCGAACGCATCGCCCGAGGATTCTCAGTCCAACAACCTGGCTCCGGAGGCCGCGCGCGCTTTGCTGGAGCTGTCCAGGAGCGGGTCTGATGTCGACCCAGAGAACGCCTTTTTTAACTTAATGGCCGCCTATGCTCTCTTCGGCATGCACAGGGACGCGGAAGCGCTCGATCATGTGCGGTCGGCAGCCGGAAAAATGCACTACGACTCCTACCGCCAAATGGCGTTGACCGCCATGGTGGAGTACCTCGAGGCTGCCGGCCTGCCCAGAATGGATTCGTATGCAGCCTATTACCAGATCCCCCAGCCCCACCTTGCCGATACAAGGCATGTCGCGTACTTGACTGTCTGGCATGCCAGGCAGCTTGAAGCCCAAGGGCATCCCGACCGGGCGGAGGAACTGCTGACGGACCTGCTGAAAATCGGCGGCCTGATGCGCCGCGATTCTACGATCGTGGTCGAACATCTAGTCGCCATCGCTGTTCAGTCCACGATTGCCTACATCGAACCGGCGAAACCCAAACAACAGACAGCGGCCCTGCAGGATTGGGAAAAGGAGCACCGTCGCCGCGCGGAGAGAGTGGGCCAAGTCCTCCGAGGGCGTGGGTGGACCGAGCTAGCACCAT
>Ga0114930_10004294_pt1 | contig 12099 bp, 12 predicted proteins | sample AnhtaG_FD_87300 | JGI IMG/M metagenome (GOLD analysis project Ga0114930, IMG submission 87300) | Deep subsurface microbial communities from Anholt, Denmark to uncover new lineages of life (NeLLi) - Anholt_01485 metaG | ecosystem: Environmental > Aquatic > Marine > Oceanic > Sediment | place... | reverse complement strand
GGGGAGTATTGAGGCAGTGATAACCATCCTAGCCATGAATCACGGAGTGTTACCACCGACTATAAACCTTACTCACCCTGACCCAGAGTGTGACTTAGATTATGTGCCGAACCAGGCACGCCGGGGCAAGGTGCGGACTGCTATGTCCAATTCGTTCGGCTTTGGTGGGCATAACTCGGTGCTCATCTTCCGCCAGTACCAATAAAAAAACTCTAACTATTCCCTTATATAGCTAAGTTAGTCAAAGCCCCTCGTCTCTTACTACCAAGCTCTAGTCAGCGTTTTGATAGTCTGTGTTACAACGTACACAAGCAACAGCGCGGTAACGTGTGCTCGACGTTACCGCTGAAGGGGCACAAGTTCAGGAATGGCGATAAGCTTAGTGCAGTATTAAATATTCTGACTCATCGTAAAATGGAAAATCCCGTGTGATACAATTATAATCTAACATAATAACAGCGAATTCATATTGAAACCGGCGAAATTACACTAAGGGGAATTTACCATCAAGAAATTCGATTTTCGCTTGCTTTTTCCCGGATTGCTCCCTCTCTTTATGCTGGCACACTTTGCCCATCACCTGCTTACCGCGTTACCGGTACCGCTTTTGCCATTCATCCGCGACGAGTTTGCCCTTGATTACACCCAGTCTGGATTGATAATCTCAGCATTCAGTCTGTCATACGGCATTGGCCAATTGCCGTCAGGGTGGCTCACCGACCGCATCGGGCCCCGCATACTAATCACCCTAGGTATCTGCGGCGTGGCCCTGTCCGGACTTTTAGTTGGCCTTTCACAAACCTATATTTTGATGATTGTCTTCCTGGTGCTGATGGGATTAGCGGGTGGTGGCTACCACCCAGCCGCCCCACCACTAATCTCAGCGTCAGTCGACACTAAGAACCAGGGCCGGGCACTGGGGCTCCACGGGAGCGGTGGTAGTGCCAGCTACTTCTTGGTTCCACTCATCGGTGCGGCCATTGCCACCGCCTGGGGCTGGCGTGGCTCATTCATCGGGCTAGCTATCCCCGCTTTTATATTCGGAGCCGTATTTTATGTGCTCCTAGGCCGGCGGTCAGACATGAAGAAAGCCGAGCACCGGATAACCAGCAGTCTTGAGAGGACACCACCTCCACAGAACCATCTGCGCCGCTTAGTATCATTTATCATCCTGAGCACATTCACCCAGGCGGTGATTTTTTCCACAATATCGTTCGTCCCACTATTCATGGTTGACTACTTCGGTGTGGGCAAGGAGACAGCAGCCGCCTTTATGGCACTTATCTTCTCTTGTGGACTCTGGGCAAGCCCCTTGGGTGGATACCTCTCCGACCGCTTAGGAAGGGTTCCGGTGATGCTAGTGGCGTGCTTTGCTGCCGGTCCTCTCATCTACCTGCTTAACCTGGTGCCTTATGGCCTGGGTATGGGTGCCCTACTAATTGCCATCGGCATAATCATGTATACCCGTATGCCGATATCGGAAGCTTACATCATCGGTCAGACCTCGAAGCACCACCGTTCGACAATACTCGGTATCTACTACTTCACTGGAATGGAAGGTAGTGGCATACTAACACCAGTAATCGGTTACCTCATAGACCAGTTTGGCTTCTATACCAGCTTCACCATCGCCGGTGCTGCTGTGGTCACAATAACTCTCGCCTGCTCTATATTCTTATGGGGCAGCCGGGACTAACTGCTCGCCGCACAGCGATTTAACCACATCTTGCCTTAGTTTCATCAATTTGCTGGTCTTGGTGTATAGGGGACACAGAGGAAGCAAGAAATGGTATGTGTTATAATTCGTCCATGGGAACAAGCTCCAGGCGAGAAATTGGCTATAAAAGAGGGGTACCAGGTTGGAGGGAAAAGACAAGACTCAGATTCTAAGACAATCATCCATTTTCTCCACACTGAACGATGATGAACTCGCTGAGCTGTCCAAGCTCACTATCGAGCACAGCTTTGCGCCAGATGAGTTCATCTTCTGGGACGGGGATACACCCGACTGGTTCTACATCATCGCCGAAGGGAAGGTAAAGGTTCTCAAGTATTCCTCACTGGGCAAGGAGTTCATTATCGCCTTTTTTGGCTCTGGTGAAATGTTCGGCGAGGTTGCTGTTTTTGAAAATAAGCCTTACCCTGCTTCAGCCCAAGCGATAGCTGAAACCAAAGTACTGGGAATCAAGAGAGACGATTTCTTATCTTTTCTGGTCAATCGCCATCAGGTAGCTCTGAAAATTATCACCATTTTATCCGGACGGCTCAGGGATGCCCAGGGTCGCCTCAGAGACCTTGCCGGGGAGAGAGTTGAGCAGCGCCTTACCAGGACACTGCTCATGCTCTCTTCAAAGCTTGGCCCCACCCTCCCCTTCACCCGGCAGGAGATCGCTGATATGGCCGGAACCACTACTGAGACAGCCATTCGGATTATCAGCCAACTGAAGGACAGGGGGATTATTCGTTCCGTTCGCGGCAGGATAATCGTCCTCGATGAAACCAAACTCAGGCTACTGAGCGAGGGACCACCGCAAATATAGAACCACAGTCTAAAGACCATCCCACCATATCTCGGAGCTAGAGCCTCTCCCTCCCGTTTAATATGATTTAAATCATAGTCGGAAATTTATTTTACCTATATTATGAGAATAGACGAGGGCGCTAAGCCCCGGTCAATAAAATGGGAAGAAGACTGGTAAGGAGGTGATAGGAATGTATAGCCGGTGTCCCGGTCAGGATATGAGGAATCTAAGAGTCTCACTACACAAATGCCCAAACTGCGGCGCTGATGTCGAGATCTTCTCTGACGAAATCAAAGTAAAGTGCCAGAAGTGTGGTAAAAGAGTCTACAGGGAGAAAATACCTTCATGTATTGAATGGTGCGCTTCAGCACGGCAGTGTTTGGGAGAGGAAAGATGGAAAGAGTTGAGGGGTGAGGAATAAGAAGCCCTACCCCGCTAAAAATTTCAAGGAGAGACACCATGACAACAAAGACAATAAGAAAAATCGTCAAGATTGACGAGGATAAATGCAATGGATGTGGAGCCTGTGTTCCCGCCTGTGTCGAAGGAGCGCTCCAGATCATAGATGGCAAGGCAAAGCTCATCAGTGAGCAATATTGTGACGGCCTTGGTGCTTGCCTTGGGGAGTGCCCTCAAGGAGCTATCACCATTGAGGAGAGAGAAGCTGAGGAGTTTGACGAGGAGGCAGTGAAACAGTACCTGAAAGAACCGGAGCATACTACAGAGAAACTTCCCTGTGGTTGCCCCTCGACTACGGTTACTCAGTTTGAGAGGCAACAGACGACAGGGGTTAACCTAAAAGAGGCCATACACCAAGAGTCAATGCTCAGTCACTGGCCGGTTCAGCTCACCCTTGTTCCGCCAGGTGCGCCGTTCCTTCAAGGAGTTGACTTGGTGCTGGCGGCGGATTGTGTTCCCTTCGCCTATGCTGGTTTTCACCACGACTTACTCAAAGGTCACGCTCTGCTGGTGGCTTGCCCCAAACTGGATGACTTCCAGGCCCATCTGAAGAAGCTGACCGAGATTCTGCGCCATTCACAGATAAAGAGCCTTACCGTGGTGCACATGGAGGTGCCCTGCTGTTTTGGATTGGTGCATATGGCTAAGCAGGCAATACAATTAAGCGGCAAAGATATTCCCCTTAATGAGGCAACTGTCGGGGTTAGGGGTGACCTGAAGTTATAGAATAGGGTGTGAATTTCAAGGGTTCGGCTATTGCTGCTTTACACCGGACAAAGAGGCATCGTTTAGGGATGCAGTAATCCTGAATAATGAGAAAAGGAGGTAAAAATGGTACATGCAATTCGGAATCTAGCAATAGTAGTAGTGGTTTTGGGTGTGGTTGGTATCATTATAGGTGGAGTGTTCGTTGGCCTGGGTGTGACCAGGGATAATGAGCTAAAAGAGGCGATGCGGACAGAACATGTAATTCTTGGCATCGAGGATGAAGTGGCAAAAGGTGAGGTAATCGATTCTTTAGAGGAGGCGAAAAAAGCCGGTGACACCATAAGGGAGCACCGTCGAGGAATAGCGGTGACATATGAAGACCTTTTAGGTGGAGAGCGCTTTGACCCGACAAACACTAAGCACTTGACCTATGCACAGGCGCTGAACTTAGAGAATTACCTATACCTTGCCGTTGTCGCCTTCGGTCTTACCCAATCGGTTATTGCCAGCGGCGTGTTTATGGTCATCACGGGAATCGCCCTTGGTGCGACTGGACTAGTGCTGCTTGGGTTATCAAGAGCTTTACAGCGCGCATAATGTTCTTTGGGACAAGGTGAAATGTCACAGTGTAACAGTAGATAAATCAATACTAACATGGAAAAAAGCAGAATTTCTTACCACCAGTCGGTTCGTAAGGTATATGATGGGCTCAAAAAGGACAACTTAAGCATGATTACGCTGAACTGAACAAGTGGAAGTATCCAAGAAAGAGAGTAAAACCGAATGACCCAATCTATCCGAACAGATATTTTACCCTAGAGTTGCCAAAAGCTCTTAAGTTGCTGATAATCAATATGACCACTTTCAGCTATGTTATCAACCTCAATCCCCGCCTCAACGACTGCTGCCAGAGGATTTAGCCCACCGAGTAGCACCATACCAACTCGATTCAGCCCTACCGCAATTTGACAAACTGGCTCGCTGGTATTGCCCAAGGCGTAAACTCCACCGATGCCAGCCTCCTTGAGCGTAGCCACCTTTTCCTCCACGATGGCTCTTGATAGAGCTGGTATTTCACGGAAATTAGCCAGTATCTTGCCGTTGCCAGTTCTGACGACCTCGCTGACGCTGGTCATTTTGGCCCGTATATATTGCTCAGAAGGGTCGAGGGAGGTACCGGCGTAGCTGATTATAGCTACAAATCGCCTTGGTACTCTATCTCTGACTTCAAGCACCCCTCCAAATCTAGAGTCGATAGGGATACCTGACTTCAACAGCACTCCATTTATGACTACGCTGCAAACCGTGGCCAAGCCAATTTTCCCACCTGGGACAATTACCGAACCAATTTTTTCCCCTTCCGACGCTGTGGTCACCAGCTCACTGACACAAAGTCCAGCCTTAAATACATCCTTCATAGCGGCCAATACTTTTTTGAACTTATCTTTATCAATGAGCGATGTATTTATGGGAAGTTGGCCAGTTCGTTTTTCGGGGTCAAAAGTAGTGCTAAAGGCCAGCATCTCGAGCTTGTCAAGTATGAAACCGAGTTGTTCGGGTGCCAGTGCCATCCTCAGTTCCTCGAGCCCCTGCGGCGTGAGCATCCGGCCATCACGACCCAGCGGCTGGGTATAACCGCGCTCATCGGTTATTCTCAGGTGATATCTAACCGCTCTCTCGCTCAAAAAAATCCCGTAGCGCTCAAGTTCCCGAGCAATGGTAATTGACCCCAGCGGCTCGGAGGACTCGCTCAATACCTTAAGGATAGATACTATCTTCCTCTCGGTTTCGGAGCTAGCCCCTTGTACCAGGCGAATGTCTCTCGACTCTCTAAGATGGCCTGTAGTCATTATACTAACCTCGGTACTAAAAGACTGGATAGCTCACTGAGCCCTGTTATCCCTTCTCATCAAGAGAGGTAACAATTTTCAAGAAGTAGCTATGTAACCTCAAGTCATCGGTCAACTCAGGATGGAAAGCAGTAACTACCAACTTTCCTTGCCTAGCAGCCACAACCACATCATTGGGTAGCTTGGCTAGAATTTCTACTTGCGGACCTGTTCTATCAACAATAGGGGCGCGAATGAAGACGGCGGGGAAGGACTCATGTCCCAAAGCTGGAACTGCCAGCTTGGTCTCGAAGCTATCCACCTGTCTCCCAAAAGCATTACGCCTAACTTCTATGTCCATAAGAGCCAAGGTCTCTATATCGGTATTATTGAAATCATAAGCCTTCTTAGCCAGACATATCATCCCAGCACAAGTTCCTAAAAGGGGGAACCCAGCTTGAGCCAGCTCTCTCAGTGGTCGGAGGAGGTCAAAGCTTTGCATTAGGTTGAGCATAGTAGTGCTTTCCCCGCCGGGGATGATGAGACCATCTAAACCATTGAGTTCACCGGGCAGCCGAACTGGCGAAGCCTCCGCTCCCAGTTGCTGCATAACACCGATATGCTCTATAAATGCCCCCTGTAAAGCTAAAACGCCGATTCTCATGCTTATTCATCCCGTTAAAAATACCTTATAAAATCAATCCTATCATATCCAGGAACCTTTGAAAATGGATAAGATATATGTTACCATCCCTTGAACCAATTGGTAATCGGCAACCTTCTGTCCCGACCGAAGACCCTAGGAGTTATCTTAATCCCCCGGGGGCATGGCAGCGCTTATACTTGCTGTTGTCTACCAGCCAGGCGGTCCGATTGACTACCTGTTCATCAATTCCCATAACCACAATCTGGGCAAAGATGGAGGAGATTCCCTTTTGAATGCCTTGACTAAGTCCTTTGATTGTGAGTGCTCCGCCCGGCAGTACACTTCACACAGGTGACAGCCAATGCAAACCTCTTCCTTGATATAAACCCTCTTCATCCGAATAAACCGTCCTCTTTCTTCAGTTAGGGCTGATGGTACACTAGTGCCTCTCAATATACGGAAAGCGGTTACCGTATACCACCCTATCATATATTTTACGCTTTATCAATACCTTTTTAAGCTAATTTCGCTATTGACATCTCATTTAATCCAGCTATCTTTGGGGACTTGATGAGTAACAATTAGCGGAAAATATTGGCTTATATTTGCCACATCACTATTGCGGAACTGTGACGGTCTCCGAGGTATTGGTATCGGATGTGAGGCCTTGACTTATACCTCCTTGTCATAGTGTAATTTTAGATAGGCAAAGACCTCGCTCTATTATTCAGAAGGGATTAAAGGGAGTAAGATTATAAATAGTATAAATAGCTTCCGTCTAATACAAACCTGCCCTGATAGCTGCGCCCGTGCTGCCGAGTTAGTTACCCCTCATGGGCTGGTGCCTACGCCAGTATTTCTACCGGTAGGTAGCCAGGCTACAGTTAAAACGGTAACCCCCGAAGAGCTTAAAAATATCGGGATAACGATGGTGCTGGCTAATACCTACCATCTCTACCTGAGGCCAGGAATAGGTATAATTGAAAAAATGGGCGGCTTGCACCGATTTATGGCCTGGGATAGAGCCATACTTACTGACAGCGGCGGTTATCAAATATTTAGCTTAGCCCGGCTACGGGAGGTCAGCGACGAAGGAGTGATATTTCGTTCCCACATTGATGGGAGCCAGCATGCTATTACCCCTGAGCTGGCTATTCAGCTACAGGAATCACTTGGAGCCGATATCATTATGGTCCTGGACGAGTGCCCGTCCTACCAGGACAACGTTGAAAAGGTTAAGGAGGCAATGGACAGGACACATAAATGGGCAGAGAGATGCCAGAAAGCTCAAACTCGCCGTGACCAGGCGCTATTGGCTATTGTACAAGGGGGTGTTTTCCCTGAGCTGAGGCACAAGTCAGCGAGTTACCTGACATCACTGGGATTTGCTGGTTATGCTATTGGCGGCTTGAGCCTGGGAGAACCAAAGGCGCTAACTCAAGCTATGGTTGAGAAAACAGTGGCTTTGCTCCCTGAGAATAAGCCGAGGTACCTTATGGGTGTGGGTTCTCCTGAGGAGATGGTCGATAGTGTGGCCAGGGGAATTGATATGTTTGACAGTGCTCTGCCTACTCGGGTAGCCCGAAATGGGGCTCTCTTTACCTGGCAGGGCAGGCGTAATATTCGAAATGCTGCCTTCAGCCAGAGGGAAGACCCAATTGAGCCCGACTGTGATTGCTATACCTGCCGCAATTTCTCCACTGCCTACCTTCATCATTTATTCCGAGGCGAAGAGCTACTGGCATACAGATTAGCCACTATTCACAATCTGAGCTTCATGAATACCTTGATGCGTAAAATAAGAGACGCCATCATCGACGGCACCTTTAACTCTTTCCGAGACAGCTTTTCGGCCAGTTACCAGCCTACTGATGAGAAGCTGCGGATTGCCCAGAAGCAAAAATGGTTAGACATGCGGAATCGGCGTGAGACAACCGAAAGTTGACCAAGCATGGAAATAGAATTTGGGATGCCCTTCAACAATCTACTTTGGGTCGGTTTTATCCTCATTGACCTGAGCCTGGCAGTCCTTCTCTACCGTTTCGCTGGAAAATTTGGGCTGTATACCCTCATAGTCGCCTCAGTCATTACCTCTAATATCCAGGTATTAAAGACAGTCCAGCTATTCGGCCTCGTAGCCACGCTCGGTAATGTACTCTATGGTAGCATCTTCTTCTCCACTGATATATTGAGCGAGGTATATGGCAAGAAAGCCGCCAGACGCGGTGTCTGGCTCGGTTTCATCGGAATGTTACTTATGACGCTATGGATGCAGATTGCGCTAAAGTTCATCCCGGATATATCAGACTTCGCGCAGGGCTCCCTTGTAACCATCTTCAGTCTGATGCCAAGAATCGCTGCCGGAAGCATGATTGCCTATCTTTTATCACAGCACCACGATGTCTTTGCCTTCCACTTCTGGAAAAATAGAACCAAAGGGAAGTTTCTCTGGCTCAGGAATAATGCTTCGACGATGGTTTCGCAAGCCATTGACTCCGCTATCTTCTGCACCATTGCCCTTTGGGGATTGTTTGACACCGATACCTGGCTCCAAATACTGGCCACAACTTACTTTCTGAAGTTGATTGTTGCCGTCGTTGACACTCCATTTATCTATCTGGCTAAAAGGCTTAGCCCAACTGTGGTAACCAAAGAGTCAAACATTGCCTTGATAGAAGAGGAGTGATACTCCTTACACTTTCCACAACCCTGCTATCGCCAGGCCAACAAGTCCAATCCCGGCAATGATGGCACCGACCCAGCCCATAACACTCAGGGCGGTAACCACGGCTCCAGCAATAATTACCCCAGCGGCGATAGTAAGGAAGGCGTGAGTGAATTTCAGCCCCAAGAGGAAGGCAGCCATAGACCCTGTCCAGGCGCCAGTCCCGGGAAGAGGAATAGCCACGAACAGCATCAGACCAATAGGCTCATATTTCTCAATAAGTCCGGTATGTCGCCTGATCCGTTTTAACACCCAGTCAACCAGCCTCTTGCCCATCTCTGTCCGGCTGATGACCCTGACTAGTGATTCAAAGAACAGCAATAGAAATGGCACCGGTAGCATGTTGCCGATGATAGTTAGATACAAAGCTTGGTACCACGGTAAATGAAACAAATTTATGCCTACCGTCAGTGCACCACGAAGCTCTATCACCGGCAAGACCGATATAATGACAACTATCGCTTCGGCAGGGAAACCTGAGGCAACGAGTTCCTCAATCATCTTGACTTATTCTCCACTCTCTACAGGCTCTGTCGAGTCATTATACCAGATTATGCCAGATGACCAAAAATAGCACAGGGAAAGGCAAACTAGATGACACACAAAAAGTTTTCTGGTAGAAATCCCCTTCAATAAAATAACCCCCTCTCCTTTGAAGAAGAGGGGGTTTGGCTATCGGTAAAAAGCCTGACTTTCGGGGGATGAGGTTAACAAAAGCCCCTGCTTTATATCCGGTTTACACTAGTATTCCCTCAACCTCAGCCATAATCTGCTCAGTGGTAAAGTGCTTACCGGTGATAGCACCACTGGGGCAGGCTGCCACGCAGACACCACAGCCTTTACAAAGCACTTCATTAATCGAGGATACCTTCTTTTCTTCATCGAAGGAAATGGCATTATAGGGGCAAAGGAAACTACAGATTTTGCAGCCGGAGCAAAGCTCCTCATCGATAACTGCGGTAGCTGCTTCAATCTCTACCGTCCCCTTGCTAATCATAGCTAGAGCCCGGGCAGCGGCAGCTGAAGCTTGAGCTACGGTATCAGGTATATCCTTGGGACCCTGAGCGCAACCAACTACGAATATTCCATCAGTCGAGGTAGCCACCGGGTCCAGCTTGGGATGTCTCTCCAGGAAGAAGCCATCGGCACTGCGATTAATATTGAATAACCGAGCCACCGCCTCAGCATCTGAGCGAGCCTCTAACGCCGTACTCAGGACAACCATGTCTACTGGCACCCTTATTACAGTGCCCAGCAAGGAATCCTCAGCCACGACAACCAGCTTTCCTTTCTCCTCATCACTTATAGCGCGGTCAGTAACCTGAGCTACTTTGCCACGTATGAAGTTAACTCCTTCATTGGAGAGGCGCTCGTAGAATTCCTCATAGCCCTTGCCAAAGCAGCGCATGTCTATATAGAACTGGTATACTTCAGCATCCTCAATTTTTTCCTTTATCAGGTGAGAATACTTGAGAGAATACATGCAACACACCCGAGAGCAATACTCGTGATAGTTCTTATCGCGACTGCCTACGCAATGAATGATGCCCACGCTCTTGGGCAGTGAGCCATCCTTGAGCTTGATTGCACCCTCAGTGGGACCAGCGGCATTGCACATCCTTTCAAGCTGGAGGGCAGTGAAAACATTGTCATAGCGCCCAAAACCATAGTGCGGGATAACCGATGGGTCGAAGCTATCGTAGCCGGTAGCCACGATAACCGAGCCTACTTCCACTTCAACCGTTTTATCTTGCTGCTCAAAATCAATAGCCTTGGGATCACAGAACTTCTCACAAGCCCGACAGGTGCCTTTTAAGAAATAGACACAGTGCTCGGTGTCTATCACCGGCACATTAGGCACGGCTTGAGGAAAGAGGGTGTAGATAGCCTTTCTCTGGACTAAGCCTTCATCAAACTCGCTAACTGTCTTCCACGGGCACTTTTCTTGGCATACGCCACAGCCAGTACACTTATCTTCATCAACATACCTGGCCTTCTTCCTAATTTTAGCCTTGAAATTGCCGATGTAGCCAGAAACTTCCTCTACTTCACTGTAGGTCAGTAGCTCAATATTGAGGTGCTGCCCCACCGCACTCAAAAGAGGGGTAAAAATGCAGCTAGCACAGTCCAGGGTAGGGAAGGTTTTGTCAAACTGAGCCATATGCCCGCCAATACTGGACTCTCTCTCCACCAGATAGACCTTGTTTCCGGAATTGGCAATCTCCAGAGCAGCCTGGATACCAGCAATGCCTCCACCCACCACCAGAACACTGGGGGTGACTGGAACCTCCTTAACCTCCAGCGGCTCCTGATAATAAATTCGTCTTACCGCGGCACTGACTAAGGCTTTAGCCTTCTCGGTAGCTGCTCCATGGTCTTCAGTTATCCATGAACAATGCTCCCGGATATTTGCCATCTCAAAGAGATAGGGGTTTAGTCCAGCATCTTGGACAGCTTGCCGGAAGGTTTGCTCATGCAATCTCGGTGAGCAGGAGGCAACCACTACCCGATTAAGTCCCAACTTCTTAATATCTTCCTTAATCATATTTTGCCCCGGGTCTGAGCACATGTATATGTAATCCTTAGCTATTACCACCGAAGGCAATCCTCGTACAAACTCAGCTACCTCCTTCGTATCCACCGTCCCGGCAATATTGCTTCCGCAGTGGCAGATATATACCCCGATTCTGACTTCTTTATCCTCCATATTGAACCCCCTTTAAGTTTAAACCGCCTCTTGGACTAATTCCGCGATGTCTCTAACTTCAATGACATCACCTTTATCTGAAGTCAATATGCTATCTTCAAACATAACCATGCAATAAGGACAGGCAGCAGCCAATATATTAGCTCCAACCTCAAGAGCCTGCTCTACCCTAATGTCAGAGAATCTTTCACCCTTTTTGGTTTCCTCCCAAACCCCTCCCCCTCCCCCACCACAGCAAAGGCTATCCTCACGGTAATTGTACATCTCAACCAGTTCTAACCCGGGGATGCTCTCCAGAACCTGCCGCGGCTCATCATAAACATCATTATGACGTCCTAGATAACAGGGGTCATGATAAGTAACCTTCTTATTCAATTTCTTGGTGAGCTTTAACCTCCCCTTGTCAATAAGCTCGGCTAAATATTGAGTAAGATGTATCACCTCAAAATCGCCGCCAAACTCGGGATATTCGTTTTTGATGGCGTGGTAGCAATGGGGGGAGG
>Ga0114930_10004293_pt1 | contig 12100 bp, 8 predicted proteins | sample AnhtaG_FD_87300 | JGI IMG/M metagenome (GOLD analysis project Ga0114930, IMG submission 87300) | Deep subsurface microbial communities from Anholt, Denmark to uncover new lineages of life (NeLLi) - Anholt_01485 metaG | ecosystem: Environmental > Aquatic > Marine > Oceanic > Sediment | place... | reverse complement strand
GGGTGATTACGACGCTGACTCGGTGCTGTCCGTGGAGGCCACGCCGAATCCCGGCTACGTGTTCGACCGCTGGGAAGGCGCCCTGAGCGGGGATGCGAATCCGCAGGACCTGACCATGGATGCCGACAAGGACGTCACGGCGGTCTTCGTCGAGACCTGTCTGCTCGAGACCGTCGCCATCCTCGCGCCGGAAGACGGCTCGACCATCATCGTCGAGCCGGGCCAGGAGACCTTGACCATTATGATGACCGCCGCCACAGACTGCTCCGAAGACACGGCGGAGCTAAGCTTCCAGCTCGATGCCATCAATCCGGTGGTGGTCACTACCCCGGATGTTAATGACCACTACTCGGTCCTCTCGCCCACCATCGCTGCGCTCGGCTTCGGAGACCACACGTTGACCGTCACGGCGACAAGCGTATCCGAGCCGGTCACGGTCGTGGATGACGTAAGTGTCTTTACGATCGAGGCGGCGCCGGTCGACCCGGACGCGGACAACAGCGGCTTGCCGGATAACCCGTTCAAGACGCTCGGCCAGGATGGGGCCACGTGGTTCAAGAACGTCGGGGTCGATGGCGGAACCCGCGCCAGCGGCGCGGGCCGTTGGGACGCCCAGGACGAGAAGAACGGCTCGTGGCCGCTGCTGCTGTCCGTGGTGAATCCGCTGGCCCTCGAGCAGGTGGTGAAGGTGATCCGGCCGACCGGCTTGCTCTATCCCGACGAGATCGCCATTGCGGTGCTGCAGATCGCGCCGAGCCTCGAGGTGCTGTACGGCGCCGACGAGGCGCCCCTGTTCGGTCCCGACCCGAGCGACTTGCTTGTGGCCGGCAGCAGCCGCGTCGAGGTGAGCATCCTCGTGAGCGCGGACGACGGCCTGACCTACGCAGAGATCGATCCGGCGCGGCTCGAGGCCAACCCGGTGCACGTCACGATGGAGGGTCTCGACTTCGTCCAAGGCGGCACGCCCATGTTGAACGCGCATCCGACGCTGGTCGCCGCCGACCCGTTGCTGCTTCTTGCCGACGCGGAGGGCGCCTGGAGCACCGACAGCGTCGTCAACCTCCAGGTAAGCGACGGCACGCTTGACGTGGATCTGACCGCCCTGTCGGCGCTGTCGGCCTATGAAGGCCCGGCGATCGTGACGGATCCGAGCGACGAGTACCTGTACGTGTTCGGCTTCGTGCTGTTGGGCGAGTCGAAGACCGTCGACTTCACTGTTGGCAACGCGGGCGGGCAGACGCTCGAGGGCAAGGCCACGACCGCGGCGCCGTTCAGCATCGTCGGTACGAGCACCTACAGCATCGAGCCGGGCGGCGACCCGGTGACCATCCAGGTGCAGTTCACGCCCACGGCCGAAGCCGGCCAGTACGGTTCCGTGACCTTCACCGGCGGCGCCGGCGCCGTAGTGGAGGTCGTCGGTACGGGCTACGAGCTCGAGGAAGTTCCCACCTGTCTGCCCGCTGGCGGCACGCTGGGCACGGGTTCCGGCCGGTTGCCGCGGGGCGACCTGCTGCTGTTTGGGTTGGCCGCGCTGGCGATGGTGGCGGCGGGTTGGCGCCAGGCGCGTCGACGCGAGAACAGCTAGGCCCATGTAGCGTACCTTCGAGTCCCACGAGCGCCACGGCGCTCGTGGGACTCTCTTGTTCATGGCGCCGTGGGTGCGAGGCCCGCGGCCGAAAGGGGAGTGTCTGTGCAGTGGTGATGGACGATGGACTGAAAGAGCGCCGGGTGCTCGTCCTGGGTGGACTGGGCTTCATAGGCAGCAACCTCGCCATCCGCTGCCACGACATGGGCGCACGCGTCACGGTCTACGATTCGCTCATGGAGCATGGCGGCGGGAACGTCGCCAACCTGGACGCATATCGCGACCGGATCCAGGTCATCATCAACGACGTCCGCGACTACAGCCTCGTCAACCGGACCGTGGCCCAGGCCGACCTGGTCTTCAATTGCGCTGGCCACACCTCGCACACCTACTCCCTCGAAGACCCGTTCTTGGACATCGCCATTAACTGCACAGGGGCCATGAACGTGTTGGAGTCGGTCCGGAGGGACAACCCGGACGCCCATGTGCTCTACGTAGGAACCAGCACCCAGTGCGGCCCCATGGTGCGTCAACCCATCGACGAGCTCCATCCCGAGTTCCCGAGGGACGTCTACTCGGCCAACAAGTCCGTGGCCGAGAAGTACCATCTCATCTATCACAGGGTCCACGGAATCAAGACCCACGTCGTGCGGCTGGCCAACATCTACGGGCCGCGAGCCAACATCAAGAGCAAAGACTCGGGCGTCCTGAACTACTTCATCGGGCTGGCGCTTCAGGACAGGCCGTTGACCATCTTCGGCGAAGGCGGCCAGCGCAGAAACGTGCTGTTCGTGGACGACTGCGTGGACGCGCTGGTTGCGGTGGCGCTGGCCGACACGGCCTATGGCGAGGTGTTCTTCGCCTGCGGCGACGAGGAATACACCATCAAGGCCTTCGCGGAGATGGTGGCGCGTGTCGTGGGGGCCAGGGCGGACCACGTGCCGTGGCCCGAGGAGTGGGCGCCGGTCGACGTGGGCGACGTGGCGTTCTCGAACGCGAAGATCAGGGAGCGCATCGGGTGGGCGCCGAAGACGGACCTGGTCGATGGCCTGACCCAAACGAGGGACTTCTTTCAGGCGCGTCTGGCGTCTTATCTGTGAGGCTACGGCGCGTGGTCACGTGGGAACAGGGAACAACACGGGACCGACTCGAAGGAAACGACCATGGAACACCGGAAGCTGGGATCAAGCGACCTGGAGGTCTCGGCGCTTGCATTTGGGGCATGGCAACTGGGCGATCCCGACTACTGGGGCGCCCATGAGGCCGCTGACGGTGACGCGGCCGTGCGCGCGGCCATCCACGCCGGCATCGACCTCTTTGACACGGCCGAAGGATACGGCGGCGGGGAATCCGAACGGGCGCTGGGCCGCGCGCTCGGGGCAAACCGCGACAAGGTGCTGATCGCCTCGAAGGTGAGTGCGTCGCACTGCGCGCCGGACCGGCTCCGGAACGCCTGTGAGAACAGCCTGCGCAACTTGGGCACGGACCGGATCGACCTCTACCAGATCCACTGGCCCTTCCGCGATGTGCCCTTCGAGGACGCCTACGCCGAAATGGCGCGCCTCAAGGAAGAGGGCAAGATCCGGGAGATCGGCGTGTCCAACTTCGGGCCACGAGACCTCGATGCCTGGATGGCGGCCGGGGGTTGTGTCTCGAACCAACTCGGCTACAACCTCGCGTTCCGCGCGATTGAACACGAGATCGTCCCGGCCTGCCTGACGCACCGTCTAGGTATCCTGGCCTACATGCCGCTGCTCCAGGGCATCCTGGCCTACCGGTGGCGGTCGGCCGACGAGCTACCGCCGTCGCGCCGGCGCACGCGCCACTTCTCGTGCGGGCGGCCCGGCGTGCGCCACGGCCAGCCCGGCTGTGAGGACCTCCTCTTCGACACGCTGGCCCGCGTCAACGAAGTCGCCCAGCGGGTCGGCCAGCCCATGGCGAACGTCGCCCTCGCCTGGCTCATGGCGCAGCCCGGGGTGACGTCCGTAATCATCGGCGCGCGCAATCCGGCGCAAGTCACGCGCAACACCGACGCGGCCGACCTGCACCTCGACGCCGAAACGTTGCGCGAACTGGATGCGATTTCTGGGCCGCTCAAAGATCACTTCGGCGCCAGCGCCGACATGTGGCAGACCGCCGAGGCCGGCCGGATTCGGTAGGGGCGCCGCCCGCGGACGGGCCGCGTGGCCCGCGGACGGGCCGCGTGGCCCGCGTTATGCAGACTGGCGGTTGTGCGCCCGGGAAGCTACCGGTTCCGCCGTTTGCGCGTCGCGTGCGCGCCCGCGGCCAGCAAGGCGAACGCAACGGGCCATACGGACACCGGCAAGCCTCCGACGCTGCGGTCAATCACGACAGGCGACCCCATCGCGGCCCAGCCGCCGCTCGATGCGCCGTACGCGGCGTACCCGTCCTGCGTGCCGGGGCCGCCCAGCGGATTGCCCTCGCCGTCCTGGATCGAGTTGTTGTCCACGATCTCGAGCCCGAGCGTGCCCTCGCCGGACCCGGTGTCGACGACGACGGTCCAGGTGCTGGCGTCCTTGCTTTCGTCGACGCTCTCGACGAAGGCGCTGGCCAGGCCACCGCCCATGACGACGGCGAAATCGGCCTCATCCACGCCGCTGACCGGTTCGCTGAACGTGACCTCGAAGCTAAGCTGTTGGAAGCCGACGGGCCCCGTCATGGGCTGCCCCGTGACTGGGTTGGGGGTGACGTGCTCGATGGCGTACACCTTCGGGAACTCGAGCCACGGGATCACGTATTGGTCGAGGATGTTCTCGACCAGGGCGACCTAGCCCGCGTGGCTGAGGTGCTTCCAGCCGTCTATGGGCGGAAAAAACTGCGACACATAGGGGCTGATCCGGAAGTCGGGATCGCCGCCAGCCATCGGCACGAACCCGTCCGCTTCGCTGCCCGGTCGGCCCGCGGGCGACTCGCCCGGACCGAAGCGGAACGCGTGCGGCACATCCGGCGGCCCGGTCGGCCAGAAGAAGGAGGGGATCGATTCAGGGTTGGGCCCGGGGTAGCCGAACACGTGCTGCATCAGGCCCATGTGATTGCATACGAAGCCCCGGGGCGGGTCCTTGTACTCGAGATCGATGAAGGTGATGATTCCCTGGGTGAAACGCTCGTCGGCTTCGTTGTAGAGTTGCACCTCATCCATGGTCGGGATGCGTTCGCACCAGCCGATGTAATCATACGAGGAGAAGATGATCTTCACGTCGGGACGGACCGCCAGAATCGTGTCGAAAATCAGTTTCAGACCGTGCTCACCGTCCACGCCGTAGCACGCCTCATACCATATCTGCTCCTCCTGCTCGGGCGTGAAACTCGGGTCCCACCGGCCCATGAAATCGTTGCCGCCCAGGGTCACGACGACCATGTCGAGGGTCGGGATCTCCGTCAGAAACTCGACCACCTGGTCCAGCTTGCCCGCGCCATAGCCGGTGCTGTAGGCCCATTCCTCGATTTCCGACCCGCCCACGGCCACAGAGTCCACGCCGATACCCGTCCACCACAGGTCCTCATCGAGGCCCTTGTTTGCCAGGGCGTCGCTGAAGGCGGGCTCCACCCCCAAGATCATGCCAAGCGGCCAACTGTCGCCCATCACCAGGATTCGACGCGGTCCCGCGTCGGCGTCAAACGCCATCAACATGGCAACCAAGGCGATGCACACGATGCTCACGTACCCTCTCGCTTGCATGACTACTACCCTCGTTGATTCTGTATCCGCAAACCCATCGGCCTGCGCTGTCCATGATCATTCCAGACCGGCTGATTCTACTCGTCGACCTGGCCGAGATTCAATGATTCCAGCCGAGGCCCGCCCGGCTTCGAGCCCGCTTGGGATTGACGCGGCAGCCGCGAATTCCGGTGCCCGTTTTGCACAACACGGCCTGTCTCCTATAGGCTTCGGTGCGGGGCAAGGCCCCTACGCCGTGGCACAGGGAGCCTGGCATGACGTCTGTTGAACGGGTTCTCGCGACGCTACGGTTTGAGGAACCTGACCGGGTTCCGTACTTCGAGCAAGGCGTGGCCTCGAAGGTGGCGTCGGCCGTCCTCGGGCGGGAGGCCCACACGGGCGGGGGCGGCTTCCGGTTTCAGGGCATCCTGGCCGCCATGGCCGGGCCGGACGCCTACCGCGAGTACGAGGAGCGGTTCTTCGAGGACTGGTGCGATCTGATCGAGGCCCTGGATTTCGACGTCGTGTCATTGCCTTGGGCCGGCGGCGGCGCGCCGACCGAACAAGTGGACGACCACACCTTCCTGTTCGGCGACCGCGCGGGCCGTTGGACCGTGATGCGCTACGCCCCGGCGTCGGACACGTTCCACACGCTGGATTCGTCGCTGCGTGGCGACGGCGGGCTCGAACAGGTGGAAGAGGAAGTGCGCGCCCTGGGAGCGGGCCACGCCGAACGGGCACGGGCGACGCCGGATTCGTTCGGGCTGCTTCGGCGCTTGCTCGAGCGGTTCGGGGGGCGGCGTGCCGTGGCGCACGGGCCCTGCCTGGCCATCCCGATGGAGCCGGCGTGGCTGGAAGCCGTGGCCGTGCGCCCGGACCTGGTCGAGCGCTGCACCGCCATGCAGGCGGATCGCGCCTGCGACGAGATCGACGTGCTCGCCGAAATGGGCGTGCAGATCATCTGGGGGGGTGGCGATTTCGCCACCAACCACGGCCCCGTGTACTCGCCGTCGGACTTCCGCCGGCTCATGCTCGGGCCGCTGAAACGCATCACGGCGCGGTGCCATCGGCACGGCCTGCCCTACATCTTCCGCACCGACGGCGTCATTTGGCCGGTGGCGCAGGAGTTGTTTGTCGAGTCGGGCGTGGACGGGTACGGCGAAATCGATAAGCAGGCGGGCATGGAACTGGGGGAGGTCCGCCGGCGGCTCCCCCACCTCATTCTGTGGGGCAACGTGGATTGCGGCCGTACGCTCACGTCGGGGACGCCCGCAGACGTGGCCAGCGAGACCCGCGCGTGCATCGACGCCGCGGCCCCTGGCGGCGGCTACATCCTGGGGTCCTCGAACGTCATCCATTCCGGCGTGCCTCCGGAGAACTTCCTGGCGATGATCGAGACGTGCCGCCAATACGGGCGCTACTGACGGTCCACGCGCACTTGCTTCCTCCTGGTGCCGCTGGGAACCCGCGAAGTCACGCGGGGATAGAACTCTACGGGCTGAGAGTGCCCTTTCGCGAGTGCGAATACGAGCACGAGCAGGACATGAGGCCGGAGAAAACGTCGTCGCATTTGCGAATGTGTGTAGTTCGTTTGTGAACACACGGCGCGCTTGCCTACAATCACTACCACATGACCCGTCTAAACCGCATATACGTCCGCCTGCTGCAACTCGCCGCGGCCTTCTGCATGGCTTCCGCGGCGGCGGCGCCCGTTGCGCAGGCGGCGCGGGCCGACTATCCGCCGCTGTGCGTCGAGATCACGGCGGAGCATCCCCTGCTGATCTTCCGCGATCCGGGCCGCGAGAGCCCCGGCGCTGAGGATTACGCCCAGCACGTCGTGCGCGCTTGGCAGGAACTGCCGGACGACCTCAAGCCTTTCGCTGCGATGCAAGTCGAGGTGCGCGGGGTGGACGTGGCGTCGCGCCATCAGCGCTTCCGCGCGCTTCTCACCCGCCTGCAAGAGTACAACGTGCCGACGGTGATTCGCCTGGCCGACGCGGACCTCGCCGGCGTGTATCCGCTGGACCGGGCCGAGGAGCTGGTGCGCGAGTTCACGTGCATCAAGGGCCTCGAGGCGGTCGCGATGCCCTTCGAGGACTACTACGAGTTCGGCTCGACGGACCCGCTCGGGGCGCCGCCGGTCGTGCGCTGGCTGGCGGATGCCATCGACTTGGCGGCGCGCTACGGCCGCTTCGCCGCGATAGAGCTGGACCGAATCCGGTGGCCCCGGCTGATGTCCAACGTGTGGTGCCGCGCGCTGTACCAGAAGATGCGCGCCTGCCGCGGCTACGTGGTGCCCATCGCCTCCTACCGCGGGGCGCACACCGTGCCCCAGACTGCCGCGCTGCTGGGCCTGTGGCTCGAGGGCGCGGTGGACCAATGGGGCGTCGCCCCCCACTCCGCCTGGTACGCCGACGCACGCTTCATCGAACCGGGTCTGTTCGGCACGTCTGATTCACCTTCGCCCATGCCGTCGCCGCTTTACCGGGCCATGATCTTGAACGGCGTCATGACCGGCGCCACGGCCTACTCGTTCGGCGCCGACGCGGACCTGTGGTTCGGCCTGGCCCGTCATCACTGGGACGCCGCCATCTACCCCACCCTGTCCAAGATCATCGAGCGCGGCATGATTCCGCGCCAGGACTTCGTGCGCAGGCGAACAAAGGTGGCGTACCACCTGGCGCCGTCGCGCACTTCCGAGGATTTCCATCTCAACCTGCGCGACATTGACGGCGTGCTCGACAAGGGCTTCCTGATCCGCGGCGCTTACGGCATGGAACGGCCGGGGCAGATCCCGGAGCTTATCCTCAACACGGGACGCCGGTTCTGGGTGCCCATTCTGTCGGCCTACGCCCCGCAGGAGGCCTTGGGCGCTTTCGACGCGGTGGTCGAGCCCGGCATGCAGACCTCGGCCGAGGCTTGGACCGAACTGCTGGATTCGCACTACCGCCCGGACGGCGAGGGGGCGGCGTTCATTGCCCGGGTGGGCCGCGGCACCTTCATCATGAACACGTGTGAAAACCGCTACGAGACGCAATCGTTCCGCGTGCCGCGGTTACCGGCCCCCGTGCGGCAGGTCGAGGCGCGGCGGCGGGAAAACGGCGTGGTGCTGTCCTGGCCGTTCCGGGAAGGGAACCTGTCGTACAAGGTCTACAAGCGGGTTTTCCCGGAAACCGACTTCACGCTCCTGGCCCACTCGATCCCAGACCTCCAGTACCTCGACCAGACCGCGGGGACCAACGAGACCATTTCCTATGGCGTCACCGCCCTCACCGACGACCAGGAGCCCTACGAAGGCGCGGTCGGCTACGGGGAGTACCTCGCCCTGAGCAACGTCGAGAGCCGCATTGCCGAGGAGGTGATCGTCTCGCCGATGCTGGGCGTCGCACAGAGCCGGCCCATCGAGGCAACGCCCAGGTCCGCCCCGCACGGCTACCCCGACTGGCCCTCGTACACCGGCGTGGACGACCTCCACCTCGTGGTCGCGGAGGCCATCGTAAAGCGCATTGAAAGCTGGGACCGCGCGTTCAGCCAGGAAGACCTGGACGGCGTGCTCGACCTCTACGTGTCGGACTACCAGGACCCGCAAGGCTGGGGGTTCCAGTACGTGCGCCGGGCGTATCAATGGTTCTTCGAGCGCAACAACGCCTGTGTGATGCACCGCCAGATCCGGCGCTGGGATTTCAGCGCCTACGAGACCGGGCGGCAAGTGGCGCTGTTGCTGTATTGCCGTTTCGCCGGCTACGCCGTGACCGACGCCAGCGGCCGGTTCGCCGACGTGCCCGCACACTTCCCCCGCACCGGCAACGGCGAGGTCTGGATACACTTCCTCGAGCAAGACGGGACCTGGCGCATCGCCCGCACCAACCCGGCCGTACCCAATTTCAAAGAGATCCTGGGCTTCTCCGCCAGCCCCTACGACCCGCTCTCCCCCGGGCCGGACTATTGACGTCCCCTTCTTGCCACGACGTCACGTCACGAAGACACAGAAGCAAGGATGAAGGATGAAGGATGAAATTAAGAGATATCCAATATCGAATGCTCAACGCCCAATGCTTAACGAGCCGCCTCTGGATTCCCTTGGACATTGAACATTGAGCATTCTATATTGGGCGTTTCTTAATTTCATCCTTCATCCTTCATCCTTCATCCTTCGGCGCCTGGACGCTCACGAAACCCTTTGCCGCGCGCGGCTTCTGTGGACGCGGTGGCCGGCATAGGTGACGAGGAAGGCGCCGATCAGCAAGACACCGGCGCCGAGCCATTGGGTGAGGATGAGGCGCTCGTCGGACCAGAAGGCCAGAGCGATGGCATAGGTCACCAGCGGGTTGAGCAGCAGGATGCTGGCGCACAGCGCGGATCCCAGGTGCTTCTGCGCGAAGTGAAAGCACGTGTGTGCCATGGCGATGGGGATCACGCCGGACAGCACGGCCAGCAGCGCCAAGCGTGGCCCGGCAGCGATTAGGACGGACGGGCCGTCCCACACGAGCGTCAGGACCCCGAAGGCCGCGGTCGTGTAGACGGCCAGCACGGTGAACATGGGCACGGGGTGCACGTGGGCGACCAGGTGCTTGCCCCAGACGGTGTACAAGCCCCAGAGCACGGACACGATCAGCAGGGCCATCAGTGGGAAATCGAACACCGGTACGAGCGACGCGGGGTCCTTGCCGATCACGGCGGCCACGCCAACGAGCCCCAGCAGCGTGCCCATCAAGTAGAGTGGGCTGCGGATCACGGGACGCTCTTCATGGAACACGACGAAGCTGAACACGATCACGAACGCCACGCTGAGCTTGCTGGTGAGCTGGGCCATTGTGGCGCCGGCGCCAGCGCAGCCGATGGTCCACAGCGACTGCTGGACCACGTTGAGGGCCGCGATGGCCACCATCCCCCGCCAGTTCCGGAGCACGACGCGCAGGTCGTCGCGGTACGCCACCAGACTGATCACCACCAACGGCGCCGCGCCGCCGCCGTACCGCAGGAAGTTCAGGGTGCAGGGCGTGTACGCCGCGCTGAGCCCGCGAATGAATACCGGCGCCAAACCCCACCCGAGCGCCGCAGCCACCAGGGCCACCGCCGCAGACGGTCGGTGGGAATCAGCCATGGTTCAGTGCCAGGAGGCCACACATGCTCGGCTAGACCTTCGCCGTCCAGTCCGCGATCGCGTCGCCGATCTTGGTCGTGGACATACCGGCTTGCTGGATCTCCCTGACCGACAGCCCCGGAAGAACGCCCGACTCGAGAAACGCCACCAGCGCCGCCTCCACGCACACCGCCGCCTTGTCCTCGCCGAGGTGGTCCAGAAGCATCTGGCCGGCCAGGACGCAGGCGATGGGATTGATGACGTTCTGTCCGGTGTACTTGGGAGCGCTCCCGCCGATGGGCTCGAACATCGACACGCCCTCGGGGTTGATGTTGCCGCCGGCCGCAACCCCCATGCCGCCCTGAACCATCGCGCCCAAGTCGGTGATGATGTCGCCGAACATGTTGCCGGTCACGATCACGTCGAACCACTCCGGGTTCTTGACCATCCACATGGTCGTCGCGTCCACGTGGGCGTAGTCCCGCTTGATGTCCGGGAAGTCACGCTCTCCCATCTCGTGAAAGGCGCGCTCCCACAGGTCGTAGACGTAGGTCAGCACGTTCGTCTTGCCGGACAGCGTGAGGGTCTTGTCTTTGTTGCGTTTTCGGGTGAGCTCGAAGGCGTAGCGCAGGCAGCGGTCCACCTCCTGGCGGGTGTAGACCATTTCCTGCACGGCCACCTCGTGGGGCGTGTCCTTGCGCGCGATGCCCCCCAGGCCGGTGTACAGGCCGCCGCAGTTCTCGCGCACCACGACGAAATCGATATCCTCGGGGCCCTTGTCCTTCAGCGGCGTGGGGATACTCGGGTAGAGCTTGACCGGCCGCAGATTGATGTACTGATCCAGTTCGAAGCGCACCCGCAGCAGGATCCCCTTCTCGAGGACGCCCGGCTTCACGTCCGGGTGCCCGATGGCGCCCAGATAGATGCCGTCGAACCCCTTCAACTCCTCGAGCCCCGAGTCGGGCAGCACCTCGCCCGTGGCCAGAAACCGGTCGCCGCCGAAATCATACTCCGTCGTGTCGATGGTGACGCCGAAGCGGCCGGCCGCGGCCTTGAGCACCTTCACCCCCTCGCGCAGGACCTCCGGGCCGGTGCCGTCGCCCGGGAGCAGCGCGATGTTGTACTTCGCCATGCCAAAGCATCTCCTTGGTGGGCTATGCGCAGTTTGCGCCATGCAAAGGGAGCCGACAATATTAGCACGTTGCCGCAAGGACTTCCAGATTCGGCCGCGCCCCATTTGACGCAAGGTGATGCTCGTGTGGCACACTCAGCCCCAGTGCGAGGAGGCCCCAATGGACGGCGAACCGTCACCACAAAGCTCCCGGACCTGCCACAACAACCCCGATGGCGCCCCAATCCAAAACCCAAAATCCAAAATGAAAGTCCTGCATCTGTTCAGTAACTGCAAGTGGACCGGGCCCGCCGAGCCCGCGCTCAATCTGTGCGTCGCGCTCCGGCGACTCGGCGTCGACGCCGATTTCGCCTGCGCGCCGGATGCCGGCGAGTCCATCAACAAGGTCGTCGAGACCGCCCGCGACCGCGGCATCGAGCCCGTGCTCGAGTTCCATTTGTCCAAACACCGCCACCTGATCAAGAACTGGCTCGACCGCCGGTCGCTCGCGTCCCTGCTGCAATCCGCGGCGTACGACCTGGTGCACTGCCACCTGGACAACGACCACCGCATCGCCCTCGGGCCCTGCGCCAAGGCCGCCGTTCCCCTGGTGCGCTCGAGCTATGAAGGCGAAGGCTTTCG
>Ga0114930_10004292_pt1 | contig 12104 bp, 10 predicted proteins | sample AnhtaG_FD_87300 | JGI IMG/M metagenome (GOLD analysis project Ga0114930, IMG submission 87300) | Deep subsurface microbial communities from Anholt, Denmark to uncover new lineages of life (NeLLi) - Anholt_01485 metaG | ecosystem: Environmental > Aquatic > Marine > Oceanic > Sediment | place... | reverse complement strand
TAAGAACTACCCGTGTATTAGTAGCTAGTTTTTTAGCCAGGTAGGGATTATTAAACCATACTATCCTGACATTACCGGTTTCATCGCCCACAATAGCTTCAGTGCTCAATCTACCACCCAGTCTAATTTGCTGAGCCTGCCATACATTGGCAATAATGGTTTCCTCTTCCCCCTCAGTAAGCTGTGAGACAAATTTTCTCTGGCTATAGTCAAGGTGACGATGGGGAAAGAAATAAAGGAGGTCGCGAACCGTGTTCACACCCAACTTGTTAAACTTAGTGGCCAAACTTGAGCTAACGCCTCTAATAACAGTAATAGGTGAATCAAGAGACTCTTCAGGTGCTATAGTGCGCACCCTTGGTTTTGAAGGTAGCTGGCTAGCCACCGGAAGTGGCTGGGCTTCATCCCTCTCCCCTGCCCCGGCTTCTGCCTCAGTTAAAAAGTCAAGCACCTTGCTTACCCACTGCTTGCGTTGCTGCTTAGTCAAAGAGGCATAGTTGGGGCTAGTCAGATGAAGCTCATGAAAACGGGTTAATTGCTGAGGGCTGGTTATCGACTCTATAGCTTGAACAGCCCAGTTACGGAGGAATCTTTCCAAACCACCGATTACCGCTGAATCTATATAACCCTTTTTATGCTCAAGCTCAAGTATTTTACGCAGAGGCTCAGCGCTTATGGACAAGGTCATGCCTCCAGCTTATTTGAGAATACTAAAATGTCTTGAGCACTCTTAACCGCCACAAAAACCCACCTCAGCTAAATAACGGCTACTTATCCCCCAACACGACTACCAACAGGAGACCGGGACCGGTATGGGTGCCGATGGCTGGGGTCATTTTGGAGCGGTAGATACGCTCTTTGGGAAATATAGCGCTAAGCTGCTCAACTAGCGCCTCAGCTTCATCAGGGCAGGCAGTATCCTCCACTGCCATCTCCTCAATATAGGAATAGCCCATGGCAAAGTCATACAAACGCTGCATTGCCTTAGCCCGAGAACGCGCTCTGCCCGAAGGCTGAACCACACCATCTCTCAGGGTGATAAGAGGGTTTGTCTTAAGTATTGACCCCAAAAAAGCCTGAGCAGCACCAATGCGCCCGCCCCTTCTGAGGTACTCTAAAGTATCAAAGGTGCTAAGAAAATCTACACGAGGAATAGTCTTTCGCGCTACGTCTATTACCTCATCAAGACCAGCCCCAGCCTGAGCCACCCTCCCCGCCTTAATAACTATGAATCCCTGTGCCATAGTAGCCCACCGTGAATCAATCACTTCTACCCGACATTTCCGCTTCATTAAGCCGATACTTTGCAACGCCACCTCATAAGTCCCAGTGAGCTTGGAACTAAGAATGATAGCCAAGATTTCATTCGTCTCTTCCGCCAGCTTATCATATACCTCGGCAAAGGTTGCCGGCGATGGCACTGAAGTAACCGGTAGGGTCTTGCTGTGCTTTAGTTTCTCATAGAACTGCTCGGCAGTCAGGTCAATGCCATTGCGGTAGACCTCAGTGCCAAAGCGAACATTTAGTGGAATTACCGCAATCCCTAGCTCCTTAGCCACCTCAGATGGCAAGTCAGAGACACTATCGGTTACAATCCTAACTGACATCAACTACTTGCCTTCTGCCTCCAGAATGGTTGCTGCCATGGCACCAGGTCCGGCATATGTTCCTATCACCGGACTGATTGTTGACCTGTAGATACGCTCTTTAGGGAATAATGAACCGAGGCGCTCAACCAGCCTATCAGCGTCATCAGGGGTAGTAGCATGCTCCACCGCCAGCTCCTCAATGTGGGGGAAGCCAGCTACGAAATCATAGAGATAATCCATACCTGCCGCCCGAGACCGCACCTTGGTCTTTTCTGACATCTCGCCATCCTTCACGGTAAGTATTGGCTTTATGGATACCATTGCCCCCAGCAGCCTGCTAGCCTTGCCGATGCGACCCCCCTTGGCTAGGTATTTAAGGGTGTCAAAATAGGCAATGAGATGTGACCGGGGCATAGCCCTGTGCACCAAATCAGCGACCTCACCTAGATTTGCCCCAGCCTGGGCTGCCTTAGCCGCACTAATGACTATCAGCCCCAGACCCATCGCCACCGTTAGCGAGTCAATCACTTCAATACGGCACTCCTTCTCCACCAAACTCCTAGCGTTTAGGGCTGATTCATAGGTGCCACTGAGCTTACTGGACAGAGTAACCACCAGAATTTCATCGGTTTCCTTAGCCAGCTTGTTGTAGACATTAACGAAATCCCCGGGAGGGGGCTGCGTGGTAGTCGGCCAGGTAGCATCGTGAGTCAATCTATAGTAAAATTCATCCGTGGTCATAGTAATCCGGTCAAGAAAGGATTCCTTACCAAAAGATACAGTTAGGGGCACCACGGTAATCCCCAGCCCTTCAGCTATGTCACTGGTAATGTCAGATAGACTGTCGGTAACAATCTTAACCGTCATAGCCAAACCCTCCTTATTATTCTATAGAAATAATATAGTTGTAGTGAGGCTGACCGCCCCGAACTACCTCAACCTGAAGTTGAGGGTGTCGTTCACCAATACTAGCACTGACCTGCTCAGCCTCAGTTGGCTCGGTATCTGCCCCATAGTAGATGGTAATTATTTCATTTTTCGTTAAATCTAGCTTAGCTAGCATCTTATTAAGGATATCAATAGTATTATTACCTGCCGCTAGCAGCTCCCCATCCAGAAGACCAATGGCCTGCTTCTTCTTAATATTCAAACCATTTAGCTGAGTTGAGCGCACGGCCCGAGTAACCTCGATAGTCTTCACCTGGGATCTAGACCTATTCATAAGCTGGGCATTAGCTTCCAAGTCTGCCTCATAATCAAAGGCCAAGAGGGCAGCTACCCCCTGTGGGATTGTCTCTGTAGGCACCACAGCAATGCTTTTCTCGGTCACGGATTGCACCTGATTAGCGGCAGGTACTATATTCTTGTTGTTGGGCAGAATAATAACCTTATCTGAGGCTACTGACTCTACTGCCTGGAGCAAATCTTTGGTACTGGGATTCATTGTCTGTCCCCCGGAAACGATGGCTGTTGCCCCCAGACTTCTAAAAACATCGGTAAGTCCATCCCCAGAGATAACAGCAACAACAGCTATATCGACCGCTGGCATCCTCTCCTTCTGCATCTCCAAATAATCCTGGTGCTGCTCGTCCATATTCCGAATTGATACCTGATGGATAGTACCTAATGAGGTAGCGTAGCGAATGACACTACCCGGGTTCAGGGTATGAATATGAACCCTAATCGTAGATTCATCACCGACCACAATTAGAGACTGCCCTTTCTTATCCAGACTGGCTCTAATCTTATCCGGAGCGAACCGCTTTCCCTTGAGCATAAATTCAGTACAATACCCATAGGGTTCCTCATCGGCGGCTACCATTTGTGGCAACCTAGCAGTTAAAGGAATACTACTGACGATTATCTTGGGTTTGCGGAACTGCATCTGCTCTCCCTCCCCCTTAAGGTAACGGAGAGCACCCTCCAGAAGGGTATAAAGACCTTGGCCTCCGGCATCCACCACACCAGCCTCCCTTAACACAGCAAGAAGAGTAGGGGTATTAGCCACCGACTCACCAGCAGCACTTACTACAGCCTCCAAAATGGAGATACAATCGTTACTACCGATGGCAGCCTGTGTCTCAGCCGCCGATGCGGCTTCTCTAATTACAGTGAGAATGGTTCCCTCCACAGGGTTGCTTAACCCTTTATAAGCCATCACTGATGCCTGTAGTAAAGCATTAGCTAAGTCGCTATAGTTAAATGATTCCTTTTCGGCTAACCCCTGTGCCAAGCCACGCCAAATCTGCGACAGGATTACCCCGCTATTACCCCGAGCCCCCATTAATGCCCCCCTAGCCATAGCCTGAGACACTGCTGAAGCACTATGGTCAGGGGCACGATAGGCTTCTTCTACGCAGGAACGCATGGTAAGCAGCATGTTAGTCCCACAATCGCCATCAGGCACCGGGAAGACATTCAGAGCATCAATATCCGGAGCACTCTTCTCCAGCCAACCAGTAGCCGCAGCAAACATATCCCTCAAATCTTGCCCACCAAGACAATCAGTTTGTTTCATCTTATTCCATCCTTGCCAGATTATTGATTAAACTTATCCCACTTCCTTTGATAAAAACTTCCTCTTGCCAAGCCTACCTGGCTATGGTAATATTATGAATGGCATTTTACACTAAGTCAATTTGATAGTCAACGGAGAAGAGATAGTGAAATGTGAGTTATGCGGAAAATCCCCCCAATTCGGCCATAATGTAAGCCATTCTAAGCACCGCACCAACCGGCGCTGGCTACCTAATATCCACCGAGTTACTATCACCACAGATGGTCAGCCAAAAAGACTTAACCTGTGCACCAGATGCCTGCGCAGTCAGCACAAAGCAGCTAGAGCAAGCTAGCCCGTATCTTTCGTAGCGCCTCCTCTATAGTTTGTCCTGAATTAAACACAGCTGCCCCGGCTACCAGCACCCTAGCTCCAGCGCTTACAACCCTGGGAGCAAGCTCAGCATTGATGCCACCATCCACCTCAAGCTCGGTAGCCAGACCATTCTTATCCAATTCAGCACGCAAGCCAGCGACCTTATCCAGCATAGCCTCGATAAAGGTCTGCCCACCAAAGCCGGGATTAACTGTCATAACCAGAACTAAATCTAGGGTAGAAAGGACCTCCTTCAGCGTGTCTATAGGTGTACCCGGGTTGAGGGCAACCCCTGCCTTAACCCCTAACTCTTTAATTGCCTGTACTGTGTGATGAATATGGGGACAGGCTTCTATATGAACAGTAATAATGTCGGCCCCGGCATCAGCAAATTGATTAATCTGACGCTCCGGCGTCTCAATCATAAGGTGAACATCCAGAGGAAGGTCAGTAAAGCGACGAATGGCAGCCACTACTGGAGCGCCAATGGTTATATTAGGCACAAAACACCCGTCCATCACATCTACATGAATATAGTCAGCACCGGCCTTGGCCGCTTCAGCTACCTGCTCACCAAGACGAGCGAAATTGGCTGACAGGATAGACGGAGCAAGCTTGATTTGGGGGCTACTTTCCAGCAACAGAGTCTCCCACTATTTTCTTGGCGGTGGCTAATGCCCGGTCTACCTGCCTGGGGGCAGTGCCACCAACAATATCCCGGGCGGCAATAGACGACTCTACCGTAATCGAGTAAACATCGTTTTCAAACAAGGGAGAGAATTTCTTATACTCATCAAGGCTAAGCTGGCTAAACGATTTACCCCTCTCCGTAGCGTAGCTCACCAATCTGGCCACTATATCATAGGCAGTGCGGAAGGCTTCCCCCTTCTTAACCAGGTAATCAGCCAGGTCAGTGGCTAGAATATAACCTCGATTAGCTGCCTGTCCGGTATTTTCAGCCTTAACTTTAAGGGTTCTAACCATACCAGTAAATACCTCTAAGGTGGCTAGCAGCGTATCTACCGTATCAAAGAAACCCTCCTTATCCTCCTGCATATCCCTATTATAGGCCAAGGGAAGACCTTTCATCGTCACCAGCAGAGCCATAAGTTTGCCATAGACCCGCCCCGTCTTACCCCGAACCAGCTCGGCGACATCAGGGTTCTTCTTTTGGGGCATAATGCTCGAGCCGGTGGCATAAGCCTCATCAAGCTCGATAAAATCGAACCCGGCTGAAGACCATAAAATAATCTCCTCAGCCAGTCGGGAGAGGTGCATCATGCAAAGACTAGCCGCCGCTTCATACTCAACCACAAAATCTCTGTCAGAGACAGCATCCATACTATTCTGGCTTATCTGGCTAAAACCCAGCTCACGAGCCAGGAACTCACGGTCAATATTATAGGTTACGCCAGCTAAAGCACCACTGCCCAGGGGCATAACATCGGTACGCTTTAGGCAATCGGTAAATCGGTCAATATCCCGCTGGAGCATCTCAAAATAGGCTAAAAGGTGATGAGCCAGTAGCACCGGCTGGGCCGGCTGCAAGTGGGTATACCCCGGTATGACCACGTCTTTATTGGCTTCAGCCAAGCTAACCAGAGCCTGCTGAAATTCTCTGAGCCTGGTCAAGGTGTTGGAGATTGCTTCCCTGGCAAAAAGACGCAAATCCAGAGCCACCTGGTCATTCCGGGAACGAGCGGTGTGGAGCTTACCCCCCACCTCACCAACCTTCTCAATAAGTCTTGCCTCAATACTCATATGGATATCTTCCAATTCAGGCTTAAACTGAAACTTACCCTGCTCTATCTCCTCACCAATAGACGCCAGCCCCCCAATTATTATTTCAGCCTCTTCCAGTGAAATTATGCCCTGCTTTGCCAGCATCCTGGCGTGGGCAATTGACCCGGTAATATCGTGGCGATATAACCGCCAGTCAAAAGGGATAGAGGCGGTGTATTCAGCTACCAATTTATCGGCAGCCTTGCCCAAGCGACCACGAATATGGCTCATTTATAATCTTTCCTCATTCTTTTAACTCTTCCCCCAAGCTGCCGGTACCCTGCACCTGTGCCTGGGTTCTAACTGGTAATCCCCAAATGTGAATAAAGCCAGGGGAGGCGCTTTGGTCAAAGGCATCACCCTTATCATAAGTAGCCAGACCATAGTCATATAGTGAAAATGGTGATTTGCGCCCGACTACACTGCAGTTTCCTTTGAATAGCTTCAGCCGAACGGTTCCGGTAACACAACGCTGTGAACTCTTAACATAGGCAGCCAAGTCTTGATGCAAAGAGGTAAACCACAGACCATTATAGATGAGGTCGGCGTATTCTATCGCTACCCTCTGCTTAAACCGTACTTGCTCCTTGGATAAGGTGAGCGCCTGCAAAGCCTGGTGCGCCTGGAGTAATACTGTAGCCGCCGGCGCTTCGTAAATCTCCCTTGACTTTATCCCCACCAGCCGATTCTCTACGTGGTCAACCCTGCCTACCCCATGCCCACCAGCTAACTCATTTAGTCGCCGAATTAGACTAATGCCATCCGTTTCCTGTCCGTCAATAGTAACCGGGATACCCTTGTCAAAGCCAATTTCCACATAGCCTGGCTCATCTGGAGCCTCGTTAGGTGACCTTGTCCAGGTGAACACCTCTTCAGGAGGCTCAACCCACGGGTCTTCCAGAACCCCGCACTCAATACTCTTCCCCCAGAGGTTCTCATCGATTGAATACGGACTGGCGGCGGTAACCGGCACCGGAATGTCATTTTGCTGAGCGTAGCTAATGGTTTGCTCCCGATTCATGCCCCACTCCCGAGCCGGGGCAATAATTTTGAGACCAGGGGCTAGAGCGTTAATACTCACCTCAAACCTCACCTGGTCATTCCCCTTGCCCGTGCACCCGTGAGCTACAGCTCCAGCGCCCTCCTCCTGAGCCGTGTCCACCAACAGCTTAGCCATTAGGGGACGGGATAAGGCGGTAGCCAATGAGTATTGCCCCTCATAGATAGCATCAGCCTGTAACGCCGGAAAGATGAAATGATTAACAAATAGCTCCTTGGCATCCACGACTAGCGCCTTCACCGCACCGACATCAAGTGCCTTCTGCCGAATAGTGGAAAAGTCACGCTCGTTCCCCACATCCACAGTAAGCGCCACCACGTCCAGGCCATACTCTTGTGCTAGCCACTTGATGGCTACTGAAGTATCCAGCCCTCCGCTATATGCCAATACTAGCTTACCTGACACGCTAAACCTCCTTTAGCCCCCCAAAAATGATATCACCGCTTCATTGAATTCGGAAGCCTTTTCTAGGTGGGGGCAGTGACCACACTCGTTAATTATCTCTAACCTGCAGTCAGGAATCAACCGGCTGGCATTCTGGGCATACTTAAGAGGGATTACCGCATCCTGCGCCCCATGAATAAGCAGGGTAGGTACCTTAACCAGACGCAGTTTGTCAGTTATAATGGTCTCAGGGTTTGACCTGCTGATGCTTATCCCACTGCGTATGATACTTAACATCGTAGCCTTTACCCCGGGTTTTCTTAGCAGTTCGTAATTCAGGTTAACCATATCCTCAGTAACCAGGTCAGGATTATAAAATGCCCTCTTTATGCCATGCCTTACGCCAGCCTTTATCGTTGGCCTGACCAAAATATCACCCAAAACAGGAAGGGCGCACAGGCGATAAAGTAGAGGCACTTTTTCGGACAGACCGCCGCTATCCACCAGGATAATCCTATCAACTTTATCGGGAAAGTTAATAGCCTCATCTAAGCATATACTACCGCCCATAGAATGCCCAATCAAGCTGGCATGCCCAATTCCCAAAGCCTCCATAAAGTCAATAATAAACTCGGTGACAATGGAAAAGGTGCAATCAACTGCAGGCTTCTCGGATAATCCATGCCCGGGCAAATCCATGGCATATACTTGATAATGTTGGCTAAGAGGGCCGATATTGAACCACCAGACCTCCAGGAATTGACCAAAGCCATGGACGAGCAGAACTGGAGAGCCGCTACCCTTAACAATATAGCGAATCTTGGTCCCATTCACCACGATATATTCTGCCTCTAGGTTTTCTATTCTCACCATCTAATTCTATAACTCTAATTGGTATTTAGCTAAATAGTGGATAACGCTTCACCCAAAATGGCTAGCGCTTCATCAACCTCGCCTTCACCAATAATAAGAGGAGGCATAAAGCGCAGGGCGTTGGGCTTCAGTCGGTTAACCAATAAACCTTTATCAAGGCAAGCCATTAGCACTGACCGCGCAATATCGTGATTAAACTCCAGGGCTACCAAGAGCCCGCGACCCCGCACATCAGTGATAAACTGGAATTTATCGCTCAAGTTTTTCAATCCGGCGATAAGATACTGCCCCACCCTGTTGGCATTTCCGGCGATGTCATTATCAATAACGAATTTTAGCGTAGCATAGCCAGCGGCACAGGCTAGAGGATTACCGCCAAAGGTGGAGCCATGTTCCCCAGGAACAAAAACCGATGCCCCATCCTTGGCTAGAATAGCCCCGATTGGTACGCCGCTAGCTAAACCCTTAGCCAGGGTCATTATATCAGGTTCAATACCATATTGCTCATAAGCAAAAAGCGTCCCTGTCCGACCTAGCCCGGTTTGAATTTCATCCAAGATAAGTAGAATGCCCTTTTGGTAGCACCAAGCCCGCACTGCCATTAAATAGCTATCGTCAGGTAGATTGACGCCTCCCTCCCCTTGCACTGGTTCTAACATTACGGCACAGGTCTGACCAGTGGTAGCTGTCTTTATCGCCTCAATATTACTATACTCCACATTGACAAAACCAGAGGGCAAAGGAAGATACAGCTGCTGAAACTTTGGCTGACCGGTTGCTGCCACCATAGCCAGAGTACGACCATGAAAGGAACCGGTAGCGGTAATAATCTCATAGGCTCCACCCAGATAATGCTCTCCATACCGACGGGCTAGCTTGGCTGCCCCTTCGTTAGCCTCAGCCCCACTGTTACAAAAAAAGACCTTATCCAGGCAACTATTCTGAATTAAGAGTTCGGCCAAGCGAATCTGAGGGACAGTATAGAACTGATTGGAAGCCTGAATAAGCGTATGTACCTGTTCTACCACCGCCTCAGCCACCACCGTGGGACAGTGTCCTAAACTATTAACCCCCCAGCCACCAACAAAGTCCAGATACTCCCGCCCGTCTTCATCCCACACCCGTGCTCCTTGCCCTCTAACTAGAGTTACCGGTACACGCTCTACAGTATTCATAAAGTATTTATGCTCAAGCTCCTGCCAGCTGCTCACTTTCGTTCTCCGAACAACCCTCTTATAGCCTTTCGCCTAATTATCTCGGCATCAGGAAAGTGCTTTTCTAAACTCTCTTCGACTACCCTTACAAGCTTTCGTAGCTCCTCGCTACTCTCTTCATTCTTAATGCTTAATCCCACAAGCCTATACCTCTTGCCTTTGAAAAGCGATACAACCACTTTTTCCACTTTAATCCTTCTTCCCCATTTGGTGAGGTTGTTTATCAACCTCACCCCCTTTATCCCCCTCTCCTTCAAAGGAGAGGGGGAAACATAGGTTTTGAAGGGGCTTCGCCCCTTCAAGCTACCCCTGATACACGGGGCCTATTGTCGTGCCCTCACTTGTTCCCTCTATCTCCCTGAGCAAGGCATGTGGCTGCTTCCCATCTATGATACGGGCAGTTGAAATATTAGATAAAGCTCTTAGGCAGGCTTTAAGTTTGACCACCATCCCCTCTGAAGCTACACCTGAAGCCATTAAAGCTTCTGCTTCCTCTGATGATAGCCAAGACAGTAACTTGCCCGAGTGGTCAAAGATACCAGCCACATCGGTGAGAAAGATAAGCCTTTCGGCACCAGCAGCGGCAGCAATTTCACCGGCCAAGGTGTCACCATTAATATTAAGCGATAGCGGTGCCCCCTTCGGTCTGTCAAAAGAATACAGGCCCAATGGGCCAATTACCGGGATGAAGCCCGACTCCAGCAACGCCTCAAGCAGTTCCAAGTTTACCTTTACCACCTCACCAACATATCCCATCTCCTTTTCCCGAATCCTGCTTTGAATAAGAGCCCCGTCAATACCGCAAATGCCCACCGCCCGCCCCCCCAGGCTATTGATGCCGGCCACAATCTCCTTATTGACCAGACCGCCTAGCACCGCAGTGACCATATCAAGAGCTGACTTATCAGTTACCCGCTCACCATTGACGAATCGAGTGGAAATCCCTTGCTTGGTAAGCCACTTAGTTACTACATTAGCCCCGCCATGCACTACAACTAACAGTCTGCCCTGTTGCTGAAGATAAACTATGTCCTCAATAGTAGTATCATGACTACCTAAGGTAGCACCGCCTATCTTAACTACAATAACTTTATCCAACTTACTACTCAATTCCTACCCCTCAAGTCGTATATTGACTATTAATAGTCACATACTCCTCAGACAGGTCGCAACCCCAGGCAGTGGCTGTAGCCGTACCCAGGTTAAGATTTAAGCCTATAGATACTTCACTCCCCCTTAATACTTCCATTACACTACTTTTGGTAAAAGGTAGTAACTGACCGGCTCTTACCAGACAGATGTTACCGATATAAAGGTCAATCTTTGACTCCACTACCTCCACCCCACTGGCTCCTACCGCCGCCATAATCCGTCCCCAGTTAGGGTCACCGCCATGCACCGCTGCTTTCACCAGGGGCGAACTGACTACTGCCCGGGCGGCTAACCTGGCCTCAGCCAGACTAGTTGCCCCACTGACAGTAACCTCAATTAGCTTACTTGCCCCCTCGCCATCACGGGCAATACTTTTAGCCAGATGAATACAAACCTGGTCAAGACCTTGCTGAAAAACATCCCCTCCCTGGGTAGTTTGTGAAATTGTCGCATTTCCTGCCAGCCCGTTAGCCATTATTAGCACCATATCGTTAGGGCTGGTATCGCCATCAATAGAAACCATATTAAAGGAAACATCCACCGCCTTTCGCAGTGCCAGCTTGAGAAAATCTATGTCCACAGCGGCATCGGTAGTTAAGAAACAGAGCAGAGTAGCCAGCTGGGGATGAATCATCCCCGAACCTTTGGCTACGCCACCAATGGTGAACTCACCGTTACCAACTCTGACTGCCACCTCTTTGGGTACAGTGTCAGTGGTCATCATCGCCCTTGCCAGGTCGTGCCCACCATCGCCAGAAAGAGCAATCTGCTCTACACCGGCTCTCAGGCGCTTCATCGGTAACGGTTGACCAATCACCCCGGTACTGGCTACCAGAACGTCCTCTGGTGATATACCGCTACCCCTAGCGGCTAAATCCGCCATCTCAGCAGCATCGGCAAGACCTTGTTCACCGGTAAAGGCATTGGCACAGCCACTATTTACCACTACTGCCACCGCTCGCCCTGATTTTAACCGCTGCTGGCATAAAACTACCGGGGCTGCCTTAATCTTGTTGGTGGTAAACAGGGCTGTAGCTACACAGGGCACTTCAGAAAACAGAATGCCCAGGTCTAATCTGTCTTTCGCCTTTTCTTTTATTCCGGCGCAGGTGGCGCCAGCAAGAAGCCCCTTGGGGGAAGTAACACCGCCCGAAGGAATAAAATTGACCTTGGGTTCC
>Ga0114930_10004290_pt1 | contig 12112 bp, 6 predicted proteins | sample AnhtaG_FD_87300 | JGI IMG/M metagenome (GOLD analysis project Ga0114930, IMG submission 87300) | Deep subsurface microbial communities from Anholt, Denmark to uncover new lineages of life (NeLLi) - Anholt_01485 metaG | ecosystem: Environmental > Aquatic > Marine > Oceanic > Sediment | place... | reverse complement strand
GCCCACGCGTTTGGATTGGGTGAAAAAGGTAAAACAAGTAACCACTGTGCCTTTTTGTGTAGGCGGAGGCATCAGAGGTTTGGAAGATATGCAGACTCTTTTTGATCTGGGAGCGGATAAAGTCTCTATTAATACAGCTGCAGTCAAAAATCCCGCTTTAATCAAAGAAGCCAGTGAAAGATTCGGCAAAGAAAAGGTTGTCGTGGCTATTGACGGAAAGAAGAATCCTCCTGGTAGTTCCCGCCCAAGATTAGAAGTTTTAATTATGGGCGGACAAGAACCTACAGGCCTGGATGTAGTTGAATGGGCAAAGCGAGCGGAAAAATTGGGAGCGGGGGAAATCCTTTTGACCAGCAAGGACGCTGATGGCACCAAGGATGGTTACGATATTGAAATGACCCGTCTTGTTTCGGAAGGGGTAAACATTCCCGTGACTGCCTCAGGGGGAGCGGGAAAACTGGAACATTTCTATGAGGCGGTAACTAAAGGAAAGGCAAATGCAGTCCTGGCTGCTTCTGTCTTTCACTTTGGAGAATATAAAATTAAGGAAGTGAAAGATTATCTCTTGGGTAAAGGAATAAGTGTAAGGACTTAAAGAGGTCTCTGAAAAAGTCTCACTAAGCGTCTTTGCGAGGAGCGAAGCGACAAAGCAATCTCGTTATTATCGTCGAAGAATGAGATTGCCGTGCCCTTTGGGCTCGTCCCGATTTTCAATCGGGAACAGACTAAAAGTAAGGTTTTTCCAGAGACCCCTTAGAAGTTTCTTGACAAATACTGTTTAATTTTGTACTATTTTGTAAATTATTGAAGTTTATTAAAAACAAGTGACTCCTAATATGCCAAAAAAAGAAATAATGACCGTCAAACAAATCGCTGAATATCTCCAGATGGATGAACATACTGTCTATAGGCTTGCTCGGTCGGGCGAAATTCCTTCAATTAAAATTTCTGGCCAATGGAGATTTATGAAGGAACTCATTGATAGATGGATAATAGAAACATCAATGCGAAGAGCAAAAGAAAATAAGAAAAAAAACAAATGAATATAAAAAGTCAAGAAGGTCACAGGAAGAGATTGCGAGAAAAATTCATACGGTCTGGCGTTTCGGGATTTCATGACTATGAGATAGTTGAATTGCTTTTGACTCTTGGAACCCCACGAAAAGACTGCAAACAGCAGGCAAAAGAGGCCATAAAAAAGTTCAAAACTCTTCGTGGTGTCCTCGAAGCCCCAATGGAAGAACTTACAGAAATTAAAGGAATTGGATATCATAATACTTTTGGTATTAAACTTGTTCAAGAGGTTGCCAGAGAGTTTCTTAAGGAGAAAATTCTTGAAAAACCTATCTGTAAATCCTCTAAAGAAATCTTCGATTATCTTTATCATTCTATGCGTGGCCTTAAAAAAGAAATCTTTAAAGTTTTATTATTAGACGGTAAAAATCAGATTGTAGAGATTGAGGATCTCTTCGAAGGTACATTAAATACATCATCGGTTTATCCTCGTGAAATCATAAAAAGTGCCATCAAAAATAATGCTGTAAATCTTATTTTTATTCATAACCATCCTTCAGGAAATCCACAACCTTCTCAAAGCGATAAGGATATAACTGAAGATTTGGTATTTGCGGGTAATTTTATGCAAATTAAAGTCTTGGATCATATTATCATAGGTAATAACAAGTATTTTAGTTTTGCAGATGCGGGATTGATTGAACAATATAATCTAAATTTTTTGAGTATTAAGAGGGGAACAAACAAATGAACAAATTGAGCAAGGAAGAGATAGAATTTATAACCAAATGTCTGAAAGAAGGTAACCCCCTTCCTGATAGTTATAGATATATCATTCCTTTTGAGACAAAGAAGGAATATGAATTGACTTATGAAGGTAAAGAACGGGAAGAAGATATACTTGCAGATACTATGGCAGTTCCTCTCCAGCCTGTAAAGACATTTGGTAATGGAAAAGGTGGTTGGACTAACAAACTGATATTTGGGGATAATCTTCAGGTTCTTAAATCCTTAATGGACGATCCAGAGGTCTATGACAAAAATACCGGTAGAGGTAAAGTAAGATTGATTTATATCGATCCCCCTTTTGCCACAAAACAGGAATTCAAAGGAAGTCAGGATCAAAAGGCTTATCAGGATAAAATCATAGGAGCACAGTTCTTGGAGTTTTTGAGAAAAAGGCTTGTTTTCTTGAGAGAACTATTAGCTGATAACGGGAGCATCTATGTGCATCTAGATGAAAGAAATAGTCATTATGTAAAAACTATTTTAGATGAGGTTTTTGATAAAAATCATTTTCAAAGGGAGATTATTTGGAATACTTCTCCTTTAAATGTTGCTGGATATAAATCGAAAGTTAAGAATTGGGTATATGGTTCTGGTAGCATTTTATATTATTCAAAAACAAGCAATCCTATTTTTAATGATATGAGATATGATATACCACAATTTATAAAAAAGTTTTTTAAATTTGAAGGTGAAGATGAACAGGGAAAATTTCGTTTAAGCCGATATGGAGAAAAAATTTATATTGATAAAGAAAGAGGAGATGCAATTACAAATATCTGGAATGATATTATGTCTTTTAATTATATTACTATTGCAGCAAATGAATCTTTAAGTTATCCTACTCAAAAACCAGAAAGGCTTCTTGAACGTATTATAAGGGCATCTTCAAATATAGGAGATATTGTTCTCGATGTTTTTGCTGGTTCTGGAACTACTTTAGCTGTTGCTGAGAAATTGGCTCGAAAGTGGATTGGAGTAGATTGCGGAAAACTTGCCATTTACACAATGCAGAAAAGACTGCTCAATCTTCGGAAAGAGATTGGAAATAAAGGTAAACCTCTAAAGTCTAAACCTTTTACCCTCTATAACGCTGGTCTTTATGATTACAAAATGGTTAAAGACCTCCCCTGGGAAAAATACCGGGAATTTGTGCTTAAACTCTTTCAATGTCGGGATGAAAAACATAGAATTGCTGGTGTAGAGTTAGATGGCTATCTTAGACGAGATTCTGTGATGGTTTTCGACTATAAAAAACATAAAGATGTAATTTTAGATAGAGAATTTGTTAATGACCTTCATAAGATTCTTGGTAACAAGGTGAGTTACAAATTCTTTATTATAGCTCCAGCAGCAAGCGTTATGTTCTTTGAGGATTATATTGAAAAGGGAAAGACAAAATATTTTGCCCTGAGGATTCCCTATTCAATAATTGATGAACTCCATCGCAAAGGATTTACCCATATCAAGCAACCAATCAGGGAGGCAGATGTTAACGATACCATTGATGCCGTGGGATTTGATTTTATTCAGATTCCCAATGTAGAATGTGAGTATTTTGTTGAAAAATCTAAGGGGCAGATGGAATTAAACAAAAGTAATAAATCTGCAGTAATCAAAATCAGAAAATTTAAAAGCAACATTCTATCAAAAAGACCTCTTAAATTTGAGAATAGAGAAACCCTTTCAATGGTAATGGTAGACTATAATTACAATGGGGAAGTATTTGACTTTGACGATGTCTTTTATGCTGAGGACTTAAAAAAGAATAAATGGGAAGTCTGTTTTGATGTTGATAAAATAGATGGGCAAATCATGATTATCTATATAGATATTTTCGGGAATGAGAAAAAGGAAGTGAAAATGTTGAAGGATTTTAAGAAAAAATGAAGCGACAAAATCAAGAAATGTCAGATAGAGTTATAATAGCGAGACAAGAATCTAAGTGTTTGGATTTCAGGGGAAGATTTGACTCTACACAAACTAAACAAACTGCAAGATGTGACTATAGAATTTTGTCGTATTATTTCCAGATATGAATTAAAGGGGGTAAAGATTGTAAAAGATAGTAATATGAAAAATACATCAATTAAAAAACCTTCCATGGCAGATTTGAAATTATTTCTGAATCTATTTCAAGGTAGGGAAGGGGTATTCGCAAGGCAATGGCCAGATGGACAGGGTTACTCTCCTGTCCGTCCAGAAAGATCAATAAAGACAGAGGATATTCTTCTGCACCTACGGGGTGTAGAAACTTATGGCATCTATCCAATAATGAAAGATAACACAGTGAAATTTGTATGTTTTGATGTCGACCTTCCCAAGAATTTTGCAGAAGTAGAAGAAGACGCTTTAGTTACTGACAAAAGCAGTTTGTTGCCACAGGTAAAGAATATTTGGACCACAGCTTTAGATATGTTCAGCGGATTTTCCTTTAACGATAGAGGCATATTGATCGAAGACACTGGAGGGAGAGGTTATCATATCTGGCTCTTTTTTGAATCTTCTATTCCAGCGGTAAATGCTCGTAAATTTGCATATTCTATCCTCACCAAAGCAAAGGTTCAGTGTGAAGTTTTTCCAAAGCAAAACGAAGTAGCTGACGGACAATATGGCAATCTCATTAAACTTCCTCTTGGTCTACATAGGAAATATAAGCAGTATAGCAACTTCATAGATATCACAAAGGGAAAAACTTCAAGCATAGAAGATCCCTTTGCTCATCTGACTGGGATACTCCCAATACCTATATCGATAATTTTTAACATCACACAAGAAAGAGTGAAAGAGAAAGAGCCGGAACATACCCTGCCAAGAGAAGCAATTATACCTGCCGAAGTAGCACCTAAAGAAATTACCGGCGAAATTGTAAAGAGTCCTCGAATTGGAGATTTAGTTGAAAAATGTAAGGCGTTTTCAAATCTAAAAAAGAAAGCAGTAAGTCAGTACTATTTGGAGCACGCAGAGAGATTGGCTTTGGCGTATGTTATGATTAATACCGAAGACGGAGAAGAAGTCTTACACCAGATATTGAGTAATTGTTCTGACTATGATAGGAGTCGCACTCAAAAAGAGATAGACTATTTAAAAACAAGAAAAATGAAACCTATTAGTTGCCGCAGACTTGGCGAGCAAGGTATCTGTGATAAATTCTGTAGATCTGAAATCAGACAGCAATCTAGAGACCCCAACCGTCCCGAACCTTCCCCTATTCGATTTGCTTTGTGGAAAGATGTTACTGAACCTGAATTTATATGGGAAACTGACATTCTAAGTTTTGAAAATGTATACAGAAAATCTAATCTTTACCGAGCTTGGGAACAGGTAAAGGATTATGCAAGAGTAAACGAGGCTTTCTTTGATATGCATGCCTTTGAATACTTTGAAGAACATTTAGAAGAAAACATAGAAACCATTCGCTTTGAACTTAGAAATCATACCTATTCGCCCGTTCCATATCGCTGGTATTTGATACCCAAGGAAAGAAAGGGGGATGATTTTGAATATCGGCACATGGCATTTGTATGCCCAAGGGATTATGTAGTTATCCAGGCAATAATTAACATCATAGGTCCAACATTTGAAAAATCGTTCTCGGATTCCTGTTTCGGTTATAGGCTTGATACAAAAGGGGAAACCGGTAGTCCTATTTTCTATAGCTGGCAGTCTTCTTGGCAAAGCAGAAAAGGGAAAGTCACGAGTTTTCTGTACCATCCTGAATATTTTTATTACATCAAAGCTGACATTTCACGCTTCTATGACAATATAAACAGAGTAAGATTGTATAAATTAATATTAGATAAGATTGGTTCGGCAACCGAGATCTGTCAGATTATCAAAAGTTTTCTAGAAAATAGTTATATTGAAGATTCAAATGGCAAAGAAAAAATCTGTAGCTCTCCGTCTAAAGGTATACCTCAAGGACCTGCCTTTTCTGCCTTTTTTGCAAATATTTACTTAGACGAATTGGACCACCTTATTGAAAAGAAATCTTCTGATTATGTACGATATGTGGACGATATGGTAATTCTCTGTGAAAGTAAAAAGCAAACGGAAGACATTAAAAAGTTACTTAACCGGTATCTATACTCAGTAAATCTCGAATTAAATGCTGACAAAACTACGGATCCTTGTCCCGTAACGAATAGTGAGCCTTTGTTAGATTTTCTTGGAGAAATGAAATACGGAATGGCTGGATTATTTGCACGAGAATCTTATGCTGAACAATTAATGCCTCCTCAATTTCTAAAAGCCAAGCTGGATGAATTGCTTAAAATCAAAGAGCTGGATATTTATAACCTTGAAGAGATAACCAAACATCTTTCATATTATTTAAGAATGCGTGAGAAGATAGGACTTGAACTAGACGATTTAGCAAAGGAGCTTAGCGAGAAAGTGTTGAAGGAATATGTATTAAAACCTCACCATTTAGTAGTAATTCTTGAAGTATTGATTAGAAATCAGGTTGACCTTAGCACAATCACTTCAAGATGGCGATATCCTTATATTAAAATTGTACTGTGTATAGTGCTTTATAATCTTGAAAAAACTTCACCTTGGGCTGAATCTCTCTTGGGTGATTTTATTAAAGATGAGTCATCTTATATTCTGAGAGGAACAGCTTACTTGGTTCTCTCCAAATTAAATAGGGAAAAGTATCAACACACAGTGCTAAATTTTATTTCACAAGAGGAGAGCCCCTATGTAATAGACAGATTTTTAAATTACTTAATCACAATACAAGATGATAAGGCTAAAATGTGCTTTTTGGAATTAGTGAAGAGGCATTTCAAAAACTCTCTTAATGAGATGATAAATACCACAATAAAATGGGGAGATCCAACGTTGGACGATCTTGTCAAAAATCAGATGAAGAAAATCGAGACAGTAAATACATCGGACTTTTATATTATCTTGGGGTTTATTTTCATAATATGTCCAGATGACTTTGAAGAACTTTTACTCACATTTTTTTCCGAGGATAAAAGAATACTCATGCACCAATTGCTGTTTTCTTCTATGGATGAAATAAATAAAACTGCAGCTAAAAGAGGGTATCTGGCATTTACGCATCAATTGACAATTTACGACCACGTGAAAAACCTGAAATCCGATTGGCTACGTGGTACACTCCTAGAGGCAATCGAGGAGTGGAGAATAGGAACGACAGAATTAAGCCCTTCCACTACCTTAAGTGATATAAATTATTGGTTGACGGATGGAGACCCAAGTGAAAAATATCAAAGGATAAAAGATCTTTCAAGTAGGGAACATAGAAGACAGGGTGGATATCAAAGCTGGCATGTGAGAGACAAAAAGACAAATGAGAATTTTGTACTTGAGGCTGTGGAAGAAGAGATTCTTAAAGAACATAGGGTAATCGGGAATGGAGTAACGGAAAAAGATATAAAAGAGCAGTTAGAGTCAAACAAGATAAATACTCTCAGGGATTGTTTCCATAATGTCGAAGGCGGGAAGAAATATTACTGGTTTAAATATGTGATTCCAGATGGTTATGATATTCTATATAACATGTATAAAGAGCAAGAAACAGAATTTAATGAGCAAGAAGTACTGAATATAGTTGCTAGTCTTTTCAGTCAAGTTGAGGGTATCAAACAACATATAGGGGTGGAGCCAGTGGTAAATCCACATACTGTAATTTTGGGCGAGGGTAATCAGGTGCAGTTAGTCAATTTCTTTTTTGGGATTCCCCGAAAATTATATGTTTCTGCAGATAATAATTCCATAGATGATGCCAGTACCACTACTAATGCGCTTTTCAATGGGTTGCTATCATATGAATTGATTTTCTCAAAATGTCCAATAAAGATTTATGAAAAACTAAAATTTAAACGAGAAGGAACATATGAACTTGTAAGTAATTGTTTACCAGATGTTACCACATCTCTTCATTTTGCATGGATATTGGATCGTTTATGTTATCCTACGAATCCACAAAATAGATATAGAAGTTTAAGCACATTAAAAAAAGATATCAAATGTTTCCAGAAGTTTAGAAGCCACTTCCAAGATAAAAAGTTGATAGATTTGCCCCCAGATAAAAAATACTGGTCTGAAGTTTTAGATGTTCTCAATCTCAGAGTAGTAAGGTTTTTAAAACTTCCTCAGAAGATTCACGATTCTATCCATGAAAATGTAATACGGGTATTTAACATAACAGCCCATTCTTTGGGTGAAGCATTAGCGAATGTCCATAATAGCTCTATTTCAGGTTTTAATTGGGAATTGAAGAGTTTTGTATTGAGGGATGGCGTAAATAGTAGTTTACACGAAGCTGGATATAAGTGTGATTTATTTGCGACAGGTATTAGGCAGAAAATTCTTTTAATATCCAAAACCACGCAGTGGCCAATTGTTCCATCGATACCTCTGATAATATTTTATATTCCACTCAAATTAGAGTTAGTAGCTTTAGCCAGAGCTATAGGACTATTTGAGATACACAATAAAGAAGAAATAAAAAAAGTCTTGGTCAGTCTTATGCAATCTCAACATCTGACGAATGAAGTTAATTTAATAACTCTGTTTATTTCCAAGAAATTTCAAGATGTGATCAATACCGATGGTTCTAACATAGCGTCTCTGATGTTGGCAACTTTTACACTTATGAAAAATCATAATGAATTATGGAAAAACTGGTGCAATTGTTTGAGATTGCCAGAGATTCGTCATCTGTCAAAAGCTGTAACCTATCTCCAATATATTACTAAAAATTCTATAGTGATTGACAGATTATTAAAAAAACTTTTAGATGATCCACCTAAAGAAAAATTTGAAGATGAAAATGAATTACTCTCTCTATACAATTCATGTGTTAGAAATATTGCCAAGTTTCGTAAAATCATGAGAATATTCCGTAAAAGAACATATGTTGAGCAAATTTTTTATCCTGAATCCGAGAAAATAGTTATAAAATATGGTCGTCAACAGAAGGAGCTCTCTGGAGATTTAATAATTTCATTTCCCCCATACTATAAGATAGTATTGGAAAAAGAATCTATTACAGTTGATTCGGTTAGATCAGGGAAAAATAATAAACTAACATCCCTTTCTGTAACTCCTACCAGATTGAAGAATATTATAGGGTGGAAATATGAAAATCTTTTTACAAGAGGCTGGAACTGGATAAAAAAGTATTCCCAAAAGTTCCTCTATAGAACAATCGCTATCGGATTGTTTATTGTGGGAATCGCATATACACTCCTTGAGATAAAGCCTACGACCATTGGGCCAATCCTATTAGGATGCGGTTTTCTTCTATTGGGTCCATGGGTAGGTGATTGGTATTTGAAAAAGCATAAGACACAAGAAAATAAAAGAATATTAGGATAATTATGACTATTTCTGATAAACAAATATTCAAAAATCAAGATCTTGTTCTTAAGGTCTCTCCAAATATTGATCCTGAAAAGTTTGATATAAATAAATATGAGGCATTTCTCGATGCCCTTTGCGGAGAGAGAGAATATCAGAAAGAAACTATAAGGGTTACCTTACGGTATCTTCTGGGAGGCCAATATAGCAACCTTAAAGAATTGGCAAAGGAGAATTACTACCAGAAGCCAGTTTTGCAGGAAAGGTATGAGACATTAGAAGAGTTTTATAAACATCTGCAATTGCCTGACAAACTTTCCTGCACAATAGATTTGGCAACTGCTACTGGAAAAAGTTATGTTCTTTATGGAATTGCTCGGATTATGCTTGCCGAAGGAGTCGTAGACCAAGCATTAGTTCTTTGTCCTTCTAATACCATAGAAACTGGTCTTACAGAAAAATTCCGCTCATTATCAGCTGACGGAACCTTAAAGGACTTATTACCAGATTCTGCGAAGATTCTAAATCCAAGAATCATTAATGCTACTCAGACCATAAGGGAAGGGGATATTTGTATAGAGAATATTCACGCTACTTATAAGCGAACCAAATCTGCTATAGAAGATAGTCTTGTAGGGAAAGGTAAAAAAACATTGGTGTTAAATGATGAAGTTCACCACATGGCTAATCCCCCTGCTCGTGATATAGCGATAAAAAAATGGAAGGAATTTTTACTTGATACTAAATATAATTTTAGATACATAGTTGGAGATTCTGGAACCTGCTATGTTGATAATGATTATTTTGCAGATGTAATCTATCGTTTTTCTCTAAGAGATTCAATAGAAGAAAAGTTTGTTAAAACAATAGATTATGTTGCTGAGGATATTTCCCATTCTAAAGAAGAGAAATTCCAGAAAATTTACGATAATCACATTCAGAATAAAATGGTGAAATACCGTTTGATTAAACCCCTTACTATTTTAGTTACGAAAGACATTAGTGCTTGCAAGAGGTTGAGAGAAGATTTAATTGAATTCTTGGCAGACAAAGAAAGAATAAGCAAAGAGGCTGCGTCAAATAAGGTTTTGATAGTAACTTCAGCAAATGAGCACAAAGATAATATACCAAAGTTAAAAGATGTAGATGATAAGGATAATCCAATTGAGTGGATTACATCAGTTAGTATGCTTTCTGAAGGATGGGATGTACAGAATGTATGCCAGATTGTCCCCCATGAGGAGAGAGCCTTTAATTCTAAACTACTTATTGCACAGGTGCTTGGGAGAGGCTTGAGAATACCGCCAGAATATAAAGGAGAACAGCCTGTTGTAACTGTCTTCAATCATGATAAATGGTCAAGTAGTATCAAACATCTGGTCAACGAAGTTCTTGAAATAGAGAAAAGGATTCATAGCTATGTTATACCCAAAGATAGGAATTACAATTTTCAGATTCACAATATAGATTACAAAAAATCCGAGGAGATTGTAGAAACTCCAAAGGTTACTGAGTATAATTTCAGTAAAGGGTTTATTTCTCTGAGTAGTCAGGCTCCGCAGATAGAAGAAGAGACTACTTATGAACGAGCAGTCACGGAAGCAAGAAGTGCGAAGAAAACTCTCATAGAATTCAAGATGTATGCTATTGAAGAAGTCGCTCAGATTGTTCATAACAGGTATAAAAGTTGGGATATGGATGAAGGCACAAATTATGCACAAAGTTATCCCTTTGATAAAATTTTAACAATTATAAAAAATTCTTTAAAGAAAATAGGTGAAAAAGACAATTTAATTAGCCAGGAAAACAGGCAAAAAATATTGCAGGCATTTGGTGTGGTAAAGAGGAAAAGGAGTAAAAGTCTGAGATATAAAATTGAGGCTGAAAATCTTTTTTCAATTGATACGGCAAAGATTAAGAAAAATAGTTTAGGAATTGGAGCATTAAAAAGAGATAGTAGTGTTTTTTATGATGATTATTCTTTGAAAATTGGAGAGGATGATGACAAGAAGTTATTGAAAGAGATCATTGAGATGTTCGAAGATGGGCAATTGCATAGCGCTTCATTAATAAAAATCGAAAACACTTTCAACTTTAAGACTCCTTTAAACATTGTTTTTGTCTCATATAAACCAGAAAGAGAATTCATTAAGAAATTAGTCAACGAAGAAAATGCTAAAAAAATTGATGCATGGATAAAATCCTTAGATGTAGGATTCTACAGTGTGGAGTATTCTTGGAGAAAGGGAGAACATCCAAAACAGGGAAGTTTTAATCCAGACTTCTTTATAAAAATTGGAAGAGATATATTAGTAGTGGAGATAAAGATGGATACTGATATATCTAATGAAAATAGAGCAAAACTTAGGTATGCAAGAGAACATTTTAAACGTGTGAATAAACTACAATCTAAATACAAATATTATTTTAAATTTCTTTCTCCTTCAAGTTATGATATTTTCTTTCAAGATTTGAGAGATGGGAAATATAAGAAATTTAAGTCAAAGATCGAAGCCGAATTAGATGAGCCCGACCGAGCAAGCCTGTAGACAGTATGTTCATCCATTTGAAGATATTCAGCGATTTGTTTGACAGTCATTATTTCTTTTTTTGGCATATTAGGAAGCCCTTGTTTTTAATAAATTTTAATATTTTATAAAATAGTACAAAATTAAACAACATTCATCAAGAGAAATTTCTTGACAAGGGAGGAGAAAAACAGATAATATATAAAGTAGAATACAGAAAAGGTGTTCTACAAAATTCAAGGGAGTCTTCTGGCAGTAGTGGCTGGAGGGCTTTTTTGTTTAACTCATTACTTGCCTGAGTTTACTGCTTTCGGCGATTTAGAAAGAAAACATGATTGGGAAAGGAAGGACAAAATGACGACTAAATACATTTTCGTTACCGGTGGAGTAGTATCTTCGTTGGGCAAAGGAATAACCTCAGCCTCTATTGGCTGTTTATTAAAAAG
>Ga0114930_10004289_pt1 | contig 12113 bp, 17 predicted proteins | sample AnhtaG_FD_87300 | JGI IMG/M metagenome (GOLD analysis project Ga0114930, IMG submission 87300) | Deep subsurface microbial communities from Anholt, Denmark to uncover new lineages of life (NeLLi) - Anholt_01485 metaG | ecosystem: Environmental > Aquatic > Marine > Oceanic > Sediment | place... | reverse complement strand
CAGTAGGAAGTGGTGTTTATAGAGTAACTGGAAGAAATGAAATCTTCATATTGGAAAATAATAAATGGAGATATGTCTCCACTGAAGCAGCCCTTTTCCAAGCCGGCTATTCTTGGGCTAATGTTCAAATAATTCCTGTTGAAGAATGGTGTCCATACGAGGTGGGCTATCCGATGCCAGGCGGATGGGCAGACCCTAACGATTATGGATATTATCCTCATAAAGATTGGTATGTTAGTGCCTGTGCGGTGGTTCCTCCACCACCGGTTTACACTTGCCCTCAGTGCGGAGCTACTTTCAGTTCACAAGCCGACCTTGATGTTCATATTGCCGAAGTGCATCCTCTTCCGGTTTACACCTGTCCTCAGTGTGGAGCCACCTTTGGCTCGCAGGCAGAGCTTGACGACCATATCCTTACAGTGCATCCTCCACCACCTCCGAACGGGAACGGGGTCCCCGCTAGCATCCCTATGATTGCTTGGCCAACGAGTATTACAAAATGCACTCCAGCTGGACTTAAGGTTTTTACTGATTTAGGTATAAATGCCCTTATGTGTTATGACCATTGGTGGAGTGCTGGCTTCACTACTAATCCTGCGTATATAGCTTCGTTAAATACTTGGTTTGATAATGCAGCCGCTGCTGGGGTCAAACTTTATATCTATATGAACAATCGCACTGGTGCTTATAAGGGGTTATATAGTTTATCCGCAGATGATGGAAAGCCTTTTATTACAAAATTTAAGCATAAGCCTGCTATTGCTGGTTGGTTTATAGCTGATGAACCTCATTGCTGGCACACTTTTCCAGGATATACAATACCCGCAGGTGACAGGTATTTATTTCCTTACCTTAGTAATTGGTCTTGGCCAGCAGGGGGTCACGGTCAAGCAAGGATGCTATATGATATGATAAGAGGTCAAGACCCAGATATTGCTAATCATCCAGCTTTTGCTGTATGGGATAAGGGTTTTGACCACCTATGTGGCGACCCCCCTGTTTGGACAAGCACTTATAACTTAATATACACTCCGGGTGGCGAGATTCTTGATGTAGGCTCTGTTGACGTATATCCTGGTGGGGATAATTGGGCAATGTTAGACCACAATATAAACCTCTCCTATACTTTCAAGAATGGTGATGGTTTTGGTCAACTAGGCAAGGGAATGATTCCAGTTATAGACGCTTGGACAGATGGAGCAGCAGCCTCTCCAGATAACTTAGTTAACCAGTGTATCCATTGGGAGTCTAAGTATACTAGAGCTATGATAAAAGGTGTTGGTTTTTACACTCCTGCCACTTGGCTCCAGAACACTCCTAAAGGTGCAAATTTAAGAGAACAAATTAAAGAAGTTGCTCGATTTTATGGTTGGCAAGAGAGAGCAGACGAAGTTATTACTGAGGAAACCATAATTCATAGTTGTAATGTGAAGATTTCCTATCAAGCAAGCTCTTTTGCAGAGAATAATGATGCTTTAAGTTGCCCGAATTGTGGGATGGCTCTTGGGGTTGAAGGCCTTCGAGGAAGCGAGGAGATTATTGAGGTGATAGAAGTTATCACCCCTCACATAATTACCTGTGCCAAGTGTGGTTCTCAACTAGAGCTTTCAGTATCTTCTATTGGTGAAAAAAATACTGAGCAGTTTTGCCCTGTTTGTGGTGAACCTGCTGATTAAAAAGTGAGGATAATATGGAAGAAGATTATTTTACTGAAGCAGTAGCACCTGAATACATTGAAGCTGGCTATATTACAGTTCCAAAAGAACTAATACCTCCTGCAATTCCAATCAGAGAACTTCCTGAAGGAGCATTACCCATAGGGACTCAAATAAAGGATTTTTTATCTAAAAACTGGATCTGGCTCTTAGGTCTAGGAGTAATCGGAACTACTTTTGTTATAGCCAGTGGGAGGGAGAAAAAATGAATGGGAATGAGGAAATATTACAGGAAATCATAAATTTAAGGACCGATTTTCTGCAGAACTTTGCCAAGATTTTAGGAGATGAGTTTAGAAGAGAGAAAATCAATGTTAATACCATTGACTGGTTTTTCCCTATTAAAGTGGATTTAAGCGAGGCGAGAAAAAGAGGATTTATTAGAAGTTTTGATGAAATGGCATCCTCTATCTTAATTTTAACGGCTCAAACAACAGGAATTGCTACTCTCTCCTTTGATATATTTACCGAGGTAAGTTTTGAAGTTCCTACCATTAACCCTATTGATTATCCCTTCCGTGAGCTTTATGTCACTAATGAAGCCCAACCAGGTAAATGGTTATATTTAATAGTAGGAAAAAGGTCTTTTAGGGCTGAAACTATTACCATGACCCCTGTTGATATTCAAGCTCAATATAAATTGACTGTTGCCTCTAGCGTTACTCCACTAGGAGCAGGAGAGATTTACACTTCTGAGTGGGTTGATGTCCTTAATTACGGGCATATTTCTTATCTAACTTGTGCTGATGTAGCCAGTGCTGAAAATGGAGTTCGCCTGCAAGAATCTAACGATAAGGTAACTCCTCATTATCAACAGTCACAATCTACTACTTTACAAACTATTGATGCAGTTAATTCCTACTATGCAAGATTAGAAGGCATTCCCCGCTCTCGCTATGAAAGAATACTCTATGTTAATGGGGGAGCCGACCAAAGTTCATTCAGTTTGCTTTGTTTAGCCAGAGTAATCTAATCTAAAAGGATAAAAAAATGGGCAATATAGTTGATTATATAACTCCAACTGGCGAAATTGTCTTCTCGTTTGCGATACCGATTGATACGCCGGAGACTGTAGGGGCCGATAAGGGTGTGTTTCATTTTGCACCAGGAGTCGCAGGGACGATTGAGGAAGTATATGTAATGGCTAAGACTGCTCCAGGGGCCGGGAAGACTCTGACGGTAGACGTAAACAAGGGCGGGACGACTATCTTCACTACCCAGGGCAATAGACCGTCACTTGTAGATACGGCTAAGACAGCTACGTCAGGGGCCCCTGAAGTTAATACGTTTGCCAAGAATGACCTGTTTACGATTGATGTTGATGTATCCACTGCTGAAACGGCAGTAGCAGATGTTATTGTGTTAATTAGAGGAAAGCAGGTGGTGGCATAATGGCAGAGACTTTTGGATATACAGAAAAGGGAGGTATTAATGCTGAGCAGACACCCGATCGAATAATCTCATCCCTGTTTACAAGTGGTTCGGCGGGAACATTAGAAAAAATGTCGCTTTATTTACGGGAGTACACTCCACATACCCCAAATATAAAATGCGCAATCTATGATACTTCTTATAATTTGGTGGCGAATGGCACAACTGAAGAAAAACTTATACCACTACTTACAGATCAGTGGGTGGACTTTGCCTTTCCTACTCCTCCAACCGTAACAGCTACAACTGCTTATTTATTAGCTTATTGGGCGGATAGTTACCATAATAGTTATTGCCGTGCTGGTGCTGCGAACCAATGGAAGAGCTGGTATGACCAAGCGTATGACGGTTGGTCAGCTAATCTAGGTGTGCCAGACTCAGAACTCGCTTATGAACTCTCAATCTATGCTACTTATACAGAAGCACCGCCACCGTCGGTCAAAACTTTAGTCCAGGCTACCTTAATTTCTGCTATTCCGTTAATTGCAATACCGACGTTGGGCCAGATAATAAAAGTTGCAGGAGGTTAAAATGAATAAACCGCATTTATCACTCTACAAGATACAGAAAAAAATGAAGAAGAACTTCTAAAGCGGGTATTTGAGACCAAGGAAATAGAAGTAGAAGAAAAGAAGGAAAAAAAAGAAAAGATAATTATGGAGGCAATTCATCGATGTTAGGTGATGGTTGGGTAAATGTAGGAAATCCTTGGGCTGGGGCTGAAGAGGTTTTATCTTTTTTATCTCTGGGTGATGGGATAATTTTAGCTGGAAGTAGTAGGCTCACAGGAACCGGAAAGGCACATTGGTATAGGAGTATCAATTGGGGTGATTCTTGGGTAGATAAAGGAGAAATGCCCACAGCTGCTAACGAAGATGTTAGGGATTTTATTGATGTTGGTGGAGTAAGAGTAATTGCTTGTTTGGGTCCTGGTGAACCTGAAATTCATAGAAGTGAAGATAAAGGAGATTCATTTATTTTTTTAAAAAATCCCTTAGGACCATTTCAAGATGGAGCACAACGAGGAGTCTATTGTGGAGGAGACATAGTTTTAGTTGCAACCAGAACAGCATGGATACAGACTCCAAAATGTTATCGTAGTATTGATGAAGGTTTAACTTGGAATGCTGGAATATTTGTCTCAACGCAAATCGGTGACGGAGTTACCTCAATGATTTATTCAGGCAGTGGAGTAGTATTGCTTGGAACTGTTGGTGGCGAAATTGCAAGAAGTCCTGATAGTGGAGCCAGTTGGAATTTGGCTATAAAAACTTTTGCTGCACCTAGTAGGGATGTAATGGATTTTGTACGAATCGATGGGGTTGTTTATTGTGGGCTTAAAAAGGGAGAGATTTGGAAAAGTGTTGACAATGGACTAAATTGGACACTCTTTAAAGATATTGGTGTTCAGATTCTTGCAATGACTTATGGAGCAGGCTACTGGTTTGTAGCAACTGCCGATGGACATGTTCACCGAAGTATTGATTCAGGTCAAAATTTCGTTGATGTTGGATATGTTCCTCCAGATCCAGGATTAGTTGTTAGAAGACTTTATTTTTGTCAAAGTGAAACTGACTATATTGTTCTTGCGGGTACTGGTTGGGCGGCTGGTGATGGGTATATTATGAAAGCCACGGAAGCCATCGCTCCGGTTGCGGAATTCTCTGGCACCCCTACATCTGGCTATGTCCCTTTAACAGTTCAATTCACTGACTTATCCACGAATAATCCTACTTCTTGGTTATGGGACTTCGGGGATGAGGAAACATCTATAGAGCAGAATCCTATCCATATTTATGATGAGGTAGGAATTTACACTGTTACTTTGACAGCAACCAATGCCGGAGGTAGCGATGATGAGGTAAAAACCGATTATATTACGGTGCTACCTGGTGCGAATTTTTCAGCACAGCCGTTAGCTGGCAAATATCCTCTTACAGTCCATTTCACAGATTTATGTCTTTATGGCCCCATTTCTTGGCTCTGGGACTTTGGAGATAGAGAAATTTCTAAGGAGCAAAATCCCACACATATTTATAAAGAAGCAGGACTCTATACTGTCAGCTTAACCGCAACTAATGAAGCTGGGAGCGATACTGAAACCAAATTTGGTTATATTGAAGCTATTGAGAGGTCTTTTATAGAGAAAAGAGGCATTGAAGAAAGACAACTGATGAAAATAAGACATATTAGTTTGAAAAGAGGATTAGCTATGGCAGAGAGAATACCTATAAGGATTATAGACGTAAGAAGAGACCCTGCACCTAAAAGGATTTGGAAATGAAAAAAATAAGAAATTTCTCCAAGCGTCAATTGTCGGGCCTCGTAGGCCAATGGATAGGAATGATTGCAGTAGTTATCGGTATTGTGATAGAAATACAGCTCGGGGCCCATTTAGGTTTTGTCCTTATAACTGCTGGAGCACTCGTTTACGCTATCGCCACTAAGCTGCTGAATTTTTAGGAAGATAGGATGGCCGAAAAAAGAGAACTTCCCAAGTGGCTTGGCTGGTGATAGGAAGTCTTATCGGAACTGTGGTTAGCCTGACCATCAGGGAAATCTGGGCTAAAATAAAAGAAAGGACTTAATAGTGTGCATCTTATATTTAAAGCAACAGAAAGGAAACCAACACATCTGGCCAATGATGTTAGGTTTTTTGATGGTAATGTAAAAGACCTTCCTTCCCGCCGAGCAGAGAAATTGCTCCAGACCTACCCTGATAATTTTCAAATTGTTGGTTATCCTCCTCCCTTAACTAAACTTAATTCTACCCCTTTGGTTTCCATCCTCATAGCCCAAAGAGGAAGACCTACCTACATTAAAAAATGCCTAGAACTTATTTTGGAAAATACCTCTTATCCAGATTATGAGGTAATTCTAATTTGCGATAGGGATGATATGAACTCAGTAGCAACAATACCTCAAGATAAAAAAATAAAAGTAGTAACTGACCCTTCTCCCACAAGACAGATGTTTGTGGGTAAAATAAATTATGGATTTAGAATTTCTAAGGCCAGCTATGTTGTTTACTTGGCCAATGATATTGAGGTGAAAAGGAATTGGTTAACCGAGGCAATAAAAACCATAAAAGAGAAATCTCCTGATGATATAGGAGGGTTAGTATCCTTTAACGATGGAGTTTATAATGGAACACTTGCACCTCACGGTCTTATATCAAGAAAATTTGTTGAGGAATTTTTAGGGGGATATGTTCTTCACCCTGCATATAAACATTATTGGTCTGATAGAGAATTAACAAAAATAGCTCAAAAGTTGAGAAGATATTTTTATGCTGATAAAAGTTTTATTTTTCATAATCGGTTATATGATGACTTACAGAGTGAGGGGCAGAAAAGTGGGGATGAAGATGGAAAAGTTTTTCATCTTCACCAAAAAGCAGGATTCCCGACAGTAAAAGAAGAAATGAAAGTAGATATTATACTTCCTACATATAATCGTCCTAACCTTTTAGAAAGAGCTATAAGCTCAGTGTTAAAACAAACCTCTCCTGATTGGGTACTCTGGATTTATGATGATGGCTCTGATTATGATATTCACTCAATAGTAGAGAAATATAAGGATGAGAGGATACATTTTTTTGCTGGTCCCAAATTAACACAAGAAGAAAGGAAAAATCGAGGTGGTGGGGTTGTCAGAAACATACTGCTTAGAAAATCTAAAAATAAGTTAATAGCTTATCTTGATGATGATAATTACTATTGGCCCGAAGCCATAGAAGGAGTGATAAAACATTTTAAACAACATCCCGAAAGAGATATTGTTTTTGGAAAACTAACATACTCAAGGCCAGAAACGGAGTCTATGCCTAGAGAAAAACGCCAAGTAAGATTCTTCAGTGAGCCAGTTATAGACCCATTTAGGAGGTTAGATACCAGTCAAGTTATTCATAGAAGAGAGTGCCTAGAAGCAGGATACTGGCCTGAGAAAACTAACCAAGATCTCCGAGAGGATGGTTTTTTCTTTAGACAGCTTGCCAAATACTACCTTTTTTACCCCGTTGAGATATGGGTAGCTAATTTTTATGTGCATAAATATTCAAGACTTAGCTTGCAAACTGCAAGAAATTATACCACTAGGAGGGAATGATGGCCTACGGCATAGAGCGATATGACTTTTCAAGAACGGATTTTAAGAGCATGGAGGAGCTAGGGGGAAATTTAGATGGCCAGGATTGGCCGGGAATAAGTCCTTTCGCCAGCCTTCTTATGGGACTAACTATAGCTGTAAAAGCTAAGGTCATTTTTGAGATAGGAACAGGGGGTCTCTGGTCAACTCAGTGCTTTCTTCACGGCCTTGAAAAAACAGATGGGAGAATAATTAGCTGCGATACTATTAAGAGGTTTAAAGATTTCTCTCATGCAAGACTTCAATTTATAAATAAGCCCTCGTATGAGATGGCTAAGAATTGGAAAGAGCCGATAGATATTTTATTTATTGACGGAGACCACCGATATGAGGGTGTTAAACAAGATTATGCTTTATTTTCGCCATTTACTAGAAAAAATGAACTAATTATTTTTCACGATACTAATCATCCAGACTTTCCCGGTATTAAAAAAGCTGTCGATGAAGTTAAAGGACTACAAAAAATAGTTTTTACTCAATTCCCTGGGTTGATAGTGTGTATGAAATGAAACTCTTATTTTTAACTACTCCGCAAAAACGCACTCATATTGCAACTAATGTTAGAGCTTTTGATGGAAATGTAGTCAAGGTAAGTCAAGTGAGGGGAATGAAACTGCTTGAGCATTACCCTGATAATTTTTTTCCGATACCTCTGGGCGCTCAAAAACTGGGTGAGCCAGTGCATCCGCCCTTAGAAACCTCACAGATAACAGTCCTTACTGTCCACTACTGGCCAGAAAACCTTTTAGAAAACAATCTTTTATCCTGTGTGCCTGAAGAGGTAGAACTCATAATACTGAACAATGAAAACAATAAAAGATTTACCTCGGCCTCTGAAGCTCTGAACTATGGAATAAAAAAAGCGAGGAATGATATAGTCATCTGTGCTCACGAAGATTTAATATTTAGAAAGGAGTGGTTTGAGGCTTTTATTGCCCAGGAGTGTAGGCTAAAAGATTGGGGTGCTCTGGGAATTGTAGGCATGGGTTATGACAGACACCTAGAGTGGGGGACAAATTATGATGTCCCTTTTAAGGTAAATACTCTTGATGAATGCTGCATTATCATAAATAAGAAAAACAATATTTGGTTTGATGAAAAGACTTTTACAGGCTGGCACTGCTACGGAGTAGATTTTTGCCTTCAGGCTTACAATAAAGGACTAGGAGTATATGTGGTAAGCGGGCCAGCAACTCATACTAAGAGGGGAGGAGACTATCTTCATTCAAACGACTGGTATCAAAATCTCAAATCTAGTCAAGAGCTTCTAAGGAAGAAATGGAAAGATACTTTTCCTGTTATTGCTACTACTACAGGAATGTTATAGAAAGGAGAAGTAACAATGGAAGTAAGGGAATCAGGACTTTATGGTGCATGGTTTTATGAATCAGGAGGAATAACATTACACAGGGGAGAGGCAGCACCTAAAAAGGGCTGGAAATTAGTGGAACTAATCCCTGGTGAGTATAAGGGAGTAGAGGAATTGAAAAATAAGATAGACGCTGTTTTAGAAATTCACCCTCGCTTTGATGTTTTATTGTTAGGACAGGGAGACCACTTTGACCTATATGACCTAAGAGAGTATAAACAAAAATATTGGCCTCATATAGAAGAGCATATTAAGGAATAGTAATGCCTGACACTCTACAACAAGCAATAATTCGTTCAGGAAAGAATTTAACGCCGGACCTTATCCTCTATTTTAAGACTGTCGTTCACAATTATTTAGAAGAGTTTGTTATTAAAAGAGGTAACTATGTAGGGCACGACTATATTATCATTGGAGCGAATGATCAGGAATTTAATAAACTGGGCTTCTCTGCCCCCTACTGGACAGGACTATATGATAACTGGGTAGTGGTAGGCAGGGAAAGAGAAGATATGAAGCTCTTGACTGCCCAAGTAACAGAAGGAAAGGAAACATTGAGAGAAAAAGCCGAGGCAATAGCTGGATGGATATACGAAAATGTGCAATATGAGCTTGATGTTGAGAATCCCCCCTGGGAATTGATTCGTGGAGCAACTGGAGATTGTTCATCTTTTAGCCCTTTAGTAATGACGATGTTAGGGTGTGCGGGAATCCCTTGTTGGGGAGAACAACTGGTTTTCTGGGGCAAAAATTTTTACGGTCACATGGTGAGCTTGGCAAAAGTAGAAACAGGCTGGGTTATAGTTGATCCTACTGGCAAGCCAGTTTTTGATGTTGACCTCAAAAATATTAGTGCCTACGGCTATTATGAGATTGACCAAACGCCTGATTTTCCGCCCATTCAGCCACCTGACGCAGAGCCTTGGTGGTTGCCAACTCCACAGGTCGCAGAAATCTTGCCTTATATTTTTGGAGGATTGTTCACAGCAGGGATAGTCCTAGCCTCATTTAAAAAATAAGGAGCAGGAAGTAACAAGGCTCTAAGTATATTTCTTTCAGCTATTCCTGCCCCTTATTTTTACCACCTAATCAGTGTTCCTATAATGTTTCCTACCTCTACGTTGGTCAGTTTATTATCCCTTACCGCATGCACAATAGGAGTCCAGAACTTCTCCCATACTCCCTCTATGCTCCAATCTATGGGAGCTACAAGCTCAATAGCCCAAATCAAAGCATCAATGACCTTTTCCGCAAGAGTGCCAGAGACCTCCTCCTTTAATTGCACTAAAACCAGAGTCAACTCGCCATCCGTGATATGCTTATCATCAAAGCAGGCAGTCAGTTTAGCCCAGAGTAGGGGAGAGCCTGGCAAATCCCATACAAACTTAATCCAGTTATTCTTCAGTGCCCAAATCAATATGTCCACCAAAAACTTTGTTGCTCCTAAAAACTTTGCTATTCCTCGCATATCTTCTCACCTCACTTTACTTTTTTTTTGTAACTTTTGTAAACTATCCAACCGGCCAGTGGCAAAAGCAAAAGCACTATAATACCTGACGCTATATCCATCTATCTTATCTCACCTCCTTTAAGTCCCTTTGCAACCAATACACCACACTTTTTAGAATAAAGCTCTACATTCTTGCTACCACACCAGTGACACTTAAACTTCCCCCAACCATACCTTCTGCAATCCAGACAATAGAGACATCCTATAGCCGTTCCTTTAGAGACTTTTTTAACTTTTTCCATCACCTCTCCTTGTATTATTTCCCGAAAATCTTGACCCAGACCCAATCTGGCACTTGACTGATAACCTTAAACTCTTTTCCATCGTCATAATCATAAAAAAGCCTGCTTTGATACCTCTTACTCGGCAGACTTAAATGGATAAAGTGAGGAGTCCAGTCCTCAGTAAAATAAAGAATTACTTCACCTATTAGAAAAAGACACTCCCTGGAGAAAAACCGGTAAAGGACAAAGAGCTTTTCCCTATCTTCTGTTTGAATGTCCGCAGCACAGGAAAAACCCCTGAATAGATGATCGCTTTTAATTGCTCCATGCACCTTGAAATTTAATGGTAGGGTCCTTTTGCCACTTCTGAGGAAAATTTCCTCCCTGATTAGATTGCGTCCGGGTTGAAGCATGCCACAAGACATATAAAAAATCTTCACAATATCCGTTTGGCTGAATCGTATAGCCTTTGCTAGTTCAGGATATTGGCTAGAGACAGCCCATTCCGATAATAGGAAATTTCTTGTTAGTCTCACCGCTTAAATACCCTTCTATCAAATGGCTTAGTATCCTTTGTCTTGCCCCTCTTTGGTAAATCATCTGGGGAATAGATACAATCATAAATTTTTAAGGTCTCATCTGAATAAAACCCCAATTTTCTAACCATCTTCAAATGTTCAGCTTTATCAAATGGTTGTAAATTTACGCAGTCCTCACAAATAGCCACAAAAAGTTTTTTATGCTCACCAACATCAAGAGGTTCAAGGAAAATTAACAGGAATCTTCCCCTCTTGTCTTGTCGGCAAGATAGGCAATACTGCCCCTTATCCTCAATTAACCGTTCAGTTCGACTCATCTCTTTACCCCCTCACACAACCTTCATAGCTCCGGCAAAAGAGGCCAAAGCTATTGCCCAGACGATGTTTTTCTTCCTGGCTTCTGCCTGGACCTCTGGATCTCCAGCAAATAACCCTAGAGCCTTGAGGAGAATCTTCACATCGTCAAATTTCAACTCCTCTCCTTTATTGAGTCTCTTCCTTAACTTGCGAGATTCATCTTCGATAATTAGTAAAATTTTAGACGCTGCTTTCATCAGATTTTCCTTGCAAGAGCCTTTCTCCCTTCTTCTATCATCTCTCTAATCCCCCGAATATAGTGTTTCCTTGAGCCTATAGTCCTCATTCTCAGCATATTTGTCAGACTCATTATCAAAAGTCCCATTCTTCCCTCATCTTCGATAACCCAGTTTCTCCCTTTAGGCTCAATCCTTTTATCTCCCTCATCTAAAAGAGCTTCCCGCACCAAGCAGTATTCATCATTTCCCAAACTCTTGAGATAGAAAAGATGAGCCAATCCATCGCCGGTAGCACAAGTCCAGGCAACTATCGCCCCTTTAGCTCTCAGTCTTTCTTTTCTTTCGTCAGTCATATTCTCCCCCCACTGGCTGAGTTCTCCTTATCTTTTGTGACAGCCACCACTCGTGCCATTCCTCTCCTTCTTTCCCTACGAGCTTGCCATCTTTCATCACCAATTTACCCCCCGACCAGACCTTTATGCTTTTATAGGTATCTTTGAACAGCTCTTCTTTCTCTTCGCAAGTCAGTTCTCGCCACTGCTTTTTTTTCTTTCGCTTTGAAGGTGTGACCATTCTCGCACTCATAAATCCTTTCCACTCTTATATTCTTGCCCCCCTGGTAGATGAACTTCATTCGTTCTAT
>Ga0114930_10004287_pt1 | contig 12114 bp, 7 predicted proteins | sample AnhtaG_FD_87300 | JGI IMG/M metagenome (GOLD analysis project Ga0114930, IMG submission 87300) | Deep subsurface microbial communities from Anholt, Denmark to uncover new lineages of life (NeLLi) - Anholt_01485 metaG | ecosystem: Environmental > Aquatic > Marine > Oceanic > Sediment | place... | reverse complement strand
GTCCGCTACGTCCCGGCCAGCGAAGCGGCGGCGCTGCAGAAGGCTATCGAGGGATACCAGTTGTTCATCAAACTGGCCGAACAATACGCCGACGAGGTGATCCGCCTAACGCGCCGCGAAAGAAACAAACGAAAGCGCCCAGGAAAACCGAAACCGTGAAATCCTAGACTTCCGCACAATTAGGTGCGTTTGCCCTGATGGGCCAGCCAGCGCTGTTGATTTTGAGCGCGAGAGGTAGTATCATAGGTTTGATTGTCTGCTTGAAGTGGGGTTTGGTGCATGAATTGACGCGCCCAAATGTTACATAGTGACGCCACGGACAAAAGTCCGATTCAGGAAAAGTCGGTGTTGCTATATAAGGACTTACGGGCACCGAACATGCCAATTATCGACTTTTGTCGGGGACGTCCATAGTGGTTATCAGACTTCATGCCTTATAGTTACAAGTATGTAAGGGCGACTTGGTTGGTGACCTCAGTGACCATTTCGTGTGATAAGGTCTCGGGCAGACGACGGGGGGTAGCGTGCGCTGCCGTACGATGCGTGATCTCGGGACTCTTGGGCGCCTGTGCTGTTCACCTGTGCTCTTGCCAGACGCAGCTCGGGTCTCCGCTGGCCGTGCCGCGCACCGTCGCGCAGCCACCGTCCAGGAACGAGGCCCCACGGGAATGGGCACCTTCCGCAAAGGGAGGAGCGGAAGAACCTGTTCCTCGAGGGCGTAGTGGTTCCGACCTTCTGGCTCCTGATATCGCTACGGTAGGCGGTCTTAGTAAGCCAAGCGCGATATTGGTCGAGCTACCCGACGAATCACAGAAAGGGGAGCATAGCCAGTCCCTCCAACCCCAAGTCCCTCCGGCTCCTCAGCCACCGAAGGAGCCGGCGGCCGAAATAGCCCCACTCGAGCCACTCTTAGTTGGTCCGACTCCCGAGCCACCGAAGGGGCAGGCAGCCGAGATCGCCGCACTCGAACCAGTCTTGGTCCGTCGAGAGGTGCTCACGCCCGCCCAAGATATGGAACGAAAGGGTCTGGCCCAGATGCTTCAAGGAGAGCTTACCCAGGCCGGAGAATCGCTCGAGAAGGCGCTCATGCTCGTCAGGGCAGAGTCACGAGGGAATGAGAGCAGCCGGGTTGTGGAAACCACGATTCGCGTGGACCTTCTGGCGCTTGAGGTCGACAAAGCCATCGTTGCACCACACCGGCGAGAGCAGATCTTCGAGGAACTCAAGGACGCGCTTCCAGCGCTCCGGACGAACCGGAAATGGCGGCACCTGGCCCTCTGCTACTATGCTCTAGGATGTCTGATGGGCACGACTCAGAGGCTGCATCCTGAGGCGGTGAAAAGCTACCAAAGATCGATAGGGCTTTATGAGACACACGCACTCAGTGGGGACATCATGCTCGCCCGCGCCTGGTTCTTCACCGGCTTCCTTCTCAAAGGCTACGTTGCTGACACCGTTGTCGTTCAAGCCTTTCGTGAAACCACGCAGGTCTGTGAGGAGGTCGACACGAGGGAGGCCAAGAAGCTGGAACAACGCGCGCGGCGCCAATTGCAGACCATGGGTGTAGCTGTGCCGACCACCGGGGATCACAACGAGGGGCTGGATTGATATGTCATCGGCGAATCTGGATACACCACACGTATTCCTGGCGCTCTTGGCCGCTCTAGTACTGACGGCGTTCCTCGGTGTGCTCGACAAGAAAGGCCGAAGCTGCCCCATTCCCCCGGGCTATCATGCGAAGTTCAAGCGCGGTTTCAGGATTTGCTGCTTCCTGGCTGCCGTTGCTCTCTTCGTCGGTGCCCTGTTTTCGGCAGTGTTCTTCTCTGTGAACCTTCTGACAGGGCTTACGGCGTTCCTCGAGTCAAGCGCGGAGCGCCATAGCTTCCGGGCAAGCCTGCCCTTCACGTTGCCCGAAGTGGATTCCCTGCAGTGGGGTGGCGCATTCGTCCCGTACTGCATCGACCGGTCCGCCGTGACTCCCGCGATTCTGGTGCTGTGCTCGTTTGTGGCCGCCCTCAAGCTTGTGGAGATAGCAGTCGCCGGCGGCGAGAAGGGCAAGGGCGTCCCGATAAACAAGTCCTTTCCTGTATTTGACGGGTACGAGCGGACGCTTGTCCAGTTGGGATTGCTGGGAACGCTTTTTGCCTTCCTCTTGGTTGGCGGTCAGATGGGTGAAATGAGCCGAGAGCGGCAGGTGCAGAGCCAGGCCCTAGTCAAGGCCCTTGAGCAAGACGACGCGGAACACGATGATTCCTTCCTCGATGAGGCGGAAGACGCCCCGCAAGAGACATCGGACAGATCCTCTCGAGCGGGCATCGAATCGGCAACGCAGATTCTCTTGACGGCGTTCTCCACGGCGCTCGTGTCCACCTTTGTGGCGGTGCTGTTCGCCTTCGTGATCCTACCCATTCTGGTTCGGTTTTCCGGTCTTGCATTGCGTTACGGTCTCACCACACCGGTTATAGCTGACCCTGAAGAGTCAATAGATGTCTTGACAAGGCTCGCCACCGCGCTGAACGAGACCGCTCAGAAGGCTGAGATCGTGGGGGACAGGATAGGGTCCATGGCGGAGACCGTTGATTCGGCGGAAGATCGCCTGAAGGGATTCTCAACCGCAGCCCAAACGTCGCACGCGAGTCTCGACGACCTAAGAGGCAAAGCGCAAGTGTGCGGCGATGAACTGAAACGGGTAGCCGGGGGCGGCAGCGATGTAATCTCCAGATTCTCGACGTTGGCATCGGGGGCGAAGAACGTCTCGAGTGATCTTGAGCGGTTCAGGGCGCAGGCCACACTCGCTGAAAGCGCCCAACGTGACCTTGTTGCTCGAACGAGAGAGACCTCGTCGACCTTGGAGCACTTGGGCAAGGCAGGAGATGGAGCAGACAAATCGCTCGGGGCCATGAAGGACAAGACGGACTCGACGGGGGAGTCGTTGGCAGAGTTGAGCAAGAAGATTGGCCTCTTCGCCGCGGCCATGGAATGGCGGGAATTCCTTAAGTCGATGGAGGCGGCCGCGCGGCAGGCGCAAGGGGATCTTGCAATGCGGCTTTCGAGTCACGATGAGAACGTGCTCGGAAAGCTGAGCAGCAACCAGCAGGCATTGAAACAGATCCTCTTGAGTTCACAAGGAAGGAGCAGTGTCGCTGCCGCCGTACGTCCCGGGTGGAGCCTGGGGAAACGGGGTATCAGCCTAGAATGGCTGAAGGGGCTGCTGCAGGCGCTCAAGAAACCACGCCGCTAGCGTATGACGGCTAGGGATTGCAGACGATAGCAGAGGGCAAGCATGGACCCGAGCATCTCCAAGCTCCAGTCCCTTCTGGGCGCGAAATCCGTCCCGAAGCCCTCGATTGAGGAAGAGGGGGTCTGGAATCTGCTCGTCCAGATTCTTCTCCCGCTAGTGTTGGTCCTCACGTTCGTCTTGCTGATAGTGTTCTCCGTCCTGTCGCTGGACATCGAGAAGTATAAGGACACGATCCATAGCATCTATCAGGACGAGGAGATTCTGGGAGAGATAGCCATTGCCAAGATCGAACTGCAGTGGCTGCGCCTTAGCAAGAATGCGAATGCCCTTGACGCGGAAGAACGGGCTAGGCTGCGCATTGCCCGGTACGGTCTCGACGCCCCTGCGGCCGGGCTCCGCTGGTCCACTATTCAGGGAACTGACGATAGCGTTCCCGTCATCGACGACGGGGGCTTCTCGGAGTTCTGTCGGGAGACATACGCTGCCTTCCGGTCGGTCAGGACGGTATGGCAATACAAGACCACTTTCTACGAGGCCGTAATCGCGGATACGGGGCTCGATTCACGCATATCTTCCCCAATCGACTGGGATCACTATCGGAATGTGGAGTCACCGGATGTCGAAGACGACGGCGGGATCCCAAGCGACCGGATCACGGTCGAGGAACAGGTTGACTTCGAAGAGGGGATACTCGCGCCGGTGAACGCGGATCGGTTGGCGAATCTAGTCAACCAGATAGTCAGTCAAATGCGCGACGACGTGGGGAAGATCCAGAGCGGCGTCGTCGAGGCCCTGGTGGACAAGGAGATGGTGCACAAGCAGATCACAGGAGCGATCGGGGCAGGCGAGGTCGCGTACTACAAACAGGTAATGGATCCGGAGACTTCCAGAGAAGACCGCAAGGAGGCAATCAACGCTTGGTGGCGGCTCATCTTCACGAAGCTGAAGCGACGCTATATTGCCGGCAAGGCTTCTGAGGCCGAGTATCCCTTCCTCGGTGTTGCGTTTCGGGAGATCTAGGAGATCTAGAGGAAACGGTGGAGGAGACCTACGTGCCCAATCTGCTCACAGCATGGCGGGGGACGCTGCTGCGTGTTCTTGGGGCGGTTTCGTGCGCCGTCTTGCTGTGCGCCCCCCTGGTGTCTTCCTGGGCGCAAGACGAGGCGTTCCTCTCTGAATCAGACGGCAAGAAGCTTCAGATCATTGCCCGCAGTTCCTTGGTCATATGGATACGGGCGACCAAGGAGGGCAACCTGTACGGTGACAAGGAGTTCACCGGTGACTATGTGGAGGAGATCTACGCCAACGCCGGGGGGCACCATTCGCGCAAGCGGGATTCAAGGGAGGCAATCGAAGCGCAATTGAAGGAGGCCATCAGTGGCCGCTTCGATGAGGAGGTCCACCGGATTGCTGCGAAGCTCATCCCCCCAGAGACCACCGGCCACACGGCGAATCAACTCGTGGCGGACCTGTACCGCGACAAGGAGCTGCCGCAACAACTGGACCAGGCGAAGCAGGAGTACCTGCAGAAGCACGCGCCGGGCTACTTCGATCGGATCCGAGAAGAGGCCGTTCGGCGTCAGGGAAGCAAGCTCGCGCTCGAAGAGGCCTACCCCACGCAAGAGGAGTTCGAGGACCTGGCGGATGCAGACTGGCGCGACGACCAAGTGGAGGAGCTCAGGGCGGCGCGCGCCGGGGAAGTGTCCCTAGCGCTTGAAACCCAAGACATCCCGCTCCTGGAAGAAGTGGTCGGAATGAGAGACGAAGCCCTTTCTGCGGGCTTCGCCGAAGCGAAAGAGCAGCACCGATTGCTCCTCGAAGCGGTGAACGCTGCGCTCGAGTCGCCTGGATGCGTGTCCCGAGAGCGTATCGAGTCCGAGGCAAGACGCGCCGCAGCGCAACAACAAGAGGCAAGACGCCAGCAGAAGCCGGGGGGCCGTATTTATGATCTGCCATCCTCGGTTGAGCGAGAACTGCCGGCGTCGGCTATTCGCCTGGAGCGTGCACGTTGGATTGAGTTCATCGAGAACGGCAACGTTCATCTGGATGCCACTATCGGCCAGACGCTCCAGGAGACAATCCGCCAAGACTTGGTTGGCTTGAACGACTATAGGACTTGCCTGGGGAAGATTCTGCCAACGCTGTTCAGCGATTACGCGGCGCGACTCGTAGCAGCCTATGGGGCACGAGTAGAAGAGAAAGACCGTGACGCCTTCGCAGCGCGGCTGAAGACGATGGTTGCGGATGAGAAAGAGGTCCGCGACGCCATCAAGCTTCGGCTGGCGGCCGAAGTGGCGCCGCCCTTGAAACAGGCGCGAGCGGCCATCGCGCAGGAGCAGTTTGAGAAGCACTTCCCGAGAGTCGCAGACGGCTCATGGGTGGCAACGGAGCACCTGTTGAGGAAATACCACACGGAGACGGACGGAGAGCTTCGGTCTCCGGTGGATGTTTCGAGCCTCGAAACGTGTCTCCAGCTCCCGAAGGTCCGGGAGAAGGGCCTTCCTTATACGGAGGGGGAGCTCCTGCCTGAGTTGCGCCTCCTTATGACGCGGGCGTGCCAGCGACTACTGGCGGAGGGCCGTACGGCATGGAACAGTCAGTTGGCGCTTGTCGAGGAACCCTGGAGGCGCCTCATTAGGACCGAGTTAGCCAAGAGGCGATCAGAGAAGAGCCTCGAAGAGTGGATAGCACACTATCATCAAGCGGTGGGGGAGGCGTGGTCCGATGTTCGTGTTGTTAGGATCTGGCGGGGCGTCGCGCAAGAGGACCTTCCTCCCAATGCGGACGTCAAGTACTCTCGCCTGTTCGGCAACACTAAGGACCGAATCGAAGCGATCGTCAAGGCGACCTATGATGATTTGAAGCCGCCGGAGCAGCCGGACTCCACGCCCGAACCCCAACCGGAGATCGTGGAGGCCACCGCGCCCCAGGTGGCCCTGCAAACCACGGAAGGCACTGGGGGCGCAGACAAGGATCTTGATGACGAAAGCGGCGAGGGTGGTTCGCAAGAGACCCCCTCGAAGGGGGGCGCAATTGAGGGAGCGCCGTGCCTGCCATGCGGGGCCCGAGGACCTCGCCCTAAAGATGGCGCCACCGGACAGCCGCTCGACATACAACTGGAGTGGCACGGGGGCAAGTACACGACCGAACACGAAGTCTGTTTCGGCAAGTCTGCATCTCCCCCGAGGGTGGCCACGCAGCGAGAGACCGTCTTCGACCCAGGTCCGCTCGAATATGGCACGCGCTACTACTGGCAAGTGAATGAACTCAGCGAACACGGGAGAGAGGATGGGCTGGTCTGGAGCTTCACAACCTTCTCCAGGCCTACCCAAGAAGCGGTGGCCCCACCCGAACCCCGGCCGGCGCCGAAGCCCCGGCGCTGGCCGGCCACGTTGGCGCTTCTAGCCACGGCGCTTGGTCTCGGCGGCTATTGGCTCTACAAGCGCTTCGCGAGGTGAAGACGGGCGAGAGGTGGCGTAGTAACCATGAAGAGCCGGACGTCACACATCACCGTTCCAGCCGGGTGCGGCCGCGGACGTGCGGTGAGGCTCTCGGCAGCGGTCGCGCTGCTAATGGTCTTCCTCTGGCTGCCGGGAGCGACCGCGAAGGATCCGCCTTGGAACGCCGTGCGGGCGGACGAGGACTGGTCTCCCGCGACTTCCTTCAGGCCGCCTCGGACTGTGGCGCATGTTGCCCTCTCCTTGGGCGCGCTTCAGGATGCGCTTCAGCATCAGGGCTTCGCCGCCGATCACGCCCTTCGCATGACGTGTGTGCGCGGCATCACCTTCGATGAGCGGCAACTACCTATTCTGATGGGGTGCCAACAGGAAGGCGACGGTGTGCAGCCGCTCGTGCCCGACGATACCGTCCTGGCCCTAAGAAGCGTACTGCTTCATCACGAGGATCCCGGCGTAAGCATCGACCCGGAACCGAGGACGGACGAGGAACGACGAAATCGGGAACACGGAATCCCCGCCGCCCCTGATGCCTATGAGCCCTGGGGAGACCGGCAACTTGTGGACTACTTCGGCGGGATCGATTCGACGCGCGTTGGGTTCTACTTCTTCGAAGCCGACTACTGGCTGAAGCAGCTCGCTGCCGGTAAGCAGAGCGTGGCCGTGCCGGAGTTCTTGCGTCTCTCTGACCTCATCCGGCTTTCGATTGACCAAGGCGCACGTCTCGCCAAGAGGGCGGACCGGTTCTGGTACCATCCGCTGCCCTCGACGCCCCTCGTGACGGCAGACCGTCGTAACGCCATCCTCGAGGGCAGCGGCGTGCAGATCCTGACCGAGGGCATGCACTTCCAGCAGGTGATGACTACACTGGGCCTGAGCTATCAGCCGCCCGCCCGCAACGTCCTCGCCGAATCATTCGCAGCGCAAGTGACGCATCGCTACGACGAGCTGTGTGAGTTCCAGCCCGCGCTCGGTCAATTGCGCAACTTCTTCGCGCTGTGCGAAGCCTTTGAACTGGTTCAGGATAGCCTGGATCCGGAGAAACTCCACTATCTGCTGCATGAATACCATCCCATCGACGCCTATACGCCATTCGAAGTCAAGACGGTAAACGTCCTGCACCATACGCATCGCTTCGCGTTGCGTGGCGGCGTCGCGTGCAAGTTCTCATGGCCCAAGCGCATTTTCTCGCGCAAGGAGGACGAGTTGCAGGCGCTGCGGAAGTCGGTCTTGGAGGCGCGGCCGAGGGAGGCCGCCATTGAGTGGGAGATGGTCGCCGGACCTCCCGAATTCAGTCCTCCCGTGTGTTCGGACCCGGGAGGACTCCAGACGAAGCTTGCCCGGCTTTCTACGGAGGATATGACCCTGTTTCGGGTCGTGCCGAGGAGCAGTCAAGACCTTGAGGTCCTGATTGGCCGTGAGACGTTTCGGTTCTCCTCGGACCAGGTCCGGTCGCTGAAGAGCGGCGTGCCCTTGCCGCTCGATCATCGCTTCTCTCGATTCGTCCGTGACCGGGATGACAGCGCTCTGGTCTTGTACACGACAGGGCAAGGCGACTCCAATCTTGATCGCGCAGAGGACTTCTGCTTTGCTGTGCAGCGGGCCTACCCAGACACGCGTGTGTACAGGGACCCCTTTTCATCAAAGACCGAGACAGCTGTAAGGAGCTTGAGCGGGTTCACGGTGCAGTCTCTCGATGACGTGGTGACCCTCGTCGGGACGGAAGCATGGTCAGTAACGGACTGGAAGACCATCCAGAACATCAGGGAGGAACTCGCCGAAGAGGGGATGCGTCGCATAAGAGACGTTCATGCAGACAGGCTCGCCCTATGGGACGGGGGATCTGGCAAGACGGTCGTTACGATCACCGGCCACATCGATGAGCATCTGGTACGTTTCCTTAGGGCTCTTGGCCAAGCAGGCTACTTCCGGGGCAACTACCTTGTGCTTAACACATGCAATTCTGAACCGACGCGAGAACTGGTTTCTGCGATCAATACAGAATACGGGGCTGTCGGCACGTTCACCCATGAAGGGATTGTAAGTGCAACACAGATTGAGGACTTCATGCTGACGTTTGCCAAAGCGGTCAAGAACGGCGGAAGTCAGCGACTCGTTCCCCTGCTTAACGATTGCCTGAAGCGTAATGCGCTGAACGGGATCTGGGTCATCTCGCGCCTTGGTTCGCCTCACCTCAAAGGCAGATGCTCTGCTTCTGATGATCGTTGGACGACCGCCTTCGCGAGTGCTCGCAGGCAATGCATCTGCGTATCAGGATGGCTTCGAGATCGCGCTCAAGCTGAGACGGGAAACACACCCCACTGCCCGGTGCTTCATTGCTGGAAGTGCTCTGCCGCGGAGTGTGTGAGTCGGCATGAAACGCGGGTCCAGTCGCTTTCGTAGCGGTGGGACAAGAAGGCGGCACGCGACTCGAAGTAGAACCGCGACTCATACTCAAGAGTTCGCTTGCGCCGGGGCAAGGCCACAACTGCATACGTCGTGATATCTCTGCCGAAGAGCGGCTCCTTGTGCTTGTCGAAGCGCCATTCACACCGGGAGGAGTTCTGCCCGATAGCGGAGACATAGGGGGTCACAACGGTGGCGTGGAACCGGAGTACAAGGCGAGCGCCGATAGTGCCTCGAAATGCGATGCCTGCAAGCTTCCCGACAGGCGATTCTTGATCGCAGGCATGTGGCGCCGTCCCTAATTCGCCGTTCAGTCCTATGATGCCCGAGGCCTGTCCATGGGTGATGTGTTGAGGCGCGGGAATGAGGGCGCGCACGCTGCACGTACTATCGCCCTTGACAACGTATCGGATGTCTATCCCGACGCAAGTGGGTTCTGCGTGTCCATGGCGTCGAATGATATGGACCGTGTGAGGTACCAGCCATAGGTCAAAACGCCCGTAGAGGGCACAGAGCTGTTCTGATGACAGACTAGCCTCCTCAGGACATGTGCCTAGTTGGCTAAATATAGATCTCAGTGAAACGGCAATAGGTTGGTCGTTCGTACGCGCGATCAATCCGCCAGCGTGGATGGTTCCCCCTAGTTCGCCTGCCTCGCCTAACTCGGGACACACCTGGATATCGATGGGAAGGTCTATCATAACATCGCCTCCGCGGTAACGGTTTGGTCATCTCCGCCTGAGCTGCATACAGAAAGAGCCGTTGCTAGGACGCACAACCTAGTATACGGGATCCGGCTTCCTGGACGCGAAGTTCCGCGCCCGACCTGTTACTTTGCGGTTCTCTGGAAGGCTCTTCGCTTCTGCCCTGGTTCTGGTCGCCTGGGCGTGGCTCACCAGGAGGTTCCGAGGAACGACGCCCGGGATCCTCGGCGAGCCCCGTTTCGTGCTCCTATTGAAGATGCCCGCCTATTCCCAAGGAATCCGTGCGAGGAGGGGAAGAGCGGTGAGCTTATCGACGCGAAAGGATATGTAGAAGGAAGGGTACCAAGCGAAGGTGGTCTGGGACGCGCGACGGAACGGCCTGTTCTCGGATGGGCGGGCCCGACTCGAAAGCAGCCGTGGTCACACCTCGAGCGCATGCTGGTTCCTAACGACGCTCAAAGACGCACTCCAGGCTCACCGGTTCCATGATTCTGGATAGCTGTGAGCCGATCTCGCTCAGGTCCAGCTAGATTCGGTTCAGCGTCTTACAGGGCCACCTCTTCTCGACACCATTCTGGCACCCTCAAGGTTGGAACAGTGGGAGCCTGCTCCAAACCGACGCGCACCTGAGGTAACGCTTGCTGTCAGAGGAAGTGTCCGAGAGCGATTCGGGGCTATTCAATCATCGGCGCTCCCAGGATCGTCGTGAGACCGCCATCCCTCCAACTCCCCGATGTTGCGGTCCCTCATCTCTTCCGCGAAGAGGTCATCGTTCGTCAGAAAAGCCATCGCGGCTGCGAATTCACAGGGTTCTGGAGGTTTGCTCACCCAAGGGTACTGAGCCGTACACTTGCCGATCCACTCACATGGCCACCCCAGAGCCCGGGCAGCACAGAACACGGTTTCTGAGTATATCATCTGTTTTGCTGCAACCCACTCCTCGACGTCAATTCTCAACCTCGCAAGACGACGTCTCTTCTTCTCTTCTTCGTCCACTTCCCCGGACTCGTACACGAGCTCAGCACCTTTGCGGAAGAGGAACCCACCGTTCTCATCTGCCACGTACCATGGGAAGAACACTGTCAGATCTTCGAGGCCCATGAACAACGTCAAGCTGGAGGGTTTAGTGCGCCGCAACTCTATTCCTCTGGTTATCAGATCTGACCAAGGGATTGCCGCCGTAGCGAGCGCTCTCACATCCTTGGCTGTATCGGCAAGCCTGCCCCAGCTCTCCAGCACCTCATCGTAACTTGGCCAACCGAGTTCATCACCTATCCTGCCGTAATACCCTATACAACGTGCGTCCCAGTCTCGACCCAACTCAAACTCTTCAAATCGCCCGACCTCCGCTCTAGCCGTCTCCAATGCATGCCAGAAGCGCCAGCCCGGCGACCATTTGTCCACCCAGGCAGGTGACAGAAGGTCGACCGTTTGCGGCTCATTCAGCACGGAATGAAACATGGAGAAGTCTGTCAACACCTGAACCGTCAAGTCTGATTCCCTTCCAAAAACATGGGTGACGAGATCTCGTGTCAACGAATAGAGCTTCATGCTACTGCAGTTCTCGGTCCCTTCCTCGACCGCGGGATAGGCCGACGCGCCAATCTCATCCCAGAACGCCGTTCGTTCCTCGGGTTCGAGCAATAGGCTCTCTACGATTGTAGCCGTGCCCTCGGCCAGGGCCCGGAAGCCTAGGGGCACCTTGAACCAGTGCCCACTTCGTCCCGACCTCCTGACCACGAGTGGGATTATGTGGGTCTCCGCCGTTCCAGTGACGCGATACTCATCCTGTTCTTCCCTCCCTACTTCTGCCGATACTCGGCAACCCATTAGTAGTCCCATTAGTTCATCAAACGAGACGACTCTCTCTATCCACGAACGCAAGTCCTGAGGGCACTCCGGGTATGCCTGCCAGGATTTGAGTGGAAGGCGCACTGGTGCCCTGTCTCTGCTGTCCTGCTTGCCTCGTGTGTTCGAATACAGCGAATTCATCATGCTTCTCAACCCCATCGCGTCATAGAAGCCTAGCCATGTACCGAACGGACTTCCAGAGACTTGGATGGAGTGAACCAGCTCATGGAGCGAAGGCGACGCGCCGCCAAGCACCGAAGGTAAGCGAGAGAATTGCGCAAACAGCATGTCCATGACGAAGTACTCCGAGCCCCAGCGTAGGGGGCTCGACAAACGATCAAAGCCAGGTCTCGCTCTCATGGTGCACCAAGTAGGAAGGCGGGGGGTCGTCTCCTCAGGCCCTCCCGACAGAGGAATCAACGAGTGCTCGCACAAGCTGTGGGAAAGATGACCGTTG
>Ga0114930_10004286_pt1 | contig 12116 bp, 16 predicted proteins | sample AnhtaG_FD_87300 | JGI IMG/M metagenome (GOLD analysis project Ga0114930, IMG submission 87300) | Deep subsurface microbial communities from Anholt, Denmark to uncover new lineages of life (NeLLi) - Anholt_01485 metaG | ecosystem: Environmental > Aquatic > Marine > Oceanic > Sediment | place... | reverse complement strand
GCTCTATGACAGTGCCTTTTAACCCTCTTACTTAATTTTATTTCTTAGCTTCGGACCTCTAGAAGCACCAAATCAGCACATTTTTACCTATTCTTTCCGCCGTTTATGTTCCGATAAGAGATAAGTTAGCACCCAAATTCTTTTGCGGAGAGGCTTGTCTGGTGAGTATTTTGGCAAGTTCTGGGGCGGGTTACATAAAATTTTCTCACCTCCTTTGCTATCAGAATAAAAAGGCGGCCTCAAAGCTCGTGGGGGCAATGAGGCCTGGGAGTTCAGGTGCTTATCTTTTAGGCTGTAGAACCCAAAGGATAATCCTGGTAAAAATCCAAATTGTAGAGAAAGGTAGGCCACGCTGAACTCCCCTCAAAAAGCTACTTTATTATACAACATCTGAAGAAAGTGTCAAGTCCCACTATATTAGACGCAAAAATCAAGGAAAGGTTCCATCTTATCTTCTAACCCAATACTTGGCTGAAACTCTGACGGAATTACCATTGCTATCTTCACCACCCATAGTTACTACTCGTTCTCCTACTGGTTCTCTTTCGGTGATATAAAGTCTGTTAGATTCAAGCGTTTGCCAAGGAAGTAGATAGTGCATCCCAAATACTCCGTCAAAATGTCTCTCTGCTTCATATCCGGTCTTTACACTATGCCATGCCCAATAATTCAAATTAACGCCGATCCCATTTGTTTCTCCCAAAGTAATTTTCATATTTGTTGCTCGGCCAATATAGACAGTGGTAGGAGTTATAGTAAGTGTAAGGTTTGCTGTCTTAGTGTCACGCCAATCAGTTTTCCCGAAACACCCAGTTAAAGCTAATGCTAATGGGATTAGTAGAAATAGCAGATATTTCCTTCTCACCCTTCTCACCCCCTTTAATACTCAATTTCGACATCGGTAATTTCTACGGTGTAATTATCATATCCGCCTTGTAGTATATGCTGCGTTGAGCAATCAATTCTGAAATCCTTTATTTTAAGTGCTCCTATATAGAATGTATCCTTTGCAGTTCCATCTAGGAGTCCTGTATCTGGATTATAAATACAAACAGTTATTTCTGCCAGACACGGTTCGTCAGCATCGCTTTGGACTTTTCCCATGATTGCAAAAACGTGATTATGAATACGACCGATATTGGAATAGGCAATCAGCACAGGACAGGATGTAGTGGCAGACACTTCCCTTGAACTGGCATATTTTTCTCCCCTGTATGACTGAACGAAATATGTGTATTCTGTCATTGGCTGAAGCTGTGAGTGTGTAAACTCAGTAGCGTTGGGACCAAGCGTAGCTATTGTTTGATATTGATTTTCTCCCATGTCGCAACATACCCTGAAACCGTCCTCGGTTGTTGAATTGTCTTCCCAGGAGAGATTGATTTGTTTGTAGCTTATCGCAGTTACTGTCAGATTACTCGGAGCTTCTAATCCCGGCAATGGTGCAATATAATGGCGTTTTTTACCACATCCAGCAAAAGCTATCAGTAAGGGTATCAATAGCAGGACTAGATATTCTTTTTTCACCTTTCTCACCTCCTTTCAAAATCCCTTTGTTTCCATTCACTCCTGGTCAAGTTCACTTTTCCTTTTCTGTTCCCTTTCGATTAGCCTTTTACGTCTGTTTGGTGTGTCAACTCCCAATACTCCCCAACTTATCAATTCTTCAAAAAACTTTCTCTCACCCCGAATCCATTTTAATTCAAATTCCTCCACCATTTTTACCTCTGGCAGAGGTTTACCTGGACTTCCCAATGGAGAGGTTGACAAGTAATAAACAGGGAATCCTGACTTATGCAACATCCCTTCATCTTTTATTAAATAGATCTTCACCTTTCTCACCTCCTCCTAATAATTTCCTTTACCTTATAAAGTAGAAGCATAAATATGAGGAAGAAAGTTTTTATCAGGGATTTTGTAGAGGTCGAGTTTGCCAAACATTTTCTCAAGATGAATGTTTGGTTGCTCTGATAACACTTTCCTAATATGGTTTGGTGATCCCACAGACTTTGAACCATAATGCGTCCAGTCCATGTCATTTCTTTGCAGAATATAGCCTACATTGATGAGACCCAGAAAGCTTGTGAGATTTCGCGTTGAACCACGCTGAATCGCTTGATAGGTAAGTCTCAACAACTGATTGGAAAGTGCCTGTTCCAAATAGGGCCCCTTTGGATCGAGAGTAAGGATAGGTCTATCAATGATCTGATGTACGAAATCCACTGCGTGATATCCCCAATAATAATGCACTTGGTAGAAGGGGTTCTGTGGTGAGATGAGTACCCTAAGACCATTCGATTGCTCGCTTATCCAGTTACTCGCTTCATGCCAATACTCAGGAATCTTCACATAAGATGACGATAAACGACCAGGGCGTTTATCCACTATAACTTCTCCGGTAACTAAAGGATGTGCAACCGAGACTAAAGAGCAAACAATTAGGACCACAACCACTTTAGGCAAAAGAGCTACGACCCTACTCTTTTGAAAACCAGCTGGGATTTTGGTATTTGAGAGTTTGTTGTATATTTCACTTACCGAAAAGCCCAATAAAATAGCATAACAAGGTACCAATAAAAAGAAGAACTTATAGGCTGGCTCTCTGAAAATCCAGAATCCTGGAATATACCTATACAAAATTACATTCACTGAGCTGAGGGGTGGATGTGTACCCTTGCAAAGAAACATAACAATAACTGAAAGTGATAAAAAATACACAATATCCCTATTTCTTCTTACAGATTTGAAAAATATCGCAGAAAAAACCAGCAATAATGGAATATATGCAGCTATGACCAGTATTGGATTTGAATATCGCGGAACGAAAGGATAGTAGACCTCCTTCCAACTAATGGCCGTGTTCAACCAAAATATATTTAAAAAACTGTTTCGGGCATGGATCCACATCCAATAGGATTCCTCCACTCTTTTCGTTATCACCAAACCATTAGTCCCAATTTTCCCAATAACTTCGTAGACTGGTATGATCCACCATAAACTAAGTAACAAACTCACTGCTGCAATTTGCAAAGAAAATGTCAAGCACCACAGCCGCTCTACATCTCGAGACACCAGCATGCGGTAGATAAAGTAAGAAATAAAAACTAGAAGAAATGCCACAAACGTTGGCGGATTCGCCATAAGCAACGAAGATGACGTAAATAGGAGTGCAAAATAAATAACATAACGACTCCGATGGACTGGCCAGTCCAGTCCCCTAATATAAATGCCAAGAAGTAGAGGAATAAGTATATATGTCCAACCCGCTACAGGATTTTGCGTCCGGATAACCACAAACATATTAAGCATATAGAAGATAGAGGCAACTATTCTAGCAGGCTCTTTCTGAGCCTTTTTGAATACCACAGAGCAAAAGTAGTACATTGAGATTCCCGGAGCGGCGAAGAGAAAGATTAGCTGTAGCTTTAGAATTATATAATCCGGGATTCCTAGAAGACTTAGCAGCATCCAGGGAAGTGTAAGCGGTGAGTAGGCTATAGTAAGCGATGGCATGCCTTGGCTTAAATGTGAGGACCACATAAATAGCCGCTGGTAAAAGTGTCCTTGTGGGTTAAAGTACGGGCAGATATCTCCAAATGCAATGAGAGAATTGCCTTTAAACCAAGCGACCAACGGCAGCATGCCTAAGATTAACAGCAAAAACAGCCCAGAATGCTTCTGAATAGCTAACTTTAACTTAGTAATTATCCAACTTTTATACTTTATGTCTTTGAAATGCGCCAGCATAACAAAATGAACCTCTTATCTTTGGTATGTGAAAACAAGTTCTTCTTGTTTAGTGAAACAATTCCATCCGTCCATATTGGATATGGGGCTTTGAGACGCGAGGGTGTTCATCTTGAACATGCCGACATGCCAGTAGTAGATTTCTTGATGAAAAACCCCTCGGCAACACTACATTCAGAAAACTCTCAATACGCTTGAATACTCCTAAAATCCTTTTACTATTAATTCTTCTATACAAAGGATAGGGAAACCTACTACCCCCCTTCAGCTCAACTATTTGAAAACTGTTAACTTCCAGGGTCTTCTTAACATCTTTGAATTTAAAAAGATGATAGATGGCTCCTCTACGGCCGAGGAACTGTACTGAGTACTGATTTGCCATATCTAGCACAAAGATCCCGCCCTCTTTTAGAACTCTCGATACTTCCTTTATTGTCTGTTCCCAAGTTAGGATGTACTTCAATACCCGCATGCATAACACATAATCAAAGGTATTAGAGGCAAAGGGTATGTGATGCCCAGCATCGGCAACGGTAAAGCGCACATTTTTGTCACTAAGTTTCTTCTTTGCCTCTTTCATCATACCCTCAGAAATATCAATACCATCGATAATAACACCTTTCTGCGCGAAGAGACTTGCATTCCGGCCAGTTCCTATTCCAACGCAAAGCAAGCAATCACCTTTCCTGACAGGCACATTTCTAGATATAAATTCCTCTTCTATTTCACTTAGATACTCTAATCCCCTGCTTTTATAAAACGCTACAGTATCATAGTCTGGTGAAAGGTTATCAAAGAAAGAGGAGACTACCTGTCCTTTTATTTCTGCCTCTGAATATACCTCCAGAATGCGTTGGCACACAAAATCCCAATCAAAACCTTCCACTGCCTGCTTTGCCATTTGGCCATATTTTGTCGCAAGATCTTCGAAAGTAGAAAGTCTTACTATCGCTTCTGCCAGCCGCTTCTTATCTCTAGGCCGAATGACTAACCCATTTCTACCATTCTTGATCAACTCAGATACGGCACCAACGTTTGTTGTCACGATTGGCTTGCTGGCGGCCATAGATTCCAACATTGCAAAGGGATATTCCGGAAGATCACCCGAAAATCTGTAGGGCAAGACTATAACGTCTGCCATTGCAATATACTCTTCCACATTCTTGACAAATCTAGCACTAACCCACACTGAGTTGGGAGACAATATCTTATTAGCAGCTTTTTCTATGCGGGTAATATTGCCAGACGGCATCAGTAAAAAACACGCTCGTAGATTTGGTATATCTTTCTGAGCAATACCTAGTGCGTGAATCAATTCATCAATTCCGCGAACAAGAACACTACGTCCAAAGTACATAATAAGCTTGTCGTTCTGGCCAAAACCCAGTTTCTTGCGCAAGTTGGCTATCCTTCGAGGGCTACAGTCTGCAAATCTGTTGAAGTCAATACCGTGGGGAATCTGCACAACCTTGTTGTTTTCTCCTAAGAACCCTTTCAGCTGTTTTTGTAGTCTCAGACTAGGCACAACGATCTTTTTCACACTGCTGTTCTTCAGACCTTTTCTTAACAGAAATAAAGGCACTAAAGAACTTAGAAAGTAGGGCTGTTTAAAGATGTGAGAGAACCCATGAAAAAGATCGGATACCTTCAAGCACGTAAAATCGAGTAGTCTTGGCTTAAGTGTATATATGTTAAGCACAATTGGTTTCCCAAGCCCTTTGAGGCTACGAACTAACAAGTTACTCCCTAGTAAACTACCGTAGAAATGGATAATATCTACATCAGAATCTGCTAAAAACCTTCGGACCCGGCCAAAAAAGGTTATGCTTGTGGCCTTAAGCTCATGAACAGTGAGATGATCAATTATGTAGTGCCGATCAACGTATCCACTGGTAAGAATTGAAATATCGTATCTATCTGGGATTCTCTTAGCAATCTCATAAACACAGCGAGGCAAAGCAGTTAGATTTGGGTAGTTAAGAGGCTCCGTCAACACTATGATAATTTTCACTTCACACCCTCCTAAGTGATTATCTAACTATCTTTTCAATTCCTTAATTGCTAGCCCTCTTAAAAAGGCTATGCCATACGTAAGATGGGTAGCCACAATTCCCAGGGCAGCTAAAAAAGCAATTTTTATATCTTTATTAATACGCAAGACCGATATAAATCCAGCGATTAGCCACAGTGCAAGGACTGTAAGAAAAACTGCTTTCATTACCTTAGAAAAGAAGGATAAAAATATGCCTAAGCTAAGAACGATGCTAATAATCGAAGGTAGGAAATAAAAAAGTCGCCGAGAAGTTTCGGGAAAAGCTTTTACAAAATATCCCCTATGGATGCCAACATTATATACCTGCTTTAAATGTGCTTTAAAAAGAGGACGCCGATGGTGATATACCAGAACTTTAGGATCGTAAATTAATTTTTTTTGTAACTGTCTAATAGATAGACAAAGTTTCGTATCTTCTCCTCCATAGAATGTAGAATTAAATCCCTTCGTTTGTTTTAGTATGGATTTACGAACTAATAAGTTATATGCAGGATAGTCATCGACTTCCCGCATTGCTTTGGGTGTAAACCGATAAGCAATTTTCCCACTTCCAAAAACTGAAGAATAAACTGCACCTCCAGCCTTTTGCATTAAACTGTCGCTGTCAGGGGTTATTCCTGGTCCGACAACAACACCAATTTTAGGATTCTTAAAATGTTTTACTGCATTTTTAAGCCAATTTTTTGCTGGAAAGGCATCATCATCTATAAAAGCATATATTTCTCCTTTGCATTGATTAATTGCGATATCTCTTTTTTCTGCCGGACTACTATTCTCTAGACCTGTATGCAGAATTTTGATATTTGGATAATCCAAGACAATATGTGAATCCGATACAACAATAATCTCGAATTTAGAATAGTTAAGGGTCAAGCAGTGCTGAAGACACTCTTGAAATTCATTAGTAATTTTATGCAGTGGGATTATTATTGAAACTAATGGATTATTAATGGTTTATCTCCTTGGATTTTTCCAATTCTTGCATTCCTTTGTGCAGAATCATCTGTATAGACCATAGCTTCCTCACCTCCTATGCTGGTATTTTATTAAGATATTCCAGCATTATCATTCTTATGAAGCTGGCTATGCTTAAACCTCTCTCTTTTGCTAGTTTGGTGATTTTATTCATGTCTTTCTTGGTAAACCGTACTAGCTTCTGCTCCGCTAGGATGTCATCTTCCATTTTTTTTGGTCTCATTTTGATCTGCTCCTTATATTTAGACTCTTTTTCTTCCCAAAAGTTCCCTAGTATTATTATATACTATATTTGGTAACTGTCAACCCCCTTCTCCTAAAAATCTCTCTATCCCACAACTGGCTTGAAAAAAATCTCTTGATATACAGCGACGAAGGGTAGGGGTAGGGTTATAGGTTGGCTTGAGGCTAGAAAGTGGCTGTATGGGCTTGTGGTGAAGCGTTTTTTTCCAGCTAATTCCCTTTTCACCAGTAGAGACAGCGTTAATAGAGGTTAATTTGAGCTAATATCTTAAATGAGCTAATATAACAAAGCTAATTGTTGGAAGATTTTAAGGAAAGAAATTTCCCGGGAAGGAATTATTCTGGCAAGAGAATTTTCAGGATAGAATAGCATTGATTCCTAAGGGAAGCTACCAATTCCTCATATTCTGGATCATTCATTGCATCAGACAATTTAACTGTGTTAATTTCTGGTAGCCCTTTACCACGGCCTTGGCATTCCCTTATGGAGATAAAGGTTTTCTCCTTAGGATCGAACTTGTTAAAAGTAAACTTTCCCTTAGGGAGAGTGGCATCTTCACCTCTTTGTAACCGCATACTTCCCTTGTGCTCAATCGGATGATGCCATCCGCACAAAGGGCATACGATTGCTTTTATAATGGTAGCCATAATGGTCCTCCTTATGCCTTAGGGTTCCTTATGGATTAGCTCCTCTTAGGGAATCATCCCTTAGGATCCCTTAGGTAAAAAATTTTCCTTAGGGTTATTATAAGCGAAATTTCAAAATTGTCAAATTTTGACCCTTGACACTTCCTAAGAAATGATTATACTGTTAGAGACATCTAAGGGAAATTTGGGCCGAGCAAAATCTAGCAGCCCACTAATCTAAGGATCTTCTTAGGTTAGTGGGCCTTTTTGTTAGGAGGTGTAAGGTGTTATGTACTGTTAAGTGTCCCTTATGTAATAACTGGATGTCTTGTGTAAAGACTCCCAATGGCAAGCCTCACCTATTCTGTGGTATCTGTCGCTACGGCTTTTTGCTTATCTCTAAAGAATCAATAGAAAATCTCAACAAATCCTGCCAGGAAATCCAAGAGTCTGATCTTCCTGCTCCCACATTGGAATATTATAGGAAAAAGGTGGGTGCAGGTGGCTAAGAAATCAGTGGGCTGGTCTAAATCCAAAGATGAAAAAAAGATAAATAGATCTAATGAAAAAAACTCTTCTGAGGAGAGTGATATGGATTTAAAACAACTTGAGACTGCTTTAAACAAATCTAATGAAAGCCTGATAAACAGGTTAAAAAAAACATTAGGTGGCAATGCGCCGCCCGGAGGTGACAAGATGGATCAAGATACAAAGGAGTATTTGGACAAAGTTGGTCAGAGCATAGAAAAACAAGGCAAAATGTTGGAAGGACTCTATGGTGAACGAGAACAGAAAGAAAGTGAAAATCGAGTAAAGCAGATTGTTAAAGATGCTGTTAAACCGGTCATTAATGAGCAAAAATTTATCAGGGGATTGGTATGTGATGATGAAGGAAATTGCCGTTTACCCACAAAAGAGGAATTAGCTAGTCTGAAAACTGAGCAAGACAAGAAGCTGGAGAAAATCAAAGAAGAGGCTAAAAAAATCCCAGAAGGTAAGCCCGACCTCAGCCAGTTCTCAGGCCAAGACTTATGGGACCAGATAAAGAAGAGCGAAGCATACGTGGAGGATATAGGCAAAATCCACATAAAGAGGGTGAAGGAAGATCCTGATTACAGGGCTAAAGTTCTTGATACTCTCTGCGACCCGAAGAATGAGCAATGCCGAGTAGATGTTATGGAGAAATTCAATAAATTCAGCGAGCAGGAAGAGGAGACTGAGAAGAAAGAGAAGACCAAGGAAGGCAAACACTTCCTCCTAAGTAAAAAATAAGGGAATAACCTATGCCTAAAGATAAGCCTAACGAGGAAGAGATAAGAAAAATTATGGAGAAGGCGAAGAACGCTGCCTCTACTGGTGAAAGGACTTCATCAGCTAAAAAAGAAGATAAAAAACTTACCAAGAACAAAATCCTTGAGAAAAAAGACAAGCCTATAGAAAAAGAGAAACGAGAAGGAGAACCTCAACCAACCAAACTTTCTCCTGAAATTCAACAACTTATAAATGCGGTAAATCAGCAAAATCAAAGACTCGATAAAATAATAGGCTTTCAGGAAAAAGCTATCAAGCAAGTAGAGACCCAAATGGGTAGTCAAGCCTCCCAACTTAACCCCAACGAAATCATTGATCAACCTGCTGGTGAGGATGGTTTGACCGATGAGCAGAAACTAGCCCAGCTTCAGGCCGAACAGGACAAAAAAGGCCAGGGTGTTCCAGGCCAGCCACAGATACCTGCAAATGTGCCGCCTATGCTTGCTTATCTCTATGCCTTCAACCCCACATTCAAGGAAATTGCCGCTACAGTTAGGACAGCTATTGCAAAAGGAAAGGCGGAAAAAGAAGGTTCTGAGAATATTTATGAGAGTGCCGGGAAAAAGATAATGGAGGCAATGCTTTCGAGATTTATAGGACAACAAATAGGGCAACAAACACGGGGAGGAAATAATTGGTTAGAGCAATGGAAAACATTCTTGGCTATGCAAAATGCAGTTGCCGGAGGTTTTTTCAATTCCCTCAAATTGGCTGGTAAGGGACAAGCAGAGACAATTATGACTAATCTCTTTAGACAGCCTCAATCTCCTGAAACTCCTCCTACTGCTTCTCCTCCTTCTGGAGACCATATAATATGAAAGATCTAACTCAAAGTAAAACTGACCTACAAAAATATACTCTCAAGCATGTTATGCTTCTTATCCCCTTAATAGAAAATCATTTTTCAGAACTAATAGCCATTGGTGAATATGCAGACGATCCTGAGAAATTCGACGAGGTATGGGAGAAAGCCGAATTTTGCATAGAGTGTCTTCCTCGTCATGGGGGAGAGATGGCGGGCTACAGCTTGGAGTGTATAAGGGGCTATTGTAGTCCCGAGAGTGGATGGAGAGATTTACATAACTTTGGCTCGGAGATTTACGATTTTTTCAATGAACATACTAAGAAAGAGGATTATACTAAGGAAGTCTTTGCCCAATGCCAAGAATTTGTGTCCAAGCTCAGGCAAATTAGAAAAAAACTTACTGGGGAGGTGATTTCTATGGACCATATTACCGATGAAGACCATATCGTAGATAAAAGCGGTATAGGCATAGGTGGAGAGCCGAGACGAGGAAAGCCTAAGACAGAAAAGGAAAGAAAAGCCGAGCATATAAGACAATATGGAGAGGAAAAACTCCCGCCACGTGGCACAGGAATAGCAAAGCTGGATGGGAAGCTGATACTGATGATTGACCTTGAGAAATGGGAAACGGTTCCTGGGGGCCTAGTAAGAAATGAAGAAAAAGCTCTAGCTACGCCTTGCCACGGTTATGATTTAGGGGAAGGCAAAAAGATGCTCTGGTCTCTTGGGGTGATTGGAACCCTGAGCCTGCCGGAGCAGGAAAAATTTTGCAAAGTTGGAGTCGAAATTGAACCTGCCACTGGACCTTTAGCCAGAAGGATAAAGGCACTGAGAGAAGCTGGAGTAACGTTCAAATAAGGGATATATTTGCCTGTTTGGGAAAACTGAGTACAATAGGCAAAAGCAAAATGAAAAAGCTCAATAAGGAAGAAAGAACAACAGACCAGATTTCCTCAGCGGTTTTGGAAAAAGCACGGGATTACTTGCGAGGATTAAAATTTGGATCCCTCACGGTAGTAGTCAAGAACGGCTATATTATGAATTGGAAGCTCACGATTGACCATCCTGAGCGTTCGAGAAAACTGAGTTTTGAAGAGAAACAGAAATCTTCCCCTTGACACTTTGAAATTTTTGTATATAATTAAGTCACAATTAGGTTAAAGTTTCGGGTCGAGCAAAACTAGCAACCCGCAAACCCAAGGATTCTGATTTGAGTCTTTAGGTTTGCGGGTTTTTTTATTGGGAGTTTCAGGCCGAGCAAAATCTAGCAGCCTGTCTTCCCAGTTAGGGAATGCTAAAAAAAGCCTGTTTATGTGGACAGTGCTTTCCTAGCTGAGAAGACAGGCTTTTTTATTAGGATTATTCAATGAAAACCAAGCGAGCTAAAAATAAACACACAACAAGGAGGTGTGAAAAATGCCTAGAAGAAGAAAAAGAAGCTCGGGCAAGTTTCAGCAATGTGTAGGAGATGCATTGAGGGGAAGGAAATTTGGAAAGCGGAATAAAGCTAGAGAGGCTTTCAGACTAGCAGTAGCAAAGTGCAAATGATAAAGGACAAGCTCTTCATCGTATCTCACAGTAATTGTCCACCTTGTGAAGCAGTCAAACAGATAGTAGGCGATCAGCTTCCGATTTATGACATCGCTGTTTCTGATGACGCTTGCGATCTCGTTCAGGAGGGCAAGGTCCGTGGAGTGCCCACAGTGCTCGAAAAAGTGGGGAACGATTACCGAAAGTGCGAACTCAAAATCTTAGGCGATAGGATCACCATTGACTGTAACGGGAAGCACCTTGAGATACAGGAAAAATGAAGAAAAGCACTGTAGGTTGGCTGATTTTAGGGGGAGGGATTATAACCCTGCTCCTTTTGAGATTCAGAACCCACATTATTGAGGACCGGGAAGCAAGGATTTTCCTCAATCGGCTCTCCCCCTACCAGTCTATAGTGGAAAATTGGGCTTATTGCTTCAGCGTAGATGAGAACATAGTCAGGGCGGTCATCTGGACAGAATCCTCCGGCGACCCCAATGCCGAAAGCCCGAAACACGCATTGGGCCTCATGGGTGTTCTCTACACCACCGCCCAGCAAATGGGGTTTACCGGACAGCCTGATGGTCTCTTTGACCCCGACACCAACGTCTACTACGGGACGAAGTATCTACGCTGGCAACTGGATAGGTACGGACAAGTTATTCAAATGGCTCTGAGTGCCTATGAAGCAGGCACTTATACGCCAGAAAATCAATGGTACGTGGATAGAGTCTTGGGATATTACGCAAGGCTCGAAGCGTACTCAAAATAAGGAGGTTAGTAAATGTGGACAGAAAAAATTGCTACGGCTGAGGCTGGAAACGT